>TARA_R110002126_G_scaffold282967_1_pt1 | contig 76114 bp, 59 predicted proteins | sample TARA_R110002126 | Tara Oceans TARA_R110002126 (sample SAMEA4397536) | marine metagenome | biome: Polar Biome; feature: [DCM] deep chlorophyll maximum layer (ENVO:01000326); material: water (ENVO:00002006), including particulate matter (ENVO:01000060) such as... | depth 30 m | reverse complement strand
GCTTTTTATCAAACAGATAACTATGCATTACAAACATAGGATGACGGCTATCTTCGTTATTGCGAGGTACGAAGCAATCTGTTTATTAAGACTAACAGATTACTTTGTCCTATCGTCCTCGTAATGACGTTTAGATTTGTTTTGGCGTCCTCGTAATGACGTGTAGGTTCGTCCTAGCGACCTCGCATTGACGTGTATTATTTTAATTGATGAGATCTAAAATTCGTTCTAAACGCATATCTCGAGAACCTTTAATGAATATGGATTGGTTTTCTAGAGGATTTTTTTGGATATGAGTCGCTAAATCTTCAAACGTTTTAAATTGATGTTTATCTGTTTTGGTTTGATAAAAATGTTCACCAACAAAACAATACTGGGTAAACTGCAAAGAAGTTGCTAAATCAACAATGGCTTGATGTTCAACAAGGCTTTCATCACCCAACTCAAACATATCTCCTAAAACAACAACTTTATTTTCATCCTTTAGTAATGCAAAATTTTCTAAAGCAACTTTCATACTCGACGGATTTGCATTGTAAGCATCTAAAATAATGGAATTAGAAGTTGTTGTTATAATTTGCGAACGATTGTTGGTAGGCGTGTAACTTTCAATAGCTTCTTTAATTTTATGTGTGGTTACGTTAAAATAGGCTCCTATAGTAATTGCTGCAGCAAGGTTTGAAAAGTTGTATTTGCCAATTAAATTACTTTGTATGGGTATCCCTTTGTAATTGATTTGCACAAAAGGATTTAAACCGACAAATTTTATCGTATCCGTATTAAAAGTTATGGATTCAATATTTTTTGTCTTTTCAACTTGAATGTTATCTTCAGGATTTACAAAGGCTATTTTGTTGTTTTTTTCTAAAAAGGCATACAATTCGCTTTTTCCTTTTATTACGCCTTCTGCACCACCAAAACCCTCTAAATGTGCTTTACCGAAGTTGGTAATATAACCATAATCAGGTTCGCAAATGGAAGCTAAAAATTCAATTTCTTTTTGATGATTCGCACCCATTTCTACAATTCCTATTTCGTGTTTTGGTGTCATAGAAAGTAAGGTTAAAGGCACTCCGATGTGGTTGTTTAAGTTTCCTTTTGTCGCTATTGTATTGTGTTTTTTGCTTAAAACTACATTTATGAGTTCTTTGGTCGTTGTTTTTCCGTTACTACCGGTTAAACCAATTATCGGGATGTTTACTTGTTTTCTATGGTAATTGGCTAATTTTTGTAGCGTTTCTAAAACGTCATCAACCAAGATAATGGCAGTATTGGTTTTGTAAACTTCTTCATCAACAATAGCATAAGCAGCCCCTAATGCTAGGGCTTTTGCTGCAAAGGCATTGCCATTAAAATTATCCCCTTTTAAGGCAAAGAAAATCGTGTTACTTCTGATATTTCTAGTATCTGTATCTACTAAATAATGATTTTTATACAATTCGTAAAGTGCCGCTATTTTCATATTTTAGGAATAAAAAAACCTCATTATTTGAAAACAATGAGGTTGTAATTTTATAAATTGTATATTATCTGCTTGGGTTTCTCGCTTTTTTATTGCCAGTAGCCATAGGGCCTACCTTATCAGAAACACATCTAAAACCAATATAATTGGTAGCCATATATTCTGGTAAATATCTTCTTTGAGCAGGGTCTAACCAGTATTCTCTATCTGACCAAGAACCTCCTTTATAAACTCGTGTTTTATTACTAATTAAAGTCGTTCTTCTCTTTTTGTCATTTACTAAAACCTCTTCACCAGTTTCTGGGTCTATTTCTAGAGCGGGTGGTTTGGGTGAGTTGTACATACTTGGATTAGTACTTACCCCATCTTCAACATCATTGAAAAAACGAGATGAATTGGTATCTCCGTCATTGATGTCTGTGTTATCTGCAACCATGAAGTTTCTTCTTAAAGACGTATCATCTTTCGTAATCGGAATGTATTTTATAGTATTTGGTAATTGTTTTGGAATAATCTTACCATTTGGCAACGTATCATAGTCAACTTCAGGCGCATCATCATTTGCAGCAATTACAACGTTCCCTTCTTCATCAATCATTTTTTTGGTAAAGATATTTCCTCTAAAATAATTAAAATCGTTTGCCTCGTTGTCTACAATTGGCCTATACACATCAGCAACCCACTCAGCAACATTACCAGACATGTCATACAATCCAAATGCGTTAGGCGGGTATGATTTTATTTTATTAGGAATATCTGCGCCATCAGAGCTCCAACCCGATAAACCACTATAATCGCCTCTACCTTGTTTAAAGTTGGCTAATTGATCGCCTTTTGTTCTCTTGCCTTTAGATCTAGAATATTTTCCATCCCAAGCATATTTTTTTCTACCTCTTATATTGTTATATTCTCTATTTTCGGTATTTGCTTTTGCTGCAAATTCCCATTCCGCTTCTGTTGGTAATCTAAAACGTTGGGTTAAAATACCATCGGCATTGCTTATTTTTCTACCTTGAAAAGCATCTCTAGAAGGTCTTGCTTCTCCTTTTTTACGAATCGTTCTACCTACACCTCTTTTATATACGGTAGAGTCTCCATCAAAAAGTTTTGAATCGTCTGCCAAGAAAACATCGGTATCAAAAAAGTTACTTACCGAATCAATTTCAAAAATATTTTCGATATGTCCTTTATCAATTAAGGTCTTTAAATTAACTGCATTTGTACGCCACTTGCAGTATTCGTTGGCTTGTAACCAACTTACCCCAACAACAGGATAATCTGCATACGCAGGATGACGCAAATAATTTTCCGATAAGATATCTGTATTTCCTAAACTTTTTCTCCAAACTAAGGTATCTGGTAAAACCGAACTGTAAATGTGTTTGTAGTTTTCTTGTGATGGAGGAAAAACATCTTTCATATATTGTACATATAAAAAATATTCAGAATTTGTAACTTCTGCCTCGTCCATATAAAAAGAACGCACATGGATTTTTTTAGGAGTCGTGTTCCAATCAAACATCACGTCGTCTTGTACTTGTCCCATGGTAAAAGCACCGCCTTCTACCCCCACCATACCTAATGGTGTTTTTTGCCCATCAAAAGAATTGCTTCTAATGTAATTTCCGTTTTTTGGGTCGTTAAAAGATAAACCAGTTAAGGTAGACTGATTTGAATTAGAACTCTTACAGTTTACCAATAATACTGTTGTTAAAGCGACTACGGTTATTTTAAATATGTTTTTCATTTCCTAATTTACAATTGATAGGTTTTTTATATAGCGAATTTACGGTAAATATACTTTCTTACAAATAAAACACCAAAGATTTAACGCACGATTTTTGTATATATTCTTTTAACGATTGCTTTTTTAGTTTAGTATAATTTATCTTTGTCCGAATTATAATATCTAAACATTATTTGCGTTATTCGAAGTACGATATGAAAAAGCAGTTTTTATTTATTTTTTATGTTTTTTTCTTACAGCTTGGTTTTGCTCAAGTTACAAACTCTGTACTCTCTGCTGGAGATTGGTATAAATTTGCTGTAGACACCACTGGTGTTTTTAAAATTGATAGGAATGTATTGCAACAAATCGGTATTTCAACGAATGGCTTAAATCCCAAAAAAATTCACATTTATGGCAATGGAGGGCAGCTTTTACCAGATGGCAACAGCGATTTTAGATACGATGATTTACAAGAAAACGCCATTTTTGTAGCGGGTGAAAACGATGGTACTTTCGATGCGAATGATTACATTCTTTTTTATGCAAAAGGGCCCCATGATTGGGATGTAAATCTGTCAAATAATGTGGTTACACATAACCAAAATATATATTCAGATAAAAGTTACTATTTTATTACAGTGAGTGATGCCGATGGCAAAAGGATACCACAGAAAACACCAATTACAACAAATGCGATTGCACAGCTTACTACTTTTGATGATTTTACCTTTTATGAAAAAGAGGAGAGAAACATATTGGCAGCGGGTACACAATGGTTTTTTGATGATAATTTTAATATTGAGAATACACAAACATTTACGATTCCTTTTCCGAATGCCGTAAATAACCAAGAAATTAATGTAAAGGTGAGAGGCGTTTCAACATCGGGTTTTTCTTCTACGATGGATGTAAAAGTGAATGGGGCAGATGCGTTTACTATAAATTATCCTGCCATAAATGCATCCTCATTAACCAAAGCTTTTGCTTTAGAAAGAAACGCCAGAGTAAACAACACCTCAGAAAGTATTCAAGTCGGTATTACATATCATAATAATGGCAACCCATCTGCCAATGCATTTTTAGATTACATTGAGGTTGTCGGAAAAAAAGAATTGCAATTTAGCGATTTTCAATTTTCTTTTAGAAGTTTTGCACAAGCCAATGCCAATGGTACTGTTGAATATCAAATAGCAAACGGAAGCACCGCTTTTCAAGTGTGGGACGTAACCGATTATATCAATCCGCAAGCAATACCCAATGAAAGTGCAGCAAACAGTTTTAGCTTTAAAGATAATGGAGGTGTATTAAAAGAATACATCATTTTACATGAAGACGATTTTTACAGTCCAGAAGTTATCGGAAATTCAAAAGTTGCCAATCAAAATTTACATGCTGTAAAAGATGTAAATTATATGGTCATTACGAATGCTGAACTGGCAGCACAAGCACAACGTTTGGCAGATTATCATCAAACCAACTCAAACTTAACTACAAAAGTGGTGGTTTTAGATCAAATTTATAATGAGTTTTCTTCGGGATCTAGAGATATAACAGGAATTCGCGATTTTATAAAACACGTGTACAATACAAACTCATCAGAAACAACAAAATTAAAATATGTATGTTTTTTTGGTGATTCTTCTTACGATTATAAAGATCGAATTACTGGAAATAATAATATTGTGCCCGTTAAATTATCGAATACGAGCTTTAATATGGCCAATTCTTGGGTTACGGATGATTTTTTTGTGATGCTCGACGATAACGAAGGTACCATGTCTGGCAATCATACTGTTGATGTGGTATCAAGCAGAATTCCAGTATCTACAATTGCGGAAGCTACCATTGTGGTCGATAAAATTTTAAGTTATTACAGCAAAGAAGCGATTGGCGATTGGCGAAATAGCATTACCTTATTGGCAGATGACATCGATCAAACTGTAGATCAAGTAATAGAACAAGGAGTAGAATCTATTACAGATGAAATTACAAGCAACAAACCTATTTTTAATATCAATAAAATTTATCTTGATGCTTTTGTGCAAGAAAATTCTTCTGGTGGAGAACGGTATCCAGAGGTAAATAGAGCCGTTACAAATGCTATAGAAAAAGGAACTTTGGTGTTCGATTATTTTGGACATGGAGGAGAAGATGGTTTTGCTTCTGAAAGAATTTTTGATGTACCTCAAATTCAAGCGCTAAATAACCCAAACACCTTACCACTTTTAATAACCGTAACCTGCAATTTTTCTAGATTCGATAATCCGAATAGAATTACGGCAGGCGAACTTACTTTTAAAAGTCAAACGGGTGGCGCAGCAAGTATGATAACCACGACAAGAGAAGTTTTTATATCAACGGGTCAACGTTTTAACGAACAATTAATTCGGATTCTTTTAGGCTTTAATAATGAAGATTTAACAATTGCTGAAGCTTTAGCGACAGCAAAAAACAATTTTTCGAGTACACAAAAATTCTTTATTTATTCTTTTGGTGATCCGGCGATGAAATTAGCAGTGCCGAAACCCAATATTCGCATTACCAAAATGAATGATGTTGCTGTTACACAATCATTAGATACGATAAAAGCCTTGTCTAAAATAAAATTCGAAGGCATTATTACAGATGAAACAAACACTATTTTAAACGATTTTAACGGTACGTTATCGACCACAATATTTGATAAATCTTTAGATAAAACCACCTTAGATAATGATGGTTTTGGTATAAAAATGGTTTTCGATGCGCAAGATAGTAAAATCTTTAGAGGAAAATCTACCGTAACCAATGGTGCGTTTAGTTTCGATTTTGTGGTGCCAAAAGATATAAAAATAGCGTATGGCAATGCAAAACTGAGTTTTTATGCGGAAAATGGAGCAATAGATAAAGCGGGCGCGAACTTCGATATTGTTGTTGGTGGTATTAATGCAAATGCTCCAGACGATACCATTGGGCCAGAAATACGTTTATTTATGAATGATGAATCTTTTATAGATGGTGGTAATACAAATACATCACCCAATTTAATTGCTGTGCTATCGGATGTTAGTGGAATTAATACTTCGATAACTGCTGTAGATCATGATATTGTGGGTATTTTAGATGGCGATACCTCAAACCCAATCATTTTAAACGATTTTTATCAAACAGAATTAGATGATTTTACGAAAGGAAAAGTAAATTATAGCTTAAGAGATATAGCGGTTGGACCACATACTTTAAAAATTAAAGCTTGGGATACTTACAATAACTCTTCTGAAACTACGTTAAATTTTGTGGTAGTGAGTGATGCCATTTTAAATCTAGAAAATGTATTAAATTATCCAAATCCTTTTGTAAATTATACAGAGTTTTGGTTTAATCATAATAAACCGAATGAACCGCTAGAGGTTCAGGTACAGGTTTTTACAGTTTCTGGTAAATTGGTGAAAACCATCAACAGAAATGTGCAAACCACAGGTAACTTATCAAGAAGTATTACGTGGAATGGCTTGGACGATTTTGGTAATAAAATAGGAAAAGGCGTATACGTGTATAAATTAAAAGTAAGCGCTACAGCCAATAATTTGGTGTCAGAGAAATACGAAAAATTAGTAATACTACAATAAAAAGTAGATATTTGTAAAATAAACAAGAAAATCAAGAATGAAAAAAATAGTATTTTGTTTCGCACTTTGTGCATTAGTAAGTTCAAGAATCAATGCGCAGAATAGAGCCATTACCACTGCGGCACCCTTTATGTTAATTGTGCCAGATGCAAGAGCAGGAGGAATGGGAGATATGGGCGTAGCTACTTCGGCAGATGCTTGGTCTTTGTTTCATAACCCAGCAAAAATTGCATTTAGTGATCGACAAATAAAAACAGGTATTACCTATTCGCCTTGGTTGCGTAATTTAACCGACGATATTTTTGTAGGTAGTGGTTCGTACATCAACCGATTTAGCGAAAATGCAGCTTGGGGTGCAGATTTTAAATATTTTTCATTGGGGCAAATAGATTTAACAGACAATAATGGGAACTCAAACGGAACGATAAATCCTAACGAATTTGTTGCCACAGGTTCGTATGCCTTAAAACTAAGCGAAACGTTTTCTATGGGGGTTTCTTTAAAATATTTACGTTCTAATTTAGCCTTTAATGGTACTGAGGGCAATACTTTACAGCCTATCAATTCTTTTGCGGTAGATGTTTCTGGATACTACCAATCTTACGAAGAAAATTATGGTAATTTTAATGGGCGTTACAGAATAGGTTTTAATATTGCAAACATCGGCCCTAAAGTTTCTTATACGCCTGGAGAAGAAGATTTTATTCCGACTAATTTAAAATTTGGTGGTGGTTTCGACTTTATTTTAGATGATTATAATATCATTTCTACAAATATTGAATTCACAAAACTACTAGTGCCATCTCCTCAAGATGATTTATCTGATGAAGAAAAAGGTTGGATTCAAGGAATCTTTGGTTCTTTTGGTGATGCGCAAGATGGTTTTAGCGAAGAATTGAGCGAGTTTACATACGCATTAGGTGTAGAATATTTATACAATCAAGCTTTTGCTTTAAGAGCAGGCTATTTTCATGAAAGTCCAGATAAGGGAAACAGACAATATTTTACCTTAGGTGGTGGCTTTAAAACCAATGCGTTAAATATCGATTTGTCATATTTAATTAATTCTTCAGATGTAAATAATCCATTAGAAAATTCATTACGTTTTTCTTTGTCTTTTGATTTAGGAGAAATTTATGATAATTATTAAAATTGATATTTTTTTAGTAGATTTATAAAATATAGAAGCAGTCAAAACAGGCTGCTTTTTTTGACGGTTCTATTTATGAAAAAAATTAAAATAGCTACATCAGCAACTCTTTTTAGTGGTATTTCTGAACTTTCTTCAGAAGACAAAATGTTGATGGATAAAGCTATTGAGGCAAGAGGTAAAGCCTATGCGCCTTATTCTAAGTTTAGTGTTGGTGCTGCATTATTGTTAGAGAATAATGAGATTGTTTCAGGAAATAATCAAGAAAACGCAGCATATCCATCAGGGATGTGCGCAGAACGCGTAGCCATTTGGAAAGCCGGTTCAGAATATCCAAATGTAAAAATTTTAAAATTAGCCATTTCGGCAAGTTCATCCATCACTAAAGTAGATAAACCCGTTGGTCCTTGTGGCGCTTGTAGACAATCGTTATCTGAATATGAAATCAAACAAAAACAACCTTTCCCAATTTTGTTTATGGGAGAAGTTGGTGAGATTGTAAAGACAGCATCATTATCAGCTTTACTTCCTTTTTCGTTTGATAGTTCTTACTTGTAATGTTATTTCTTGGGGTCTCCTCTAGCGCAGTCGAACCATTGTTAAGCAATTTTTTTATTTATAATTACAAATAAAAGTATCATTTGAAACCAGATATTTTATCAAGAAAAGACATTAAACTGATTATTACCACGTTTTACGAAAAATTACTAGGTGATGAGAAAATACGTCCTTTTTTTGAAGCTATTGTTCAACAAAATCAACTTGAACATCATTTAGAAATTATTACCGATTTTTGGAACGATATTTTATTTGATACCAGTACTTACCACGATAATGTAATGCAAAAACATTTGGCTAAAAATACTTTTATTGCCTTTCAGCAAGAGCATTTTACACGTTGGGTGTCGTATTTTTTTAGTACGATTGATGCTCTTTTTGAAGGGGATACATCAACAAAAATGAAGATAAGAGCCCAGTCTATAGCTACTGTTATGCAACTTAAGATGAATATTTACGATATAAAGTAAATGTGTTGTATGACGAATACATGCTGTTTTTTTATATTTGGATGTAGTTTTATTATGCATGCATAATAAATAAATGGATTTGTATTTTGTAAATTTGCTTATAAACACCTAATTATGATATCGTCAAAAATTACAGGAACAGGAACGTTTATCCCAACAAATAAAGTAGACAATACTGATTTTTTAGAACATGAGTTTTTAAATGCTGATGGTTCTGATTTTTCTTCGGATAATGAAGTTATTGTCGAGAAATTTAAAGCAATCACTGGTATCGAATCAAGGCGTTATGCAGTTGATGCGTATACCACGTCAGATTTGGCGTTTTTTGCTGCTCAAAAAGCAATTGAAGATGCCAACCTTAACCCAGAAGAATTAGATTATATTATTTTGGCACATAACTTTGGCGACGTAAAACCAGGCACAATACAAGGAGATACGCTACCAAGTTTAGCAACAAGAGTAAAGTATAAGTTAGGAATTGAAAACCCGAATTGTGTGGCTTATGATATTTTATTCGGCTGTCCGGGCTGGGTAGAAGGAGTAATTCAAGCACAAGCTTTTATTAAAGCGGGTATTGCAAAAAATTGTTTGGTAATTGGTGCAGAAACCTTGTCTAGAGTTGTAGATAAATACGATCGAGATTCTATGATCTATAGTGATGGAGCAGGAGCTTGCATTGTGGAAAAAACAGAGGAGCAAGATTCAGGAATTTTAAGTCACGCTTCACAAACTTTTGCAAAAGAGGAAGCTTATTTTTTGCATTATGGAGGCTCTTTTAATAAAGCTGAGGATCAAAATGTACGTTATATTAAAATGTATGGGCGTAAAATTTACGAATTTGCGATAACTAATGTTCCAAAAGCAATGAAAGCTGCTTTAGACAAAAGTGGCGTTGAAATTGATGATGTTAAAAAGATTTTTATTCATCAAGCCAATGAAAAAATGGATGAAGCTATTATAAAACGTTTCTACAGATTGTATAAAAAGCCAGTTCCAGCCGGTATTATGCCTATGAGTATTCATAAATTGGGCAATAGTTCTGTAGCAACAGTGCCCACTTTGTTAGACTTAGTTTTGAAAGGGAAAATTGAAAATCAGCAGGTGAATAAAGGAGATGTTATTCTGTTGGCTTCAGTTGGTGCAGGTATGAATATCAATGCGATTGTGTATCGATATTAGGTTTCAGGTTTCAGGTTTCAGGTTTCAAGTTTCAAGTTTCTGGCTTCGTGTTTGAGGTTCTGGGTTTCAAGTTTTAAGTTAGAGGTTTTTGTTGTTATAATACAATGAATTTCTAAAGGCAATTGAAACTAGAAATATCAGATTGACCTTGTCGAAGTTTAATTCTTATATTACTTTAACAACGAATGCGCTTAGATAATCACGAATTCTAATTCGTTAAAAAATTCTAACTTCTTATATCGTAAATCTAATCTCAAAATATTATTTTTGCGCATGCAACAACACAACGTACTTATTTTAGATTTTGGTTCTCAATACACGCAACTCATTGCAAGAAGGGTAAGAGAGCTAAATATTTACTGCGAAATTCATCCGTATAATAAAATTCCAGACAACTTAGCCTCGTTTAAAGCGGTTATCTTATCTGGAAGTCCAAATTCTGTTCGAGGAGAAAATATCTTACATCCAGATTTGGAGGCAATTAGAGGTGAAAAACCTTTGTTAGCGGTTTGTTATGGTGCCCAATATTTGGCGCATTTTGCTGGTGGAAAAGTAGCAGAGTCGAATACCAGAGAATATGGTAGAGCAAATTTATCATTCATAAAAGATAATGAGACTTTCTTTAAAAATATTTCTGAAGGCAGCCAAGTGTGGATGAGTCATTCTGATACGATTAAAGAATTGCCAACCAATGCAGTGTTATTGGCGAGTACAAAAGATGTAGAAAATGCGGCTTATAAAATTGAGGGTGAAACTACTTTTGCCATTCAATTTCATCCAGAAGTATATCATTCTAAAGATGGAAAACAATTATTAGAAAACTTTTTGGTAACTATTGCTGAGGTTGAACAAAGTTGGACACCCGATTCTTTTGTAGATAGTACAGTTGATGCTATCAAAGAAAAAGTAGGTAATGATAAAGTGGTTTTAGGACTTTCTGGAGGTGTAGATTCTACAGTTGCAGCTGTTTTACTGAACAAGGCAATAGGTAAAAACTTGTACTGTATTTTCGTAAATAACGGTTTACTTCGTAAAAATGAGTTTGAAAGTGTACTCAAGCAATACGAAGGTATGGGTTTAAACGTTAAAGGTGTAGATGCATCTGATCGTTTTTTACAAAAACTGGCCGGAATTTCTGATCCAGAAGCTAAAAGAAAGGCTATTGGAAGTACTTTTATCGAAGTTTTTGATGACGAAGCTCACCATATTACTGATGTTACTTGGTTAGCTCAGGGTACCATCTATCCAGATGTAATTGAATCTGTTTCTGTAAATGGAGGGCCTTCTGCAACTATAAAAAGTCATCATAATGTAGGGGGGTTACCCGATTTTATGAAACTAAAAATAGTTGAGCCTCTAAGAATGATTTTTAAAGATGAGGTGCGAAGAGTAGGTGCATCATTGGGAATTGACCCAGAATTATTAGGTAGGCATCCTTTTCCTGGTCCAGGTTTAGGCATTAGAATATTAGGCGATATTACCGCAGAAAAAGTGCGTATTTTGCAAGAAGTAGATGCTATTTTTATCAATGGTCTTAAAGAAGATGGATTGTATGATAGTGTTTGGCAAGCAGGAGCCATGTTATTACCCGTAAATTCTGTTGGAGTAATGGGTGATGAAAGAACTTATGAAAAAGTAGTGGCATTAAGAGCCGTAGAAAGTACAGATGGTATGACAGCAGATTGGGTAGATTTACCCTATAAATTTTTGCAAAAAACATCTAATAAAATAATCAATCAGGTAAAAGGTGTAAATAGAGTAGTGTATGATATTAGCTCTAAACCGCCTGCAACTATAGAATGGGAATAAAACATATGAAGCATTTAAAATTTTTTATTTTCCTCTGTATTTTAACATTCACAGTTTCTTGCGGACAACAGAAAAGGTATATTCAGTATAAAGTACAGAAGGGTGAAACGATGAGCAGAATTGCTCAAAAATTAGAGATGACAACGTCTAATTTAATACGTTTAAATCCGGATGTTAATGGAGAGCCTAGAGCGAACACTTTTTTAGTAGTTCCAGAAAAGAAACTTAATAATTTTAAGAATAAAGGCAACGTAAATCCAGAACTAGATGGAGACTCAACTGTCGAGAATACAGATGTAACTGAAGAAGAAAAACGGTTAGAAGCACTAAAAGAAAAGTATGAAGTTTACGAGGTTAAAAAAGGAGATACCTTTTTTAATCTAAAGCAAAGATTTGGACTTACTAGAGGAGAATTGTTACTCTTAAACCCTGAATTAAAAGAGGGCTTAAAATTAGGAATGATTTTAAAAATTAAAGAAATTTCTACTGAAGTCGTTTTAACTGATCTTGATTTTTATACAGATGCGATCAATTATAATAAAGATCTAAAAGTAGCATTGTTATTACCTTTCAGAACATACAAGTATAAAAGTGATACGCTGTTATTAAAAGAAATTTTTGCTAACAATTCAAGATTAGTAAATATTGCTACAGATTTTTATTTAGGTGCTGAAATTGCTATTGATTCTTTAAGAAATCAAGGAGTAACGATAGAATTTACGGCTTTTGATACAGGTGAGAGAAGATCAAACCAAATTAACAAAATCATTTCAGAAAACAATTTAAATGATAATGATGTAATTATTGGTCCTTTGTATTCAGAAGAAGCAACTACAGTGGCGTCAAATGTAAATATACCAGTTATTTATCCGGTATATTCTAGTGATCAATCTAATTTTACAGCGAGTAATATTGTTAAAACATCACCAGAAAAGAAAGTTTTTAGAGACGAATTAGAGCGTTATATTATAGAAAACTTTAATAAAACGGATAGCCTTATTGCGAATGATTCAATTATAAATCAAATTAATTTCATTAAAAAAGGCAACATTATTATTGTGGGTAATGATGATTTTGAGTCTGTAAAAACTAGTAAATTAATTCAAACTAATTTAACTTTTGGTACATCTGCTGTTGTAAATATCATACAACCAGAGGAAGGGTATATTGCAAAAACGCGTTTTTTAGAATTATTAAAACCTAATGAGAACAATTGGGTTATCATAGCTACAGATGATACTGTTATCGTTTCTGATGCTATAAATAGCTTAATAAGTTTACCCGAAGAAACAGCAGTAAAGGTGTTTACTTTTGATAAGGGGCGTGTTTATGATAAAGTTGATAATAGAAAATTAGCAAAAATAGGTTTTACTTATGTAAGCGACGATTTTATCGATGAAAACGCTGTAAATTCAAGAATTTTTAACAATCAATATCAAAAAAAGAACAATACGTTACCCTCAGTTTACGCAACAAAAGGATTTGATATTACCTATGATGTTCTAATACGATTAGCCTCTGGAAATGATTTAAAAACTACGCTAGATGCAGGAATATCAAGAAGAATAGAAACAAAATTCGATTATAGAAATAGTACTTATATTTCTGAAAATAAAGGGTTATTTATTGTACAGTACAATAAAGATTTAACACTTACGAGATTGAAATAATTTATTGGTGTCATTTTGATCTTGTGGAGGAATCTAAAGTGCAGAAATTGATAAAATATCGTGGTTTGGTTTGTAACCCTATTCGTATTCATTTGATCGTATATTGACTTTATTTAGATTGATGTACAACACCCTTATAATCCCCTCAAGAAAAAAACACCCCTATAATCCCCTCAAGGGGATATGCTCCATTGAGGGAGTCTTGAACCTTTCTAAAAAGGTGGTTGTTTATTTTAAATCAATAATTGAAGTGATTTTTTATATCGAAGTTATGTTAAAATGGTGTGTTTTATTGATCAGTCTATAAAAAAAGACAGTTTTAGATCGTTTAAATTTTCTCTAAAATACATAGCATAAAAAAAATCCGAATTAGCGGATTTTTTTTTATCTGTAAAATATCTGTATTATTTAGAGCTCTTTTATCAAAGCAGTATTTATTAAAAACAAAAACGGGCAACCTCTAAGGCCTCCCGTTTTCTATGAAGATAATATTATTTTCTTTATTAATTTCTATCTATTTTGTTTTCTATTTCTAGAAAATGTTTACAAATGGTTTTGTAAAGAAAAACATCAATTACTTCATAATACCTTTTTATACTTTGCAGTAATCAAAGGTGTTTTTTAAAGAAATCGAGACCTTGTTAACGTCTCGATTTCCTTGAAGTTATTTCATTCAGTTTAAGAGCACTTGCAATTTTTAGAATCTATCTTTCTAGAAACATAAAACTTAAACAAACGTTTAATAACTTCAAAATTCATAGGATATTATAATCCTAAAATCTATATTTTAATACTGTTAAAGAACTTATTTCTTATTGATATTGCAATGTACGGCCACTTATTAAACTGACAACTGACCTAGGTCAGTCTAAGTTATTTTTATTTGAAAAACAGCCTGCAGAGTTCTTCTAAGCATTTTATAAAACATTGATACATCTTTAGAACTTGATATTCCACTGTACTTTATGTCCATTCGAACTTTGGTTGTTCGAAAACCAAATTCTAGTTTTTGTTGCCTTTCTGCGAGCACTTTATAAACATCTTCTAAGAAGGGTCTTATAAGATGCAATACTTGCTCTGCGTGTTGTGCATATTTCCGAAATCGAGTAAAAACACCAACCTTTTTTTGTGCTTATCTGAAAAATTGATGACCGAGAAACGAGTGCTATTAATAGCTTTAAAATAATAAGTTTCCAATACTCAAGTATTTTTTTAAATCTGTGAATACATTTAATGTTATTTTATTCATTAAGTAATCATTTTTAGAGAACTTAATGCTTTAAGATATTAAAATGCACTGACGTAGGTCATTTCATAGTCCCTAATCTTATTGCAACTTTATTCAATCTAAAATTTGTAAACTAAACCTATTAAAAGATGAAAAACATAATTATACCCGTAGATTTTTCAGAAAACTCTGGCTTTGCTTTAAAAGCTGGTGCTGTTTTGGCAAAGAAACACAAAGCTGTGCTCCATGTAGTGCATACTTTAGAATTATCTGATAGTATTTTTTCTAATACAGAAAATAAAAATAAAATTCAATTTATGGTGGCTTTTGCCTACGATCAATTTGAGCTTTTTTTAGATAAAGAATATTTAAAAGGCATTAAGGTTATTCCCATAATTAAGCATCATAAAGTATATAAAGAAGTTACGCTAGTAGCCAAAGAAATAGCTGCAGATTTAATTGTTATGGGATCACATGGGGTAACAGCAAGAGATGGCATATTTGCTGGGTCAAATACAGAAAGAATGATTCATAATAGTGAAATACCTGTTTTAATTATCAGTAAAGATCCTAAAGAATTTCATTTAAAAAAGGTTATCATAGGCACAGATTTAACACCTGAAAGCAGGTCTTCATATCTGCAAAAAATAGCACTATTCTCTAAATTAGGCTGTACCATTTGTCCTGTTTATATAAACCTGCCTTATGGCAGTTTTATCAGTTCTAGAGAATTTCATAAAAAAGTAAGCCTATTTACTGTAGCTGGTGAATTAGAAAATATAGCATTTATAGCTAGTCATACACTTGAGGACGGATTAATTCATTATGCAGAAGATACCAATGCAGATCTTATTGCTGTAAGCGCGACTTCAAAAAAAGGGGTAAGTTATTATTTTAATAGCAGTATTTCAGAAGATCTTTCTGTTTATGCTACATTACCAATAATGACTTTTAATGTGTAACTATTTTAAAATAAATGAATTATGGAAAATCAAACGAGTTATTATAAAATACGAAGAGAACTTCGTATCTCCATAAAGCAAACACTTCCTGAATTAATTAAATTTAAGAAAGCCGAAAACAAAGTTGCGTTCAATACCTTACTATTAGGTGTAATACCCAACTTAAGGAATTATATTATTAAAAGAATTAAAACTGCCATACAAAAGAATCATTTTCCGAAGAATAAATATGTTCCTAATGACTTTATAGATCAACTATTTATTGAAACTTACGACCATATTGAAAATGTATCTAATGAAGATGATTTCTATTTTTGGCTCTATAAAAAAACCAATGAATTATTAGAGAATGTTATCAATGAAGAAGAGTTCGATAATTTATTTTTTAAAAATATAGAAGACTATTCAAAAAAAGAATGGGAGCAAATGGAAGAAAATTTCACAGCAGAAAGTGATGGCGACTTCATAATGCAAGAAGAATTATCAGATATATCGTATCATCAAAATCCCTTTACAATAAAAGATGTATTTGTAGAAAATACAGAAAGTGCACTGGTAAAGCAAATAGACGAAAATTTAAATCAAGAACAAGTAGATAAATATATAGGGTTCGTATTACACAATCTACCATTGCAAACACGAAATGTATTTGAGTTATACACAAAGCATCATCTTAACATTGCAGAAATTGCCAAAGTACAAAACATACATATTTCTGATGCGAAACAACGTTTAGAAGACGCCAGAAAATCGCTCAAAACGAGTTTGTTTAATAGGTATAAAACTGACTAAATATCCTCTAAATGGACTATAAGGATTACTACAAAGTGTTGGCGATTAGTAAAAATGCTACTGCAAAAGATATTAAAAAAGCATACAGAAAATTGGCTGCACAATATCATCCAGATAAAAACCCAAACAACAAAGTAGCCGAAGAAAAGTTTAAAGAAATTAACGAGGCAAATAGTGTTTTAAGTGATGTAAAAAAACGTAAAAAGTACGACGCTTTAGGTTCAGACTGGGAAGCATACCAGCATACAGGCGATGATTGGGCAGCCTATGCAAAACAAAAAAGTCAGCAAAAATACTACAGTCAAAATGAACCCAGTTTTTATGGCCAACAAGCTGCAGGAGAAGATTTTTCTAGCTTTTTTGAAACCTTTTTTAATGGAAATAGACAAGGAGCAAGAGGCCAACAAGCCACACAATCTGGTGGAGATATTCAGGCAGAAATGCCTATTACACTTTTAGAGGCTTATCAAGGAAGTAAACGTACATTTAAAATTAATAACGAGAATTTAAGAATTAGTATAAAACCTGGTTCTTATGACGGACAGCAATTAAAAATAAAAGGAAAAGGGCAACCAGGATTTAATGGCGGCAGTAGAGGTGATTTGCACATCATTTTAAAAGTGGAGCCAGATGCTCGATTTGAAAGAAAAGAAAACGATTTATTATACAAAACACCTTTAGAGCTATACACTGCTATGCTTGGTGGAAAAATTGAGATTCCGACCCTTACAGGAACTGTAAAAATAACAGTACCAAAAGAAAGCGAAACAGGTAAAATATTAAAGCTAAAAGGCAAAGGAATGCCAATCTATAATTCTATTTCAAAATATGGAGATTTACTAGTGAAACTAAAGGTAAATCTTCCCAAAAACATTACCAAAGAAGAAGAAGATTTATTCAAAAAATTACAATCGTTAAGAGCAATTGAAACTGTAAACAAATAAATTAGACATTAAAAAACAAGGATTATGGAACTAACCATATATACAAAAGAATATGATACAGCTGATACTATACGGAATTTTATGGATTTTTACTACAATTTACGAATGGAGCATTTGGCAAGTGATCTTTTAAGCAAAGGCTTGTCTCCAAAACAAATTTCAGATGCAGTTACAATGGCTATTAAAATAGCAAAAGTTTCAAATATTGAAATTCAACAACATTTTAAATTGATGTATAGTGCTATAAACCGACAAATTATTCAAGATTGTAAACTATCTCATTTAGGATATGGATTGGTATTAATGAATGCGAACCCAAATCTATCAGTTGTAGGAGATTTTCAAATACGCGTTTTAAATGAATTTTTTAAGTAGATTTTTTTTATTACCTTGATAATATATGATATTCTCAGAGATTAAAAGGCTATTTTAAATCCTTTTCTATGTATTGAAAATTTCAAAAAAGTTAAAAAATTTAATTCTTAAATAAAGAATATACTTATTGTGGTGACTTGAAAGAATTATATTGTTTTAAAACGGTTAAAATTAAACGCTATCCCTTCTTCGAATCTAGATTATTATGGGATAATTAAGATGCTATTCTTCTAAAAAAAAACTAGTTATTCAATAGCTCATAATGATTGGCGTACATCAATTGGATTTCTTAAGACTAATAATTCATTTAAAAAGAACTTGAAAATTGACCTTAAGCGCCTTGAGGTTTATATATATAGAGTTGAATAAAAGTAATACCATTGTAATAGATATTACTTCTCTTTGATTAAAAGATTCAATATTTAAGTTTTTAAGAAGGTCAGAAAGTAAAGAGTTTGATAATTTAATAGATTATACGAAGAACTATATTAATAGTCTTAGGTGCAATTCTAGTAAAGATGGTAAAAAGGAGTTTCAGTAGCTACAATAAAGAAGAGAGCTAATTCTTAATAAATTAATTGAATTTCAAGAAAAAACTAAAAGAAAACTTAAGGTTAAAGATGTTGATTTGAAGTTTAGGGAACAATTTATAGATTTTTTAGATGAAGACGAAAAACTATCAAAAGTAGACGCTCCAGTATAAGGTTTTAAAAATTGCTGACCACCTTTACCAAGTCTTTACCAATAAATTAATAGTAAAGTGTTTAAACGTAAACTATCTCTAAACGTTATAATGCTCAAGATTATCTTAGTCAAAACGTACGTAATTCATTGTTTCAGAAAATTTTTACCGATTTCCAGAAAGAAAAAAAATGAATATAAGATCTAAACTGTATTTTTGAATTAAAATGTATAAGACATTGTTCACCAAAATTTCTTTGTTGTGGTTTCTTTTTTGCTCATTTGTTATGGCAGCACAGCAACCTGCTACAATTCATTTAACTGAAAAAGGAGGATTGCCAGATATAGAGTTCTATAATATTATAGAAGATACCGAAAAGTTTATTTGGTTAGCAGCAGATAAGGGTTTGTATCGCTATGACGGCCGTGAGTATAAATATTTCTCGCATCCCAATCAAAGAGGAAATGCTGTTTTTGGAACATTAGAAGATAACCAAGGCCGTGTTTGGTGTAATAATATTTCTGGACAATTTTTTTACGCTGGTGAAAATAAATTACAATTATTTATAGATTTAAGTGATATTCTGAATGGAGAATTATCTCAATTTAAGGTAACAGCTAAAGAATTACTTGTTTTTACAGGAAAAAAAATAGTTAATGTAAGCTTAAAGGATAAGAAAATTACAATAGTTTTTAATAAAGACAACTCGCGTTTAGGTTTGGCTTTTAAACAAGATCAAAAATATTTTTACACCCAAGAAAATCTCATTATACAAACAGATGTTGAATTTAATAAAACAGATAGCTTGTACATAGATATTTATGATACTCATACTATTGAAAGCATTGCTAAACTGCCAAATATTGTTTCAAATGGGAATGTTTCTTTTTGTCATTTTATTAGATACTTCGAGAATGTATTTTATCAGTTTGATATAGACAACAAAGAACTAAAAAAAATTAAGGTTCCAGATGAGCTTAAAAAAAGAAGTATTAATCAAGTTTTTTTTAAAGATGATGAAATATGGATAGCTACAGATTTAGGAATACAGATATTCAGTTTACAAGAGAATAAATTAGTGTACAAGAAACACTTTTTAAATGATTTTTTTATCACAAAAATCATAATTGATAGCAATGAAAATTGCTGGTTTACAACAAAAGGGGACGGTATTTTTGTAGTACCGAGCATTCATATTTTTAAATACGATTTACCACACAGTATTGTCAACATTAACAAGTTCAAAAGACTAGGGAATTCAAGAGTTTTATTTGGAACTAATAAAGGTCATATTGGTACTTTAAATTTGGATAATGGAAATTCTAAAATTTTAGATTCAACTGTAGCTTTTAGAGTTACAGAAATAATTAATAGTCCAAAAAATAACGAATTTATAATAGTTAAAGAAGATGCAGCGTTTCTTTACAATCAAAATACTAACAAATTAAAAAATCTAGATAAACCGATTGTGCAAGGCGCTAAAAGTCTATCGAAAGTAAAGGATTTAGGTTATATTTTATCTTCTTATAAAGATGCTGTCTTGTTAAATTACAATTTTAAAATTATATCGAAACTTGTTCATAAACGTTCTTATACGAACCATTTTTCCGAAAGCACGAAAAACATATATATTGGCACAGTAGAAGGTTTTTTTGTTTTTGATGAGCAGTTTCAGAAATTTGAAATAAAACACAACGGTAACGCTATTACAGCAACTTCAATAACCGAATCTGCAGATAACACACTTTGGGTATCTACTTTTAAAAATGGAATTTATGAAATTCGTAACAATAAAGTGATTGCTAACTATACCGAAAAGAACGGTTTATTATCTAACAAAACGGGCGCACTGCAATCTGATGAGAATGGTTTGTGGATTACATCAGAAAAAGGAATTCAATTTTTGGATTTTAGTAATCGCGTTTTTAAGAACTTAACTCGACAGAATGGTATTCCATCTTATCGAATAACCGATATTGAAATTATAGAAAATAAGGTTCTTTTTAGTTCTAATTCTGGTCTATTTGGTCTAAACAAAAATAAAGTGTTTAATTTACCAAAAAGGAAAGATATTTATTTTTCAGATGTTTCCATCAATGCGGTTAAGCAACTCATAAAACCCTCTTACAATCTAGATCATAATGAAAATAAAATTCGGTTTACTTTTAACGTTAATGGTTTTCAAAGTGCTACAAATACACAATATGAATATAGACTTCTTGGGCTAGAGCCGAGTTGGCGTATAGCCCAAGAGCAAATTAACAATGTTAATTATAAAAGTTTGCCAAGTGGCAACTATATATTTCAAGTTAAAATTGTTGATGAAGAGGATACATTAAAATCTATCGAATTTTCAATTTCAAGCCCAATATGGAAACGTTGGTGGTTTTACCTTTTAGTCATATGTGTTTTAGGAATTCTAGTTTATTCAATTTTCACATCAAAAATTAGAAAACTAAAAATAAAACAGCATGAAATTTTACAAAAAGAAATTGTAAATAAACAATTGGTGCTCTCCCAATTAGAAAATTTACGTTCTCAAATGAATCCTCATTTTATTTTTAATGCGTTAAACTCTATACAAGAATATATTGTTTTAAATGAAAAAGAGTTGGCGAGTTCTTTTCTTATAAAATTCTCTCGTTTAATTCGTATTTATTTGGAACATAGCAGAGAAAATGAAGTTACTTTAAAGCAAGAGCTAAATGCACTCAACATTTATTTAGAATTAGAGAAAAACAGATTCGAAGACGTTTTAAATTATACCGTTATCATCTCAAAAAATATTGACAAAAATAATATCAAAGTACCTTCTTTATTTATTCAGCCTTTTGTGGAAAATGCTTTAAAACATGGCCTATTGCATAAAAAGGATAACAGAAAACTCAATATACTTTTTAATCTGAATAAAACTCAAGACATTTTATATTGCGAGATTACAGATAATGGTATTGGTGTAGAAGCATCAAAAGAACTTAATAAAAAAAGACAGCCAATGCATAGGTCATTTGCCACAAGTGCTAACCAAAAACGTGTAGAGCTTTTAAATACAAATAGAAAACAAAAAATTAAGGTAACTATAACCCCTTTAAACCCTGACACTAAAACAGGCACTAAAGTTTTAATAACCATACCAATATAAAAAATGAAAGCACTAATTATTGACGACGAAAATAAAGCAAGACGTTTACTAGAGCAATTATTGATAGAGCAATGTCCAGAAGTTCAAATCATATTACAAGCACCTGATTTAGAATCAGGGATTGAAATTATTAAATCTAATAAGCCCCAAATTGTATATTTGGATATTGAAATGCCTAAATATTCTGGGCTTCAGATTTTAGAATTATTAGAAGGCTATGCAATTGATTTTCAAATTATTTTTACAACAGCATACAATCAATATGCTGTAGATGCTTTTAAATTATCTGCCATAGATTATTTACTAAAACCAATAGATAGGGAAGAACTTAAGATAGCCACAAACAAAGCGATCATTGCACTCAATGAGCAAAATATTAACACACAACTGCAAGATTTAAAAAAAGCATTTAATCAATTAGCTTTAAATAAGATTGCATTAGAAATTCCCAAAGGGGTTATTTTTATTTCTCATGATGATATTGTATTGTTTGAAGCTGATGGTATGTATACAAAAACATATTTAGAAAATGGTGAAACCCAACTTATTTGTAAACCTTTAAAACACTTTGTAGCACAATTACAAAGTTTACCAATTTTTTATAAACCGCATCGCTCTTATTTAATTAATTTAAAGCATATACAAGAATTATCTAAAAGAGATGGTTACCATTTGATAATGACTAACAATAAAACCATACCAATTTCTAAAGATAAAAGAGACGAGTTTATGTTAGTTTTAAGCGAAGTTTTTAATACCTAAGGCTTTCAGAAAAAAATACCATAGTTTCAGAAAAAAACCAAATAAAATGTATCAGTATTGAGGCATTTTTGTACCAGAAACATGAAACTAAATTAAAAACATGAAAAAGGAATTAAAATATATAATATTTATTTTTACTGGATTTATAGCCCTATTGTGGTTAGCTATACCATTAAGAGAGTTTTTTGGGAATTATAATATAACCGAACTAAATGCAAAACTAATAGCTGGAATTATTACACGACTATTTATTATAACAATAGGCTTTTGGATAATATGGAAATTAAAATTTAAAAAATATAATGGCATTAAAAAAGGTGAAAAGATTCAAAACTTACACTCATTGATAATTCCTTCTTTATTTATTTTAATGGGGTTAATGAGTAGCTGGAATACTTATTTAAATGCAGATAAAACTGCTCTTCTTTTATTTACTGCTTCTGTTTTTATTGTTGGACTTACAGAAGAACTATTGTTTAGAGGAACAATACTACCTCTTTTTATAAGCTATTTTAAAAATCAAAAGGCAGTCTTATATTTTAGTGTCATAGCTTCATCGTTAATTTTTGGTATTACTCACTATATAAATCTTTTCAAACAACCAGATAATTTTTGGGGAATTACACATCAAGTATTTTTTGCAGTATCAATTGGTGTGTTTTTTGGAGGATTAATGTTAAGAACCAAAAACATAACAATTCCTTCTCTATTTCACGGGTTTGTAAATTTTTCTTTTGGAGCCGGAGATTTGAAACAAGAAGATATGCACATTATAAAGGAAAAAATTTCAAACGGAATCAATTGGAGTTCACTTATTCTAACTACGCTGTTTTTTGTGTTTATATTTATAAGTGGAATCTATATGATTAAAAAGACTAATAAGGAGTTAGTTTTAAATAAATTAAATTAAAAACACTGTTACCAATAACAAATCAAACACCATTTAGATTAGTGCTTCTGCCGATAATTTTAGTAATACTAAAATAGGTTCTAGAATCGAAGGCGCAGCAGATTGTAGAAGTGATTTGTATTATTTTTTAGCGATAAAAAGGGAGCTAAAGTAATCAAGTTTAATGCAACAAATAGTGCTTTCGGATCTTCTACAACAGTAAATTAAGTTAGTTTTTAGTGAAGTATTTGAGAGCTCATGATATATTTCATGAGCTTTTGACATTTTTAAAGAGGTTGTTTTTTCAAAAATTAAAAATCAAATAACAATATCCTATTTCAGAAAAAAATACCACAGTTTCAGAAAAAAACCAAATAAAATGCCTCACTATTGAGGCATTTTTGCAGTAACAAAGTTAAAAACAAATTTATCATGAAATTAAAATTACATTTTTTATTAATCTTTTTCTTTACTACAAGTATTCTTTTTGCACAGTTTCCAGTAACAAACGGACTTGTAGCAAATTATGAGTTTAACAATAATTTAAATGATGGAGTTGCAAATAATGATATGGCTAGTAGTTCTGGGGCATCTTCATTTGCTGCAGATCGTTTGAATAATCAAAACTCAAGCTTGTTTGTAGATAGAACACAGCACCAAGGTTATGTTTTCTCTGGTGTAAACAATGCAGTAAGTATTAGTTTTTGGGCATCATTCTCACCAACATCTGCATCTACAGAACGTTTACTACACTTATATGACTTGGTCCATGGCGGAGGTTTTAGAATTGAGTATAACAGACCTAATGGCGAAGTTAATTTTATCGCACAAACAGCGAATACAGGTGCAGTTTCTAGAACAACTTCTTTACCAACAACGTCAAGTAATGTATGGCACCACTTTGTCGTAACCATTCGAATAGTTAATAGTATAGCTGAAGGTCGCGTATACATTGATGGGACATTAGCTACCGATTTGTCAATGGATTTTATAGCTGGAGGAGATTTTTATAATAATACATCACCTTTACAAGTATCGCCTATAAACGGACCAACTAATCCTGCAGCCTATTCTGGGAAGATAGACGATATATATGTTTATAACAGAGTTATACATAGTACGGAAGTTTCAGCGATTTATAATTATAGTTCTCCACCTGATATTATTTATGTTGATATTAATGCCACGGGAGCTAATGATGGAACGAGTTGGGCTCATGCCTATACAGATTTATGGAGTGCCTTAGATAATATTAATAATGGGGACGAAATTTGGATGGCTAGCGGTACCTATAGTCCAAGTTTTTATCCCTCAAAAACGTATGGTGTTAATAATGATAATCTTAAAATTTATGGAGGGTTTTCAGGAACTGAAACCAATTTAGAAGATAGAGATATCAGTTTAATTCATACTACAAATGAAACCATATTGTCAGGTGATATTAATAATAATGATGATACAAATGTTTCATTTGGAAACGCAACTCGAACGGACAATAGTAACGCTGTAATTAAGATACTCAAAACTGGGGTTACTTTAGATGGCTTAACCATATCTGATGGATATGCAGATGCTCTTAGTGGAAATGACAGATTTGGAGCCGGTATTTTTTTAGATCCAGAAGCAAATGTTTTTACTATAGAAAACTGTATTGTAAAAGATAATGTGGCGTATTGGGCTGCAGGGATGTATATTAATCCAACATTTAACTCTAATATAAAAATAAACGCTTGTGTTTTTGAAAATAATTTAGGGGTATTAACAGGTGCTTTTTATATAATACCAAATTCATCAAAAACAATGAATTTAAGAATAACGAATTGTTTATTTAATGGCAATAGAACTGAAGATGATAGTGTAACTGACCCTAATACTATTAGAAGAGGATTAGGCGCACCTGCAGGATGGATTAGGGCCTTCAATTCTAATACATTTACAAATACGACCTTGGTAAATAATACCTTTGTAAATAATGTAGCATTAGGTACAGGTGTAAATACCGATTTTCCAGTTTTAGGGCTTTCAAAATCTAGCAGTAATGGAGCCAATAGTACCAATGTAATATCCAATAACATTTTTTGGGGAAATACAAGAAATAACGGACAACTTTCATTAGCATTGGGTAGGGTAGTAGATGTATTTAATTTTACAGAAAGTCAAATTTCTAATAATATTGATGAAGATGGTTTTACAAATTTAGGAGTTGGAGTAGGATCTATTAATAACAGTGGTACAAACCCAAATTTAACTACAGATTTTAAATTACAAGCCACATCAACGGCGGCAATTGATATGGGTACTAATAATGGCATCCCAACAGGAATAACACTCGATTTAGCAGGTAACAATAGAATAGAAAATACCACTGTAGATATTGGTGCGTATGAGTATGCTACAACACTTTCTAATAATGATTTTAATCTCTTAAGCTTTAAAATATATCCTAATCCAGCATCTTCTATTTTGAATATTAAAACGGATAAGGAAATAGAATTAATTACAATTCATTCTATTTTAGGCAATAAGGTGATGATAAAAAAAGATACAAAGACTATTGATATTCGTCAATTAAATAGTGGTGTTTATCTGTTGAAGGTTTATTATTCAAATCAGGCTAAGTCAACATCATTAAAGTTTATAAAAAATTAACCCAAAAATATGTTGAAAATTAAATCAAGCTATTAATTATAACATTAATAGCTTGATATTTAACAAAAAAGCAATAAAAATGAATTTAACAAAAAAAGATAAATTAGAAATATTTGAAAACGCCATCAGTTGGATTATAGTATTAGCAATGCTAATTTATGGTTTGGGAAAAGTAGCTCAATTTGAGGATGCAGTTGATGTTAACAAAACCGTAGCCGAAATGACTGGAATGCAGTTAATGTGGGCTTTTTATGGTTATTCAAAGTCATTTGTAATTACATTAGGAATAATGGAAGTAACTGGCGGAATATTAATTCTGATAAAAAAAACGCGATTAATAGGATGCTTATTTACAACAGCTATTCTTTTGAATGTGATTATGCAAGATGTCTTCTTTGGTGTTCATTTAGGTGCATTAAAAGCAGCCATAATCTATCAATTGTTCATATTTGTTATTTTTTGGCTTCATAAAGAAAAAATGATTGCGAGCATAAAAACGTTATTGACTTCTGAAAAAATAAAGCAAACTAAAACTAAACATTTTGTAAAACTTCTTTTAGCTTTTGGAATATTTGTTGTCATCAGAATTTTGGAATATTACGTGACAATAAAGGGATAAAAGCAAGTTACCAAAAACGTTAAAATATCTTTAGAAAAAAAAGCTGGGTAATATTTATATCGTCAGCAGTAAAAAATAATATAGAAAAATGAAAATTAATAAAATTATGGAAAGCAGTTTATGGCTAAGTAAAAGGAAACTTATAATCATTATTAGTATGATGTGCATGCCTATATCTTTAATAGCTCAAGTGGATAGTATTGGAATAAAGAAGGTGAATATGAACATTAATGGCCACACTTTAAAAATTCCTTACTTCTCTAATCGTACTTTAGGTACAACCGATTATGGTATTGTTAATGCCGTTATAGTAATTCATGGTACAAACAGAAATGCTGATGATTATTACGTAAATATGTCTACTGCTGCCTCAATGCGCCCTTTACAAACTGACTCTTTGATAATAGTTGCTCCACAATTTTTAACAGAAGATGATATTGACGACTTTTCGCTAGACAATCAGCATCTTTATTGGAGTAATGGAGGATGGAAATCGGGATCAAATTCAAAGAACAATGGTACCAACCCCAGACCAGAAAAAATCTCATCTTATGCTGTTTTAGATACTATAACGTTAAGGCTTGCGCAGAACTTCCCAAATTTAAAATCAATCGTAATCACTGGTCATTCCGCTGGAGGTCAGGTTACAAATAGATATTCAGCCACAACCCCAATCGTAGACACACTATGTGATCAATTCAACATTAGCACTAAGTTTATTGTTGCTAATCCAAGTTCTTATCTATATCTAGACGAAAAAAGAAGGGATTTGGCTACAGTTAATCAATTTTCAGTTCCTGTAACAACATGTAATGATTACAATGATTGGAAATATGGTTTAGATAACTTGTACACTTATCCTGCAAATGTTGGCACCAATTTCATAAGAGCTAATTTTAAGAAACGTCAGGTGGTGTATCTTTTAGGTCAAAATGATAATGATTCTAATTCCTCTTCATTAGATGTTTCTTGTGAAGCAATGTTGCAGGGTGATCATCGATTGGAAAGGGGAACTACTTATTATAATTATCTAATAGACTATTATGGTAATAGCATACTTAATTATCATTCTATTGCCACAATACCGGGTGTTGGACATAGTAATTTGGGTATGTACACCTCCACAAGAGGGTTGTATCACCTCTTTGAGTCGTATCCAAATTCATGTAATAATATAGTTTTATCGCTCCCTGAAGAAACGGACAGTACATTTTCATTTTATCCTAATCCTACCAGTGGGCTTATTACAATCAGTTCACAATTAACTGATGCTTCTGTACTATTTTACAATACTTTCGGTAAAATAGTAAAAAAAATAGAACATATTAACGGTTCATCCCAACAAATAAACATAAACGATTTAAGTGATGGCACATATATTATTGAATTCCGTGAAACAGATCGTAATTTTAAGAGTCGTATCATTAAATTTAGTCATTGATAAAAATATAACCCAACAAAACCTAAACTGTATTAAAACGCAGTTTAGGTAATCTACTATAATTAAATGATTGATTTACCTAATAATAAAAAAATTATTCTTTTTGATGGTGTTTGCAATATGTGCAATAATTCAGTAACAAAAGTGATTAAAAACGATAAAAAAAACACATTTCTATTTGCTGCTTTACAATCTGAAAATGGAAATAAAATAGTCTCCAAATTAGGAATTGATATTTCTAAAACAGATTCAATAATTTTATGGGAAAAAGAGAACTCTTATGATGTAAAATCTACTGCTATCATTAAAATCATGAACGATTTTGGCGGGTTTTGGAGTTTTACAAAACTTTTATGGATTTTTCCGGAAAGCTTTAGAAATTTAATTTATGATTTTATTGCTAAAAATCGATACAAATGGTTTGGAAAAAAAGAAAGTTGTATGATGCCAACACCGGAGTTAAAAGCTAAATTTTTAGATTAATTAGGTGAAACTTTTTCTTATTAATATTAAAATATATCTTATTTTAATCACTAGTATAAAAACTAAGGAATTAAATATTCAATTTCAAGATTTTATGGATAGTTTTAATAATAAATCACCAAAAAAAACCTCAACTAAATTAAAATCAATTAGTTGAGGTTTTTAATTGTGGAGACGCCGAGAATCGAACTCGGGTCCAAACAAGCAGCCAACAAGCTTTCTACATATTTAGTTCTTACTTGGTTTTCGTTTAAAAGCTGATTAAGAACAATCCACTGTTAACTTAGCTTCTTTAGTTTCAAAAACTTGCCAAAGCTTCAAGTTTTCTATGTTTATTTTTACGATGCCCAAAAATGAAACGCCATAAACCAAGGCTTTTCGCGGACATAAAGCTTTCCCGCCTTGCGGGACTAGGCTAATCTTACTATTAATTCAGATTAAGCAGCTAAAGCGTAGTTATCTTCGCCGTTTATAAAGTTGAAATTAGGTTTAACGAGTGTTATTTCATAACTCGATATGCTTACAAATTCACTGACCTTGCTGTCAAAACCAGTCGTCCCCTCAATGAGATCGCAAAACTTGTTTTGCGTAATCGAATTAACCCCAAACTTTTTTCAGGATCTACAAAATCTCATCATATTTTGTCAAAGAACAATATCATCAATTTTAAAAATGATATTTGGGCGTTACCACGCAAAAAAGCGTGGTCAGGCTATACGTTATATCTTTTTAACCAAAAAGTTAAAAAGGATGTCACTTCAATCCTTAACGCGGTTTGCAAAAGTATAAAAAAATACCCTTGTTAATCTCTTTAAATTCTAATATCTTCGAGCAAATATTATACCAACCTGTGCTGAATTTATTTTAGTACATTTTAAGACAATAAAATGAAATTCGGCATCATTAAAGAACGTAAAAACCCACCAGATAGAAGAGTTGTTTTTTCACCTTCAAAACTACAAGAGTTTCAACATCAGTTCACTAATTCAGAAATTAAAGTAGAATCTTCAGCTATAAGAGTTTTTACAGATGAAGCCTATAAAAAAGCAGGATTAGAAGTTACTGAAAATATGTCAGATTGTGATGTGCTTTTAGGCGTAAAAGAAGTACCAATTGATGCCTTAATTCCGAATAAAAAATACTTTTTCTTTAGCCATACCATTAAAAAACAACCCTATAATAGAGATTTATTAAATGCTATTTTAGCTAAAAATATTGAGTTGTTTGATCACGAAACCATTATCAAAGAAAACGGAGCACGTTTAATTGGTTTTGGCAGATATGCAGGCATTGTGGGTGCCTATAATGGATTTAGAGCCATTGGGTTAAAGAATAAAAGTTTTAACTTACCAAAAGCAGAAAAATTAGATAGTCAAAAAGAATTGATTGATGAGTTGCAGAAAATCAATTTACCAACAGGCTTTAAAATACTCTTAACAGGAAATGGAAAAGTAGCCTATGGCGCGAAAGAAATGTTAGATGCTATGCACATAAAACAAGTTTCGGTTGATGAGTATTTAACCAAAAACGATAATGAAATTGTATATTGTTTGGCAGATGTTTTAGACTATAATAAGCGCAAAGACAATCAGATAACAGATAATTTTGATTTTTACAATCACCCAGAAAAATATGAATCTGATTTTATGCGTTTCGCCAAAGTAACCGATTTTTTTATTGCAGGTCATTTTTACGGAAATGGAGCGCCATATTTGTTTACCAGACAAGATGCAAAACACCCAGATTTCAATATCAAATTTGTGGCAGATATTTCTTGTGATGTAGATGGGCCAGTGGCATCAACCTTAAGAGCTTCTACAATTGCAGATCCTATTTATGGATATGATCCTGAAACTGAAACTGAAGTGGATTATAAAAATGAGAAAGCTATTACTGTAATGGCTGTAGATAATTTGCCTTGTGAGTTACCCAAAGATGCTAGCGAAGGTTTTGGAGAAATGTTCTTACAAAATGTAATTCCCGCTTTTTTTAACAATGATAAGGATGGCGTTTTAGCCCGAGCAAAAATGACTGAAAACGGAAAATTAACACCACGTTTTTCTTATTTACAAGATTATGTTAATGGAGTAGAGTAGTTGTTAAACAGTAGTGTTTTTCTGAGCATGTTTTTCAACAAAATAGAACTTATGTCACCTTGAGCGCAGTCGAAAGGTCTTTATATTAAAATGGAACAAAACCAACAATTTCTTATTGATTTAGCAAAAATGAAAATGCCTTTTGGCAAGTTTAAAGGTTGGTTTTTAATTGACTTACCAGAATACTACATAGTTTGGTATAAAAATAAAGGTTTTCCTAACGGGAAATTGGGGAAACAAATGGAGTTAGTGTATGAGCTTCAATTAAATGGATTGGAGGATATTGTAAGAAAAATTCAAAAAGACTATTTGTAATTTAACGACTTTATAAAAAAATCATATATTTACTTTCAATCTAATAAATTATTCTAGTAAATTATGGTGTTAAAGTATGTCTATTTTGGATTTGCTGTTATCGGTATTTTCCTTTTTTTCTTCATCTTAAAAAAAATATTTAAACGATTACAAGCTAAATTAGACAAGTTAGATCGTAATGTTCTATTCAAAAATAAAGAAGTTGCCAAACTCTTTAAATTCATAACCCCAAGAAGAGAAAAACACATTTTAAAATTTGCCACAAGAACGTTAAGAATTGCAATCGGTATTTTCTTTTTAGTCATTTATTTGCCTTTTGTATTTAGTTTTATACCTGAAACTAAAGAAATTGCAGATACTATTTTTGCTTACGTAATGAAACCTGTCAATTTTTTAATTGGGGGCTTTTTAGATTTTTTACCCGGTTTCTTCTTTATTATTGTTATTATTTTCGTTACAAAATACCTGCTAAAGTTTTTAAAATACTTAACAGGCGAATTAGAAAAAGAAGCAGTACGTTTAGATGGTTTTCACGCAGATTGGGCAAAACCTACGTTTAATTTAGTACGTATTGTAATTATAGCTTTTGCAGCTATTATCTGTTTTCCATATATTCCAGGTTCTGGTTCTGATGCCTTTAAAGGGGTCTCATTATTTTTCGGAGTTTTATTTTCTTTAGGTTCTACGGCAGCAATTTCTAATATTGTTGCAGGAGTCGTTATCACCTATATGAGGCCATTTAAAGTGGGAGATCGTGTAGAAATTGCCAACACGGTTGGCGATGTTACAGAGAGAAGCTTGTTAGTAACTAGAGTTAAAACCATTAAAAATTTAGATGTTACTGTGCCCAATTCTACAATTTTAGGAAACCATATTATCAATTTTAGTAAAAATGCAGCCGAAGAAGTTGGTGTAATTTTACATACTTCAGTTACAATTGGTTATGATGTGCCAAGTGGAGATGTAATACAAGCTTTGGTAAAAGGTGCAAAAACACACAAATGATTTTACAAAAGCCAGAACCTTTTGTTTTGGTAAAAAGTTTAGATGATTTTTACATTAATTACGAAATTAATTGTCACACAAAACATCCAGAGAAATCTGCGGTTATTTACTCGTATTTGCACGAAAGCATAAAAAACGAGTTGCATAATGCAGGAATCGAAATTTTATCGCCACATTACAATGCAGTTAGAGATGGTAATGACTTGACTGTACCACCAGAAAATGTGCCTAAAAATTATGTAAAACCGGGTTTTAAAATCGGAGGCTAATCTTCAATAGATCTTATTTGCTTAAAAAGTAATAGTAAAAGGTATAAAAATGACCCAAAACTAATGGTAACAAACCAAGTTTTTGGATCATTTGTGCTTAAGAGACTTTTCTTTAATACAATTAAAGGAGATGTAAATACGTCCCAAGAATTGAATCTTAAAAACCTGCCAAGGTATACACCAAAGCCACATAAAAAAGTAGTTGATATCGAAAAGTAATTTGCGAATTTTAAGTTCCATTTTTGTGCTAGAATTTTGTGAATTTGAGCTAATGATGCAATTGATAATACTATTCCTGTTGATGAAAATGTAAATAGGATAAAAATATCTAACCAAACTATATTTCCGGTAGAATGATGTAAGTGGATAAAATCAGTAATGATATACGGTGCATTTGGTAGAAAAAGTAGCCAAATGACTAGTGCCATAATCAAAGTGAATTTTGATGAATTTTGCATTCGTTTTTTTAGTGTAGATGAAATAAAATATGGAATATAGGCCAAGAATAAATTCCATATTAGAAAACCCATAAATAATGAATTTGTAATTTTCATTCTTAGCATCACCAGAAATACGCAAAAGACGATTAGTAATACAAAGTAAGATGTTGAAGTTTTATATCGTTTTTTCATTGCTTGATAATTTGTTTTCTATGAGTAAAGTTGTAATGATTCCTAAAGTATAAGCGATAAGGTCGCCTATGCTAAAAGACGTTCCTAAAATCAATTGTAGTGTTTTTATATATTTATCAGGATACAAATATTGAAGGTTTGTCAACTGTAAAAACTCAATCAGATAAGCGATCGATAAAACAATAATTGCGGTTTTTAAGTTTGATGATTTTGTAAAACTTTTTATAAATGCATATAAAAGTATTACGCATAAATAATCTCCAAAGGTATGTCGTATAAAGCCTGTTGCATATTTTGCAATGAGTATTTCTGATAGTAGTAATATCAAAAAAAAGCTAAAATATTTTAAATTGAATTGTATCATCATTTAAATTTTTTAAAAGAGCAAAACCTCAAAATGAATTTGAATATTGGTTTTGCTCTACTCAACCAACTACTAACTAACTTTTTAAGTTTTAACTAAATCGTTACTATTAGTCTTACAAAGCCAAACCCAACTTTGCATTAAGGTAAAAAATACTGTGATAAAGAATATGCATACATACGTTTTAAAGTTAGAAAAGACGATACAATAAGCGCAAAATGTAAAAATTAGAATGGCACTATAAGGAAAGAACTTTTTAAAAATCTGACGATCATTTAAATTATCTCTCACTATGTAATACACGATCAGAATACATACAAAAATGGTAAGAGAACAAATAATAAAAATCAATACAAATGATAAAATTATATAAAAACCAATATCAATTATTGTATTAAAGTCTTCAAATGCAATTTGCAACCAAAAAATACAAAATGCTAAAAATGATGATTTTAAGAGTACTCGTGGTATATTGTTTTGACTGTTCATTACTTAATTTTAAAATTATCGAACAGCATTTCTTGCCAATCATTATTCTGTAAATCATTAATGTAATCCCTATGTTTGATATTAATTTTAATTTCTTTCATGCTTTCTATTTTATTTTGCTCAACATAAGCTTTCAATAAAAAAGTATTATTGTTCGACAGGTTTATTAAATAATGTAAATCGAGTTGTTCTGCATAATTAATGTTATAATAGGTTACTATTTTATCCCAATTTATGGTGGATGAAATAATAAGAACAGTAAAGGCAATTTGAGTGTTTTTTCTAAACAAATACCATAAATTTTTCTTTTTAGTGACTTTAAAAAAGGTGGTAATCAAACCAATTGCAGTCAAAAGTAAAAAGAATAAAACACCAATTCTTTTGTAGGTTAATCCAAAGGAAAAGAGGTATTCTGTATTTTTTACAGCCGTAATTAATATCATAATTAGATTTAAAAATATCCAGATAAATGTTAAGTTTTTAAGATTTTTATTTCCTTTAATAAAGTTGATACTGCTTCTAAAAAAATACAGAATTATGGCAATAGCCAACAAGTTAGAAATGATTAAAGCATTAACACCTGTATGTACTTGTTGCGATAATTGAGGCGCAGTCATTTGATGTATTTCTGATAAATACACGATATCTGTTCCTAAAAAAAGGAGAATAAGAATATTAAGTGAAATCAATACTATTACGCCCAATTGAATTTCGTTGGTTAATTCTTGGGTGTTTTTTTCTATTAAATCGTCTTTATGTAAATCATTTTTAATCAATAAATCAATAGAAGTTAATGGTTCTATGGCAACAGGATGTGTAATATTATAAAATAAATAATACCCTAAACCTGTAAAAACAAGCCATTGAAAATTAATAAAACTGAAATCTATATTTGTAATTAATTCATTGAATTTCGGATTGCCTGTTCTGTATAGATTGATAAAAACTAGTACAATAACCATCGGAATTCCTATAATTTTTAACCAATACACATAGTTTATATGTTGCTTTTTAAGGTTATCAGTTTCAGTATTTAATTTCTCGAAATGTAATGTAAACGCAGCCACAATAGTGGTGTAAATTCCGTTTATCCAATTGATGTATATTGGTGATTTGTGATTCGAAAAACGACCAACTAAAGTGAAAAATGCAAGAATATTTGCAATAATAGATAAGTTATACTTGTACAAGAAAACGGCAAACCCAGTTAGTAAATAGCAAATAATTACATAAATGGTTTGTTTTTTATGAAATGTTTTTGAATTGTTGAGAGCTAATATAATTGCGGTCAAAATCGAAAATAGTAGATAATTAAGTCCTATATTTTTTTGATAAAATAGTAGGCTAAATAAAACGGCGGCAATCATTAAAAAGATGGTACTAAACTTTCCAGATTTATTGTGTTGTTGATGGTTTGTTTCCATAGTTATTGAATTTGTAGAATTTGTTGTTTTGTAAAAATGCCTTCTCTAATTTCTTGAAAAGAAAAATGTAAAAGATTTTCATATTTAAAATGATGAAACTGGTTGCAGTTTCTCCCCAATTTGTAAGATTTTATATAGTATTTGTGAAATTCTGGGAGTAGTATGGTGCCAATAAACAGCACTCCTAATAAATACGGACTTCTTTTTCCGTTTCCAAAACAGACATATTGCAAAGCAACTTCATCTTCTACAGAAGTGCTATAGCCAGTTAGTAAATGATAACAATCGTGTCTTTCTACTTTGGGCAACAATTCAAAATTATTATCCTGTAGTAGTTTGCCTAAATGATATCCAAAAGTGTCTTTTGAGTAGGTTAATAATTCTTGAGAAGTAATTCCCCAAGGTTGCTTGTCTTTAAATTTGATGTACATTCTTTGTGAATGTTCAAATAACCAGTAAATAAATTTCTTTCTCATTTTTAACTTAAAAGAACTTTGAAATTCAAAGTAAATGTTTAAAAAAATATACTATTTGTTTTTAATTAATTTTTCGAGTGCATCAATATGCTTTTTAAATTCTTTTCTCCCCAGTTCTGTTGTCATATATTTTGTGTTTGGTTTTCTGCCAATAAATTGTTTTTCAACGCTAATAAATTCCACTTTTTCTAATGCTTTTGCATGGCTTGCTAAATTACCATCAGTAGCACCCAATAGCTCTTTTAATGTATTAAAATCGGCATATTCATTTACCATTAAAACCGACATTATTCCTAATCGTATTCTATGGTCAAAAGCTTTGTTTATGTTGTGTATGATGTTTTTCAAAAACTTGTTTTTAAGTTACTAAATTACATCTATTTCCTATCATATTTATAGAACATAGCTGCTCCATAAAAGATATGTATAAATCCGAAACCAAGTACCCAAAACCAAAATCCGTAACTAGGATAAATAGCACAGAGTAAGCCTAAAATAATTTGAGTATAGCCTAAATATTTAATATCGCCCAAAGTATATTTTGATGCATTTAATAAAGCCAAACCATAAAATAAAAGCATTAAAGCACCTGTTTGTCCATATTTTTGTTGATTTAAAATAATTATAATGTATATGCCACCGGCAACTAAAGGAATAATAAAACTTTTTAAAAGGCGTTGAGTTAGGGCATCCCAAATTTTTTCATTGTTCTTTTTTGCCTTTTTCGTGGTTAAAAAAATTCCGGTACCAATACTTAAAATACCTACAATGAGTAAATCTAAAATTACAAATCTAAAAATATCACTATCTAAAATGATGTAATCATTTCCATTTAATGAAAATAACCAATAGGCAACAGCAGCACCAATTAAGGCGTAAACACCGGCTAAAATACCAGACAAACCGCTTAATGAAATAAATCTCGATGATTTATGCATTAAGGTTTTAATCTCTGATATGTCTTTTAAATAATCTTCTGAACTCATCTTTAAAGAACTTTGAAATACAAAGTAATGGAATATTTTTTACATCAGCAATAAAAAAGTAAAAAAAAGTAAATTAGTTTTTAACCATTATCCCATACGTACTATGTGCAACACCTAAAATAAAAAGTGACGAATACCAATAACTTGGAATAAGAAAACAGACAATGGCCAATAGAATACAAATGCCAGAAATAATTAAGCGGTTTTTTTGGCCTTTGTTTTTAAAAACAAATAAAATGCTAGCATAAATAATTAAAAAAACAGGAACTAAAGAGTCGATACTGCCTTGTTTCGTTAAAAAATACAATGTTAAAAATAAGATGGTAAAACTAGATATGTATTTATATACCGCAGATTTTGTAGTAGAATTCCAAAGTAAAACTCCCTGTTTTTTAGCATTTCGTTTTCCTTTAAAAAAAAGTGCAAAAGATGACAATACAAAGCATAATATAGTAAGTATAGATACTAAAACCTCTAAAATTTGCGGTGATAACATACCAAAAGGATTGTCGTCTATCAAAAAACCATCCAAAATATTTTTAATACAATAGGCACCAAGTAAAAAATAGATACCAATTTGGATGCTTGTATTTCCTTTTAAAGAAAAATTGACTTCAGAATTATCTTGTTGACTCATAATTTTTTATAACTTTCGCTAATATACAAAAAAATGAAACCGGCAGAAGCGTACATTTTAAATCAACCAGAACCTTTTAAATCTATCTTGATGCATTTGCAAATTTTAATAGAAGGTACTTTTCCAGAAGCAGATTTACAATTCAAGTGGAAAATTCCTTTTTATTATTTAAATGATACCCCTTTCTGTTATCTCAATCCGTCTAAAAAGAAAGGTTATGTAGATGTTGGTTTTTGGGTTTCTGAACATTTAACGAAATACAACGAGTACCTTATTTCTGAAAACAGAAAAGTGGTAAAATCTTTACGATATTATCAATTAGAGGATATTAATGAGGAGATTTTATTATCAGTTTTAGATGAGGCATATCAACTAAAAGATCAAGGATTTTATAAAAAGAAATAAATAACGTAAATTTTTCCAACATTAAATAATACCAAATTACTAATGTAATGTCGCTATTGAATTTTTAAAAGTATAATACCGACGTATATTTCAAGGAGCATTTATACGACATTTAAAATAACATTCGGTCTAAGCTAAAAGTTCAAGGTGCGTTTCAGTGTATCAATGAATTTATGAATAAAAGTTAGGATATAGGTTAGTAGTGTTCTTCGATAATTTCTTTTTTAAAGAAGATTATTTTACCTTAATCTTAAAATGCAAAGCATCTGATTTGTTGATGTATATAGTGATATTTGTATTTCTATTTGGATTTTTTATGGTTAACGTAGTTATGTTATTTTCTTTAACTAGTTTGGGTTTTTGAGCCAAATTATTTCCTTTTATGGTGTAAAAAACAAGTAATTTAGGGTCTAAATTTTTGAATTTTAGTGTAATATTTTCATTCGGAGTAAGGTAGATAATTCCCTTTTTAGGCGAAAGTAATTCAGCCTTTAAACCCAAAAAAGTTTTTTTATAAATAGGTTGATTGTAAAATTCTTCTAAACTCATTCTACCAAAACGCAGAACCCAAAGTTGATCTTCTGGATAATGGGTTTTAAAAGTTTTGTCTTTGGGCATGTCAAAATAATAGGTATTAAATTTTCTGATCCACTTTCCATTTCTAAGAAAACCAGCAGCCCAAGTTGCATCTAAAATGATCCATTTTCCATCAACTTTAACAGCGTTCCAAGCGTGATTTGTAGTGTTTGGCATTACTCCAATTTCTTTGGCACTATTTCTAACATAGCCTTTTAATACTTCGGCTTCTATATTTAATAAATCGCAGATTTTTTTAAAAGATTGAGCATATTCTTCGCAAACCCCAGTTTTATTTTTAAAAGTGGCATCAATTAATTTGTCTTTAACTTCTTGTAGTTTTTGTTCTTTTTCAGCTTCTGAAGAATAGCTAAAGCGATAATAACGCTGCTCGGGATTGTAAAATTCTTTAAGATTGTACCGAATGTTTTTTGCCAACCAAAAAAAGGCTGCTCTTACTTTATCAGCATCCGAAGAAAAATCTTTTTCAATTTTATTTGCCAAATCTTCTACTTTAGAAAAACGTGGATACTCTAAAACTTTTGCATCAACTTGTTCAAAGTGCTGTGTAAAAGTTGAAAAAGAAATCAATAAAAAGAGATAAGGTAACAGTTTCATCATCTTCGTTTATAAACAACCTTTAAAAACAAATATTGTGCCTTTTTACTAAAAGGTTTTACAATTTTGGAATTTGCGTTAGGGATTGAAACGGCATCCTTTTTTCTTTTTCAGAAAAAAGATATAGTGGAAAGCCCGTTTAAACGCCCAAATTAAAATATTTACCATCTTATTTAGGATTTCAAAAACCTGGCAAGTTTATCTCATAAAAAAAACAGTTATTTAGACCTACAAGGTTTTTGAAACCTTGCAGGAAAAAAAGCAGCATAATACGTTATAAACTATTAACGGTTTTACGAATAGCCACTAAATTACTTAACAATTTTTCTAAATTGTCTAAATGCAACATATTTGCGCCATCAGATTTTGCATTTGCAGGATTAAAATGGGTTTCGATAAATAAACCGTCTACATTATTAACAACGCCAGCTCTGGCAATGGTTTCAATCATTTCTGGTCTGCCACCAGTAACACCTGCAGTTTGATTGGGTTGTTGTAAAGAATGTGTAACGTCTAAAATAGTAGGTGCAAATTCGCGCATTTCTGGGATTCCTCTAAAGTCTACAATCATATCTTGGTAACCAAACATGGTACCTCTATCTGTAATCCAAGCTTTATGAGAACCAGCATCTTTTACTTTTTGCACAGCGTGTTTCATTGCAGCAGGACTCATAAATTGTCCTTTTTTTAAGTTAACCACCTTGCCTGTTTTTGCGGCAGCAACCACCAAATCTGTTTGACGAACCAAAAAAGCAGGAATTTGTAAAACATCTACATATTCAGCAGCTTTGGCAGCATCAGAAACTTCGTGAATATCTGTAACCGTGGGTACATTAAATGTTTCTGAAACTTTGCGTAAAATTTTTAATGCTTTTTCATCGCCAATGCCTGTAAAACTATCAATTCTACTTCGGTTTGCTTTTTTAAAACTGCCTTTAAAAATATACGGAATTTCTAATTTATCGGTAATTGTGATTACTTTTTCAGCAATTCTTAGTGCCATTTCTTCACCCTCAATAGCACAAGGGCCACAAAGTAGAAAAAAATTATTAGCGTTAACGTGTTTTATATTTGGAATTTCAGATAAAATCATTTGTAAAAAATTTTACACAAAAGTACAGAAATAAAAATTTGTAAATACTGCAAAATTTGCGCTGAAAGTAAGCTTGATAATTCAGAGGGCAATGATGAATTGGTGCTAAAAAATAGTTATATTTATTCCTTAAACAATTATTAAAATTATGACGAAAACCTTAAACATTATTGCACTAAGCTTGTTGTTTGTGCTTGTTAGTTGCAAAGTAACTCAGAAAGGAAAAGAAGGAATGGATGGAGCGGCTGGAACTTTAGCTAAACAACAGACAAAAATAGAAACTGCTCTTACTTCTTTTTTTATAGATTCTACAACGGTTCGTAAACATTTATACACCTTAGCTTCTGACGAAATGGAAGGAAGAAAATCTGGAACACCTGGTATTGAAAAAGCGGCAAAATATATAGAAAGTGAGTTTAAAAGAATTGGCTTAACCACTTTTGAAGGTTTAGAAAGCTACAGACAAACTTTTAATTTTACACCAAGAAGAAGTAAAGAAGAAATTACGAGTGCCAATATTATTGGAGTTTTAGAAGGCAAAAGTAAAAAAGACGAATATGTAATTATTTCTGCACATTATGATCATTTAGGAAATGAAGGAAAAGGCGAAGATAAAATTTATAATGGCGCAAATGATGATGCTTCTGGAGTAACTGGTGTTTTGGCTTTAGCAGAATATTTTAAAAAAGTGGGTAACGAAAGAACCATCGTTTTTGCTGCGTTTACTGCAGAAGAAATGGGATTAATTGGTTCTACTCATTTTGGAAAAGGAATTGATGCGACTAAGTTTGTTGCAGGAATCAATTTAGAAATGATAGGTAAAATACCAAGTTTTGGACCAAATACAGCTTGGTTAACAGGTTTTGAACGTTCTGATTTTGGGAAGATTGTACAGCAAAATTTAGAAGGTTCTGGCTATCAACTTTTTCCAGATCCTTATAAAAAATTCAATTTATTTTTTAGATCAGATAATGCTTCTTTAGCGCGGTTAGGTGTGCCTTCGCATACTTTTTCTACAACAGCTATAGATGTAGATAAAGATTATCATAAAGTTTCTGATGAAGCTGAAACCTTAAATATGACTGTAATTACACAAACTATACAAGCAGTTGCTAAGGGAACAAAAAGTATTATTGATGGTATTGATACGCCAACAAGAGTGGTTATTAAAGAATCGAAAAAGCAATAATTTTTGTGATAAACAGTAATGATAAAATCCTCTAAAAAATTAATTTTTAGAGGATTTTTTTTGTAATCTAATTTTTGATATTCAAACGAATTCCTTCTGAATGACTGCTAAACTCTGGAGCATACATAGATTGTATTGTTGAAATTCCGTTGCTAAAATTTCCTGCATTATTAACTCTTACATCATATTCAAAAACATAAATCCCTTTTGGTAATCGATCAAAAAAGAAATTGGTTGCTGCATCTTTTGTACTTTCATAATAGCCCAAATTATCTTGCCATTTGTATTTTGATATTACATTAATTGGTTCAACTCCAGAAGCTCTCATATCTTTTAAATGGATAAATTCCATAGCTCTATCAGAACGCAATTCTATTCTAACCGTTATTAAATCGCCTACATTAAGTTGCGTGTTTTTATCGATTAATTTTAACTCTTTTCCTGTATCAGCATTTACTTTTAAGAACAATTTTTTATTCAATTTTAGCGGAGTTTCTGCGGATGTAATTTTGTCTAAGTCCTCAAAATATTGCCAGTACAAACCTCCCCAAGCAATTCCTTTTCCTTTTTTGTTGATGGTAACACTTGCCATTTCTGGTTTAATTTCGTTGGTATTCCAAGAGGTTTTAAAATAGCCTGTACCAGCTTCTACTTTTACGTCTGGCATTTCTGCAGGATTTATATTTTGATTCCCAACTTTAATAGCAACCATTTCTGTTGTCGAAATCCAATCTCTTCCATTTAATAACAACGCATACACAGCTTCTGAAGTTGCTTTTGTGGTTTTCCAACTATTGGTTTGTTTGTTTTTTAACAACCAGATTTTTAGGTTATCTATATCATTGAGATTTCTCTTCGCACTTTCAGGCTCATTCGAAATGACACCAACTTCACTGAAAACTTCTATCATTAATGCTTGTGTTTCAACAGGCGCTTGGTAATAGTAATAACCAGCAGTATTGTTTTTCCAATACATACCTAATTCTTCTGAAGTAATAGCGTTTTCTTTTAACGATTTTAAAATCTTATGCGCAGCTTGTTTTTTGTCATTTCTAAAAAGCGACAATGCAATTTGTCCTTTAGCATACAAATTATAATCATTCCAATATTTTATAGATTGATTTTGATAATAATCAACTGCAGTTTTTAATTTATCAGCTTTAGCAATATCAACATAAAAACTGCGCATATACAAATACTGAATGGTAAAATAACTTAAATTGTTTTTTGCTAAATAATCGTTGTAAGCTTTTTCTCCTTTTTTCTTTGTCTTGGCTTTTTGTTTTATGTTATCAGCATTAATTAATAGTCTTTCATATTTTTCTAACAATTCATCATCTAAAAATTGTACAGATTTTTCAATCATTTTTTTGGTTGATGCATCAAAATCGGAAATCCCTAATTTTTGTAAATGACCAAATCCGGTTGCAATATGTTGCGTAATAAAGTTACTTGCATATCTACCACCTTTAAACCAAGGAAATCCGCCAGAATTCATCTGAATATCTTGCAATTTATGAATGGCTTTTTCTTGCTCGTTTTTCATTTTGTTTAAATCGAACAACAACGCAATTCTTTTCTTTTGTTCGGTTTCAGATTGCGCATCTCTTAACCAAGGCGTTTCTTGAATAATCAACGATTTTAATTCCTGATTTTTTTCTAAATTAGATAACAATGCATCAGAAGATTTCCAAGCCTTAAAAACTTCCTGAATTTTAGGATTCGAGTTGGCTACAAAACTCGCTAATGTATTTGCATAATATCTAGAAAATGTTTGCTCCGCACATTCATAAGGATATTCCATTAAATACGGCAAAGCTTGAATGGCATACCAAGCAGGATTGGATGTCATTTCTAACGTTAACTTATGATTTTGTAAAGTTGATGAAGTAGAATTTTGTAATTTATCTAGCGTAAATGTTTTGATTTGATTAGAACGAACCCACATTGGTAAGGTTTCTGTAACCAACATTCTGTTGGTTAAAACAGGCAATACATTTTGTTCTCCATCAGAAAAATCGCCAGCTTTTGCAACAATTTTATATTGTACAGCCTGCATATTTTCTGGAATTGCTAAATTCCAAGAAACGTTGGTATTTCCATCTTTATCAACAGTAAAATTTTTGTTTGAGTTTGTGTTTTGTAATTCTGTGTTTATTTCTTTTCCAGAAATTGCATCTGTCAATATCAATTTGGCAAAACCAGAAAGTTGGTTATTTGTTAAATTGGTAATTTTTGCAGATAATGTAATCGTGTCTTTTTCTCTTAAAAAGCGAGGAGCATTTGGCACAACCATCAATTCTTTTTGAGTTACAGTTTGCAAGGTTTTTGAAGCCGATTTTAAATCTTTGGTATGCGCTAACAATTGCAATTTCCATCTGGTTAAGGCTTCTGGCATTGTGAATGTAAAACTTACTTTTCCATTTTTATCCGTTTTTAATTGCGGATAAAAGAAGGCAGTTTCTTTAAAGTTTTTACGAGCCTTTACTTTAGAAAGTTCTTTGTCTAATTTTGCTTGACCAGCTTTTGTAGTGATGATTACAACTCCGTTTGCACCTCTTGAACCATAGATTGCAGTTGCAGAAGCGTCTTTTAGAACCGTTATTTCAATAATATCGTTTTTATCTAAATCTAATTGATTGTAAGGAATCCCATCAACAATATATAAAGAGTTTTTATTATTTGAAACAGAACTATAACCTCTAATTTGTATTTTATTTTCTTTATTGAGCATCACACCAGGCGATGTCTTTATTAAATATTCAACATCATCAATTCCATCATAATTATATTCTACTTTACTATAGGCTACTGAAGTTTTTCTTTTAATGTTACTTGTTCCATAACCAACAACTACTATTTCATCTAAATGCTGTGCATCTTCTTGTAAAGCAACATTTAATGATGAGAACTTATCAACTTTAATTTCAACAGAAGAGTAACCTAAATAGTTGAAAGTTAATGTTTCACCTTTTTTTACTTTTATGGAGTAATTTCCATCAAAGTCACTTGTTACTCCTTTTGTTGTTCCTTTTATAGCAACGTTTACACCTGGAAGAGGTAAATTATATTCGTCTGTAACAACTCCACTAATTTCTCCATTAAAGTTTCCTGACTTATTTATTAATTTGGTCAGTCTTTTAGCTTTTAAGTTATTGTAAGTTCTATACAAGTATTCATTATTAGTATTTTTACTATTATTCAAACTAAATCCAAACCAATTGTAAGCATCATTTTTAATTGAAGGAAAACCATAATAGTTTCTCTGTAGATTAAAAGTTCTAAAATTGATATTTCCAAAACTATTGTTAGCATTACTAGTTTGATAAGAATTGTAAATTTTTCTTGTATTTATTGGGTTAAAACTCCAAGAATGCGATTTAAATTCATCTAAAGAAGCATCATACATAGACGCTAAAAGTTCTGCAGCAACTGCATCATTTTTATCATCTTTTATGGTAAAACTCCACGTTTCTTTTGCGCCAGGTTGTAATTTATCTCTAAAAATATTTGTGGTTATATTTATGTTGTTTTTAGGTTGATGAGGAACATCAATAATTAAATTCCCACTTTTAAAGTAATTGTAGTTTACAAAATGATATTTTATGGCAAAACCACCTAAATCTTTTTCAGTTACAGGAATCTGAATCGTTTTTGTGCTGTTATTTAATGTAATGATTTTTGTATCGACAATTTTATGGTTCTTTTCGATTTGAATAACCACAGAAATATCTTTGGAAGCAGAACCAATTTGCAGTTTTACAATATCATCAATTTGATAAGAAGTTTTATCTGTATGTATACTAAACAACTTACTATCTTCAACTGCAGTTTCTTTTGATGAGAAAAGTGTAGTTCTTTTTTCATCTTTTACTACTTGATCAAATTTGTCTTTGCTTTCTAAAATAACAATGTATTTTCCTGAAATCCATTTTTTGATATTTTTTAAAATGATTTCTTTTGATGTTTCAGTATTAAAATTTTTAGTAAAAACTAAATTGCCTTTTTTCCAGTTTTTTTCATATGTTTCGTCATTTGAATACGGATCATTTGGGAATAATGTTCTGAAGGTATTTTCTGAAATATCTTGATAATCTGGAGCAGCCCAAGGTCTTTTTCTTAACGGATTTTTAGGTGCTTGTAATTTGTAGATTTTAAGCATTCCTTTTGCAGCTACAAATTCATTATTTAAGTTTTTGGTATCAATTGTAATGACAGTTTCTTTTTGATTTTTATCAATTTTTTCATCTACAGAAATTGAAGCAATTAAAGAATGATAACCTACTTTTACAATAGTTGTAGCTGAGCGTGTTTCTCCATTGATGTCTGTAACATCAGCAGTTATTTCATAATTAAAAACAGGTAAACTAGTTTTATCACTGCTCTCATCAGGAATTGCCTTAAAGGTGATTTCAAACTCGCCTTTTTCATTGGTTATAGATTCTCCATTCGTAATTTCTTGAGAAGAAGAATTTGCATTTGGTCTTCGCCAATAATACCAATTTGGGTATTGCACTTTTCTATGTACTCTGTACACCACTTTTGCATCAGTAATATTTGCGCCAGAAAACGCTTTTGCAAAACCATTAATGGTTACAGAATCATTTACTTTGTAGCTTTCTGTAATCGGTTTGAATTCGGTTTCAAATTTGGGTCTTTTGTATTCTTCTACCGAAATTCCGGTATAATGATCATCAAAATAAACATCTTCATAAAATGCGATATTGTGTTTTTCACTTTCATCAACATATATAGAAAACGTGCCTGTTAATCCGTTATTTGGAAGTTGAAATTCTCCTGCAACAGAACCAAATTCATTTAGTTTTAATTCCAATCTTTTAATTTCTTGACTGTTTACATCTTCCAAATAAATACTAACGTATTTATCTTTTAAAACTTCAGAATTATCACCTTGTTTTTTAATAACTATTACTTTAAAATAAACAGTTTGTCCTGGTCTGTAAATACTTCTGTCTGTAAAAATAAAGGGTTTAATAATAATTTCTTCTTCCTCATTATCTGTATAACGTGTTCTATTGTATTTATAAAAATAATGATTGCCAAAATCAGCAAAATCATTTGTGGTTTTAACGTGAATATTTACATTTCTATAATTATCATCACTAATAAAAGATGCAAAACCATTGCTATTTGTTTTAAGTTTTTGATTTATATGACGTAGATTTTTAAAAACTTTATTCTTTAGCTGAATTTGTGCATTTCTAATAGGTTTTCCTGTGTTTCTATCTACAACTTGATAATTATATTTGTCATCGAAAGTGTTTTGTACCAAAGTTAAATCGGTAACTTGCATTGTAGTTGTTCCATAAATGGAGTTTTCTTGTAATCCTTCACTTTCTGAAGCTACAATTAAATACATTCCGTTTTCGAATTTGGGCACAATTACTTCAGTTGAATGTTGTAAATAATCACCTTCGTTTCTTAGTGTATGATTCCAGATTTTTGAACTTTCTAATGAATTTAGAAACGTTTTTTTATCTTCAAGTTGATATGTTTTGTTAAATTTCTCTAACTGTTTTTGATTGATTTTATAACTCTTAAAAAAGAGCTTTTCAATGTTTGTATAAGTGACTAATATTCTCGAATTTTTATCAATAGGAATATATTTTTCAGCTATAATAGTCAGATTTTTCTGCTCAATTTGAGCTTTTAAAATCCCACATTTTTGCCCTCCTAAACTTTTCGGAAACGCCTTTAAGATAGCTTCACAAATAGCAAGTGCTTCTTTGTTTTTAGATTGATTTTTATAGATTTTTGCAATTTCAAAAGCATACAAACCACTAGATTCATCTTTTTTAAATTGCTGTCTTGAAGTTTTTAAGATTTCTAATAAAATTTCGTTTTTATTATTAAATGTTGCGTGTTTATGCACAAATTCTAATCTTTGAACATCAATATTGGCTAATGCCTTGTTATTGCCAGTTTCTATATGTAAGTTGACTAATTTTTGATATATTTTTAGCGCATTTAATTGTAAAGACAAACTATCTTTTGACTTGATATTTAATTTTGAAAATGTTTTTGCATCACTCAAAAAGTCAATATTATCAATATAAAACTGATAGGAAGGTTTGGTTATGGAGTTTTCTGATGTCTTATAAAAAGTTAACGCATTATTAGCCAAAAAATCAAATAGAGTAGGGGCATACGTTTTTGTAGTTTTCTGAAGCAGTAAGATGTCTGAAAAGGCTGTAATATCAATTTCTTGTAATCTTTTTTCATCTCCTAAAGATGCTTCAAAATAGGTGTGAATTTCTTTAAATAATGTATCTAAATCCCAAGTTCTAAAATCATCAATATTAACTTTTGCATCTGTTTTAGTTCTATTGTAAAATTTGTATCTATTTTGAGTAAAATATTGCCAGTATAAATTGGCTAATACATTTTGTAAAACATTTTTTGTTGGAGTTTTATTTGTAGCAATGTGTTTTTTAAAATTATTGATGACTTTTAATTGTGCATTTTCTTCCAATAGCAAACTAAATTTACTTTGATAAAAAAGTGATTTTATAATTTGAGACGAATTATTGCTTTTATCTGCTTTTTCATAAATTTCATTAACTATTTTTAGTGCAGATTTAGGCAAGTTCTGAACCTCTAATTTTTCAACTTTTGTCCAATGTGTATCAAAATTATTTTGAGTATTTGCAATAAAAGAACATAATAATAGCATTAATAGTGTTGTGGTTTTTTTCATAATCAATAGATTTAATGTTGTAAAACACGTATAAATCAGTCTATAAAACAATCGTAATTTAGTGAACGAGTCGTATGAGTTCGTAAAGTCAATTTTTAGTTGAGTTTTATTTAAATATAATCAATATTGTAAGAAGCTTTTGTATTTTTACTTTTTAAATTTTTGTTGATGAATATACATTTTATAGCCATAGGAGGAAGTGCAATGCACAATTTGGCAATAGCTTTACACCAAAAAGGATACCAAGTTTTTGGTAGCGACGATACTATTCACGATCCTTCTAAATCTCGTTTGGCAAAATATGGATTATTACCCGAAAAATTTGGCTGGTTTCCAGAAAAGATTTCATCAGATTTAGATGTAATTATTTTAGGAATGCACGCCAAAAATGACAATCCTGAATTGTTAAAAGCGCAAGAATTAGGTTTAAAAATATATTCTTATCCAGAGTTTTTATACGAGCAATCTAAAAATAAAACACGAGTTGTTATTGGTGGTTCTCATGGAAAAACAACCATAACTTCAATGATTTTACACGTGCTAAATTATCACGAAAGAGAAGTAGATTATATGGTTGGAGCACAATTAGAAGGTTTTGAAACGATGGTGCATTTAACAGAAGAAAATGATTTTATAGTTTTAGAGGGTGATGAGTATTTGAGTTCGCCCATAGATATGCGTCCTAAATTCCATTTGTATAAACCCAATATTGCTTTATTAAGCGGAATTGCTTGGGATCATATTAACGTTTTCCCAACATTTGAAAACTATAAAGAGCAGTTTCAAATCTTTACAGATTCTATGGTAAATGGTGGATCTATGGTGTATAATATTGAAGATGAAAATGTAAAAGATGTCGTAGAATCTTCTCTAAATCACATTAAAAAATATCCTTACGAAACTCCGAAACATTTTATAGAAAACGGAACTACCTTTTTAGAAACTGAAGAAGGAAATTTGCCATTAGAGATTTTCGGCAAACACAACCTACAAAATTTAGCAGGTGCAAAATGGATTTGTCAGCACATGCAAGTGGATGAAGATGATTTTTATGAGGCAATTGCCAGTTTTTCTGGAGCAAGTAAGCGTTTAGAGAAAATAGCGGAATCTCCATCAACAGTAATCTTTAAAGATTTTGCACATTCGCCATCTAAAGTTGCAGCAACTACAAAAGCAGTAAAAGAGCAATATGCAGAAAGAACAGTTTTAGCTTGTTTAGAATTGCATACGTATTCTAGTTTAAATGCCGAATTTTTGGCAGAATACAAAGGTGCATTGGATTTTGCTGATAGAGCTGTTGTTTTTTATTCGCCTCACGCCGTAAAAATTAAACAATTAGAGGAAGTTACAAAAGATCAGATTGCAACCGCTTTTCAGAGAGAAGATTTGGTTATTTTTACCAATCCGACTGATTTTAAAGACTTTTTGTTTCATCAAAATTTAGAAAAGTCTGCAGTCGTTTTAATGAGTTCTGGTAATTATGGAGGTTTAGATTTTGATTCAGTTAAAGAGTTGATTTAGTATTATAGATCATTATTAAAAATTTTAGAAACAGCCGCTATCATTTTTTCATTCTCAGAATAGGTGAGCTGATAACAATTTAAACCGCTAAACCAATCTAAAAATAGTTGAGTATTTTCTATTTTAGGTGATAACCACGAATCTGGAATTAGTTGCTGAAAAGCATCAATTTTAGATATTTTTTTACAAACAAGTTCACTATCTTTTTTGTATTTTATAAATACTAAATCGTTGCAGGGTAAATGCTGTAAAAAATCTGTATTGTTGGGCCTTAAATAACGTACAATTTTATTCAATCTTTTAAAGTGAAATTCTGCGCTAGTCTCTAATTCAGGATAGAGGGGTAGCAACGTTTCTAAACTGTTTTTTTTGATAGAAATTGCAGCTGGAAAGCTATACACTTCTTGTTTTTTAGCGTCCATAGGCACAAAATCATCTGCTAAGCAAGTAAAGCCACTAGCTTGTAAAAGTGCTAGTGAAGTACTTTTTCCATTGCCAGAATCGCCTAAAAATAACATTGATTTTTTTCCATCGCTTATTGCAGATGCGTGAAAAACACCTAACCATTTGTCTTCTTCTTTTTGATGAATTTTCTGAATCAATTCCATAGAAAATTTACCTTGAAAAAAATGGACATCTTTATGGTTCCAAGAACCAATACAGTTGGCATTTACATATAGAAAAATAAAATTATTAGTAATAAATACTTCAAATTCGTTTTCGTAATCGCTTACTTCATCAACAACCAAATGTGCGAATTTTGGATGCACTAAAGAAAGTTCTGTTTCACTTAAAAAAGCGACTTTAAAGGTGATATCATTTATTTTATAAAACTTTATAAACTCATATGCTTTTGGTTTTTTAATATCTCTATGATCATTGATAATGGCTTCTTTTGGTTGATTATTAGGATCATAAACTTCCTTTTTTAAGTGTACTATAAATTCTTCGGCTTTGTCTAAAGGAACGTTTATTTTTTTAGATAATGCTTCTGCAATTTCGTTTACAGACGTTCCTTTGCATAATCTTTTTACGATAGCTGCAGTGGTATTCTCTAACACAACATATTCGTTACTATTTTCGAACCAAGTAATGGTTTTGTCTTCTATAACTTTATATAAAGTTTTCATTTTTTCCATAAGGAATAAAAGTAATTATTTTAAATGTATTACAAACAAAAACACCTCAAAAAATTGAGGTGTTTAAGATTTTTGAAATCTATGGTGTCTTAAAATCCAGTTCCAGGATTAGAAGGTACAGAAGCCGCCTGTGCTTTCTGCGGATTTAAAATTAAATAGGTGCCTAATGCAGTTAACGCTGCATATTTACCGTAATTACCTATTTTTTTAATGGCTTCTTTACGAGTAATTTCTTCTTGATTGTGTTTTATGTTGTTTTGCATATTTTGTTTGATTTTATATTCTCGTATTAATTATTCTAAAGTTATTTTTTTGTTTAATTTACCTGATTCTGTTTCTAAGGCTACAATATAAATACCAGTCGCTAAATTTGGTAACGTAATATCTTTTGTACCATTAGAAGTAAATGAAGTGTTTACAACTTGTTTTCCTAACATAGTAAACAATTTTACATTTGCTTTTCCTTGAGATAACCCAGCAATTCTTAGGGTAGCAGCATTTGTTTTATAAATACGAACACTTTCTAATAAAGTTTCAGAAGTACTTAATACACTACTTGATTTTGTGTGTAAGTAAAATCTTCCAACGCCATCTGATTTTTCGGTTAGTGTTATTGTGTATTCGTTATTAACTTCATCTAATCTTGTAAAAGTATTGGTTAGTCTGTCTTCTAAAAACACCTTAAGATCTGATGGTAAGTTTAATGCTTCTGCTGAAAATGTAATTTCTTTATCAGCTTCAGCAATAATACCAATAGGAACTACCATATTTTCATAGTCTGAGTTTGGTAGAGATTGCACTTGGTATTTTTTTCCATCACTTTCAACTAAATCTGAATAAATAGCGAAAGAATGCGGAACACCACCAAATAGCTTACCATCATAACCTTTGTCATAACCAGAAGTAGCCTTATCTGTATAAATAATGTTAGCAAATCTTTTATTCTTACCCTCAAAAACATTTAACGTTATCTCTAATTTACTATCCATTGATTTATTAAATGTATCGCCATTGCCAGTTATAAGATCAGCAGTATTAAACGAAATGGTTCCAGCTGATATTGCTTCTACAAAGAAACCTTGACCTGGCGCAATTTCAAAAGATGCGTTTCCACCAGAAGTTCTTGTTATATATTGGCTTCCGTTCCAGAAGTAAAAGTCAGTACCTATTAAGCTGTTGTTTGAATCAGCTCCATAAAAATCACCTAAAGTAAAGAAAGACGTGAAAGCATTACCAACCAAATTGAAGTTATTTGCACCTCCATAAGCTAAAACAAAAGATTGATTAGAGGTAGGTACAGTACCAGTAAATGAAACGTTTTCTGATACAGATAAGCTTACTGAATACCCAGTACCATTGGCAAAAGTATTGTTGGTGTCATCATCATTTAAACCATCTACTTGACCAAAAGTATAATACGCCCAAACATCATTAGCATCAACTTGTGAGTTATCATAGGTAGCTATGGCCACATTTTGAGCAATTCCAACACCACTTCCTAATCTGGTATTCGGTTCATTTGTGTAAAAATTAGCAATACCTTGACCATTTACTGGGGATGCTATTAAATACCATTGATTAGCAGTTAAAGTTCTATTGTACGTTACATTTCCTGTTGATGTACCATTTACAATTAAGGTAACACCTGAACTTATTGTTACTATTGCTGAATTATCAACTTCAAAATTGTTTATTTCTAAGTTTGTAGAAAGAGTTAGAGCAGAGGTAATCAATACATTATCTGATGAAGTCGCATTTGAAACATCTCTTGGTTTCCAATCTCCATCGTATCTGAATTCGTTTTCTAAAGCACCAGGAGTAACATCTCCAATTGTTGCAGAAGAAATTGTCCATTCACTTGTTGTCCATGTAGCATTAGGAGATACAGAACTTGGGTTTATTCTAATTGCTCTTGAGTCTTCGTATTCCCAGTCTTCAGCAGAACCATCCACACCTACAACTCCATAAGCGTCTAAAAGTGTACCTGTAGTTTCATCACCCCCAAAGTATAAGAAATAGCCATCATTACCATTACCTGTTAATAATCCAGATTCGATATTCGCTGAAAACCCATAAACAGATAAATTTCCTGATCTACCAATAGTCATTACCTGATTTGAATTTATTGTTCCAGTTAAAGCCAAAGAACTAATCGTTCCTCCATTTGACTGTCTAGCAAAATAAATTTGTTCACTTGCTAAATCTATAGCAGAATCACCATTATTGTATATTTCAATAAACCTACTATTATTCGGATCGCTGTTTGGATCTGCAACCTCAGAAATAATTAGAGAAGGTACAGGAGGTGTTTCATCATCTATAATTGTTATTGTATAGGTATCTTGAGAAATTACAAAATCTGTAAATGCACTTGGGCTAGTCTTTGTTATAGTTAAAATTATTGTTTCATCATCCGTATCTGCATCATCATTAATATTAATTGTAATATTTTGAGTGCCGTTTGCGCTAAAAGTTAATTGTGTAGGTGATGTAAATGTATAATCCCCTGGTTCGGCTGTACCACCAGTTACATCGATATCAATCTTTATATCATCACTATCATAGTTAGTTAATGTAATTGGTATATTAGCACTTGTAAAAGTAGCATCGGTCTCATTTTGTGATGGTATTTGTACTCCAAAACCTACTGTTGGGTCAGATGATGCTGCAGTTCCATTAATTACTAAATCATCTACAGCAAATTCTTCACCTCCAGAAGTAGAGGCAACAGTTAACCTTAAGTCCATTGAAGAACCTGTACCTGATATATTTCCTGAGATTGTTTGTAAAGCAAGACCAAGTGTAGTAGTACCATCTGTTGGAAATGCATTAAAACCTGAAGGATTAACAAATTTAGTTATGTCAACATAACCACCATTATCAATATTTACAGCCAAAGTAATTTGATCGGTAGTTGCATCAAAACCAGAATTAGCTCCTAACTTTACAGAAAAGGTTAAGTCTGTATAACCAGTTATATCTAAATTTTGCCAAGTTAAAGTTTGTGTTGCAAGAAATCCATCACCATCCATATCTTCACCAACTAAAAAGTTTCCAGTATTCCCTGTGAAAGCTGGAATACTACTTGGTTCACTTCCAGCTCCGAAATTGTCAGTATCTCCTGCTGAGTCGTAAATCCCAAAATAGTCTCCTGAACCATCAGAAAAAAATGATTCACCCTTTACAAATTTTGAATCGTTATCAAAAGTCTCGGTTAAAATTTGCCCATAACTAACATTAGAAAATAGAAAAAGACAAAAAGCAATTTTTAATAAGTTTTTTTGTTTCATAATTTTATTTTTTATGTCTTAAAACTACAAAATAAAACAACAACAAAAACGCTAAAACACTATTTAACAGTAATATAATGTTATCATAAAATAGAAATAATATTTTTATTTTTTTCGTAAAAAAAGCAGTTTGATTTTATGAAATTATAAAAAATTAAAAAATAAATTGGGTATTAATTCTTCCTCCAGAAGAAAGGTGTGAATAAAATTAACACTGTAAAGAGTTCTAAACGCCCAATTAACATTAAAAAAGAACAAAACCATTTTGCAGCTACAGACAAGTGATTAAAATTATCAGTAGGGCTTACCGAACCTATGGCTGGCCCAATATTACCTAAAGAAGAAGCTGCAGCGCCTAAGGCGGATAAAAAATCGAGCCCCAAAAGCGTAAGCGTTACTGATGCCATTATAAAAATAAGCATGTAAATAATAAAGAAGGATAAGATATTAAATACAATGGTTTGGTTTACCGATTTTCCATCATATCTTACAGGGATAATAGCATTTGGATGCAACGCTTTTTTAAACTCTAAAAAGCTGTTTTTTAACATTATAATATGCCGAACCACTTTTATACCACCACTTGTAGAGCCTGCAGACCCTCCTGTAAAAAATAGAGCAAAGAAAATACCGGTGGCAAAGAAACTCCACATGGTAAAATCTGCAGAAACAAAACCTGTAGTTGTTACCACAGAAGTTACCATAAATAATGCGTGTCTGATAGCACTTTCTGCTTCGCCAAAAACTTTTGGATGAGTGATAGTAGTCTGTAAGTTTGGATCTTGAAAAAAGTATATTAATATGACGATTATTGATGAAACTCCGATAATACCAAATAAATAATATCTAAATTCTTCGCTCTGAAAAACCTTTTGAATTTTTCCTTTTAATGCAAAATACGTTAGTACAAAATTTGTGCCTGCAACCAGCATAAAGAAGATAATAATATATTGTACAAAAGGTAGATTATTGTAAAAAGCAACACTATTGTTTTTTGTAGAAAAACCTCCTGTACTTACCGTTGCCATTGCGTGATTTATAGCGTCAAACCAAGTCATACCCGCAACTTTTAATAAAAAAAATTCAGCGAAAGTTAATACTACATATATTAAATACAATCGTTTTGCGGTATCTGTAATTCTTGGATGCAATTTGTCTGCAGATGGTCCGGGTGCTTCTGCCATAAACAATTGCATGCCTCCAATACCTAACAATGGTAAAATGGCTATAGTTAAAACAATGATTCCCATTCCGCCAATCCAATGTGTGGCAGATCTCCAAAATAAAATTCCTTTTGGCATTGCTTCAATATCTGTAAGAATGGATGAACCTGTTGTTGAGTAGCCAGATATGGTTTCAAAAAAAGCATTAGAAATTTCTGGAATTGCCCCAGATAATAAATAAGGCAACATTCCTGTAATAGATAAGGTTAGCCAACCTAAAGTTACAATTAAATATCCTTCTTTTTTTTGGATGTTTGTATTTTGAGGTTTGTTAAAAAAAAACAATAAAAAACCGATAAAAACGGTAATGATACCTGCATTTAAAATACCCCAAGCTTCAGGTTCGTCAGAAAAAAAACTAAAAGGAAACGCAATAAACATAAAGCAACCATTTAAAATTGCAGTAATGCCTAAAAAGCGATAAATTATTTTTGAGTTAAGAGATCCCATTTTAGTCAAATAAAAGCTCTACAGTTGCTATGGCTTCTGGCAGACAGAAAACAATTACCTTATCGCCACTTTGTATTTGCATATTTCCGTAAGACATTAATGCTTTGCCGTTTCTAATAATACCACCAAAAACGGCTTCTCTAGGAAAGCGTAAATCTCTAATTGGTGCTTTGGTAACTTTAGCATTGGGTTGCACTTCGAATTCAAAAACTTCTGCATCTATATTATGAAGGTTTGCTAATTCTAAGATTTCACCTTTTCTAATGTGTTTAAAAATATTACTTGCTGCAATTAGTTTTTTATTGATGAGCGATTGAATTCCGATAGTTTGAGAAATATCGATATAATCCATATTTTCTACTAAAGCAATTGTTTTTTTAACGCCTTTAGATTTTGCCACTAAGCAAGACATAATGTTGGTTTCAGAATTACCAGTAACCGCAATAAAAGCATCAGTTTCTCTAATATTTTCTTCTTCTAATAACTCTAAATCTCTTCCATCGCCATTAATTACTAAGGCATCACCTAAAGTTTCGGCCAAAATTTCTGCTTTTTCTCTATTTTTTTCAATCAACTTCACTTTAAAATTATCTTTACAGAGATTTCTTGCCGTTTTTTCGCCAATACTACTTCCGCCCAAAATCATTACATTTTTAATGTTGAATTGCTCTTTACCAATAATAGGATACAAATCTTTCATGCTATAATTGGGCACAGAAAAATAGACTTGATCGTCTACTTTATACGTGGTGTCTCCTCTAGGAATTATAGTCTGAGAAATATTTTCTCTTTTAATAGCTATGGTAATAAAATCGACCTTTGAAAACTTTTGTTTGGCTTCTTTTACAGTTAAATCTACCAAAGGAGATTTATAGGTTAACGTTGTACCCATCACATTAAATAAACCACTTTCAAACTCAACAGTATCATTAAAAGAAGATTGATTTAACAACATCTTTATTTCGTTAGCCGCTAATTCTTGAGGAGAAATCATAAAATCGACTCCAAATTTCGAAAAATCGACCTCGCAATCATTTAAAAACTCAGGATTATCTATTCTAGCAATGGTTTTTTTAGCACCTAAAGATTTACCAATTACAGAAATAGTAAAATTGGTGTTTTGGCTGTCGGTAACCGCAATTAACAAATCTGCAGAATCTATGCCTATTTCTTTTAAAAGTTTAATAGAAGTTGCATCTCCTTTTTTGGTAATAACATCTAAATGATTGTTAAGGTATTCTAACTTATCGCCATCAAAATCTATAACGTAAGTATCTTGTGATTCGTAAGAAAGAAGCTTAGCCAAGTGATAACCAACATCTCCTGCACCAGCTATGATAATTTTCATATTAAAAATATAGAAATAAGTTACAAAGATATAAAGAGTTCAGGAGGTAAAATAAAAAAAACTGTATTTTCAATCTCTTTGCTTGATTTTTGTATTTTTATACAAATTGTTTTTATGGAAAAAATGACCATTAAATCTTGGGCTTTAGATGATAGGCCTCGAGAAAAATTAATTGCAAAAGGAAAAACAGCTTTGTCTGACGCTGAGCTAATTGCCATTTTAATTGGCTCAGGTAATAGATCTGAAAGTGCAGTAGCATTGAGTAAAAGAATCTTACAATCTGTAGGTGGCAATATTAACGAATTGGCAAAACTCTCTGTAGAAAAATTAACAGAATTTAAAGGAATTGGAGAAGCTAAAGCCATTTCAATAATTACAGCCTTAGAGTTGGGTAAAAGAAGGCAATTAGAAACGGCTTTAGAAAAACCAAAAATTACAAGTAGTAAAGCTGTTTTTAATTTGATGCAACCCATTATTGGCGACTTAGAGCACGAAGAGTTTTGGGTGCTTTTCTTAAATAACTCGAATAAAGTTTTGGCAATATCTCAAATTAGTAAAGGCGGTTTAACAGCTACTATTGTCGATGTTCGTTTATTGTTTAAAAGAGCTTTAGAGCTGGCCTGCGTGGGTTTAATCGTTTGTCACAATCATCCGTCAGGAAAATTAGAACCTAGTGTTGCAGATAAAAATATTACTCAAAAAATAAAACAAGCAGGTATTACTTTAGATATTAAATTGCTAGATCATTTAATAATTACTCAAAAAGCGTATTTTAGCTTTGCAGATGAAGCAATACTATAGTTTACGGTTTTCAGGAGTAGTTTACAACAAGTAACTAACTGCAAACTGCTGCTAGAAAACTGCAAACTAAACCATGATATTAGTCTACACTCATAAAATTACGCCAAGAGTTCGCTATATTTTTAAACATATTTTGGCAAGAACTTTATTGATACCTGTTGATTTTACAACGAAGGTAGAAGAATTTGTGGCACATAATGGGCCTAAATTAACCTATACCAAAACACCTTTAGGAACTGAGTTTTTTATAAAAAGTAATGATTTATTATTTGAGCAAGGTGTAAACGATATTGAAATTACAATTAATAATTGGGACGATATACCTTGTTTTTTTGCAACAAACATAAAATCTGTAATTCCGTTTGATATTTTTGCGGCCAGTTTTTATTTAATTACGCGTTACGAAGAATATTTGCCACACGTAAAGGACGTTCACGGACGTTACACAGCAGAACAAAGTTTGGCCTACAAGAAAGGTTTTTTAGAAAAACCAGTAGTTGATATTTGGGCATATAAATTTTTAGAATTGTTGAAGGAAAAGTTTCCAGACTACAATTATAAAACAAGAGAATATAACTTTATTTCTACCATAGATATTGATAATGCGTTTGCATACAAACATAAAAGTTTAATTAGAACCGTTGGCGGATTTTTAAATGACGTAGTTCGTTTTAAAGTTTTTAATGTTTGGAATCGTTTTGCAGTAAATTTTAACATAAAAAAAGATCCTTTTGATGCTTTCGAAAAATTGTTAAGATTAAAACAAGAATACAATGTAAAAACAATTTTTTTCTTTTTAATAGGCGATTACACCTCTTTTGATACGAATGTTTCTGCCTCTAAAAAAAAATACAGATTATTAATTAAAGATATGGTAGACTATGCAAGGGTAGGTTTACATCCATCTTATTTTTCAATGCAAAATGCGGTATTGTTAAAAAAAGAGAAAGAACGTTTAGAGGGCATTACCAATACACCTGTTAAAAGTTCTAGACAGCATTATTTGCGTTTTAGTTTGCCCGACACTTATCAACATTTAATAGATTTAGAAATAGAAGAAGACCACTCTATGGGATACGCCAGTAATGTTGGTTTTAGAGCAAGTACCTGCACGCCTTTTTATTTTTACGATTTAGATTTCGAAATTCAAACCCCCTTAAAAGTGTATCCTTTTGCTTTGATGGATACTACTTTAAATGATTATATGAAGCTTACCCCAAAACAATCTTTAGGTAGAATTAGAGATTTAAAAAATGAAGTAAAAGCCGTAAATGGTACTTTTATTACCCTTTTTCATAACGAAAGTTTAAGTGATTATTTACGTTGGAAAGGCTGGAAACGATTGTATGAATCTATGCTAAAAATTGCGACCTCTTAAAATGATAAAATACATTAAAAGAAAAGATTTAGATGTTGAAAAATACAATGCTTGTATAGAAAACGCTGTACAAAGTAGAATTTATGCTTTTTCGTGGTATTTGGATATTGTTGTAGACCATTGGGATGTTTTAGTTTTAGATGATTACAATGCTGTTATGCCAATTCCTTGGCGAAAAAAAGCAGGAATTAAATATGCATATCCTCCTTTTTGGCTGTTAGAATTAGGTGTTTTTTCTTTGGATGAAAACGTAGATTACCAATCTTTTTTGGATGTGCTTTTTCATAAGTTCAAGTTTATAGAATCTAGATTAAATACAAACAATATCATACAGAAATCAGCTTCTTTTTTGATTGCAAAACAAATGCAAATTTTAAAAATAGAAGACATTTATGAATCAATTTTTGAAAACTACAGAAAGGACAGAAAAAAAGATTTACGAAAAGCAAATAAAGCAGATTTAAGTAAAAAGTGGGAAGATAACCCAGATAAACTCATTCAATTATTTAAAGATAATGTGGGTAAAAGAACACCTTTTATTGTTGAAAAAGATTATATGAACTTAAAAAAGTTAATGATTTCTTGTATCGACAAAAAAGTAGGAGCGGTGCTGTCTATTTACAATAAAGAAGATAAGTTAGTTGCTTCGGGTTTTTTTCTAAAACACAAAGATTGTATTACTATTTTGGTTTCATCAACCGATTTTAATAACAGAAATAATGGCGAAAATACTTTTTTAATAGATAGTGCTATTCACAAATATCAAAATGATTATAAGTTGTTTAATTTTGGAGGCTCTTCAATGGAGACTATTGCGAATTATTTTTTGAGTTTTGGTGCAAAAACAAAAGAATATCAGCAGATAAAGTATACTAATTTGCCTTTTTTCGTGAAGCTTTTTAAGCGTTAGTTTTTAAGAATTGTTCAAACTTTTTTGGTGTTTTTCGATTAAAAACAATTTTAGATAAATCTTCTAAATATTTCTCTTTATGTTTAATTACTTTACAAGGATTACCAACTGCGATAGAATTATCAGGAATATCTTTATTTACCAAAGAATTTGCACCAATAATAACATTATTTCCTATAGAAACCTCAGGTAAAACTGTGCTATTTGCACCAATCCAAACATTATTTCCAATACTAATTGGTTTGCCTTTTGTATGTTCTCTTAAGTTATCTGTTTTGTGGTTCGATGATATGATAGAAACCCCAGGGCCAAGTTCAATATTTGAGCCAAAAATAATTCCGTTGTTTGCTTGAATGTAATTATTATGATTATCACCAGGATCACATAAAATGCCTTTTTTAATATTTTCTGATGCTAAAACTTTTGATGTAAAATGAACAGGCCATTTTACTTTAGGATTTAATCTAAATAATTTCTGCGGAATTAAATAGTGAAAAAACAAAATATAATAACGTTGATAGCCATATTTAGGCCTGTAATATTCAGGATAAAAAAGGTGAATTATCCATCCAAAAAAAAAGAAATCTAGCTTTTTAAACATTTAATCAAATCCGTTTTTAGAGATGTAAATATACCATTGTGCAATAATCTCATTATAATCATTATAGGTTCTATGAACTTTAACGCCTTTGTTATTTAAAAAAGTCAACATTTTTTCAGTGATAATTTTATAATTATTCCAGTCATTGTCTGAAACTTTTTTTTCTTTTATAAAAGTAGGTAAAAAAGGTTTTACCTGTCTTTTTATTTTTTGTATCCATTTTTTTTGAGGAATAGGGTGAAGTTCATTTTCAAAATAAACGTTAAAAGGTTTAAAATAGTGGTTAATTAGTACATCATCAAATAATGTTTTATTAATTTTAAACTGAACAGGAACCGTTTTAAAAAAGTCTAATAAAGCCTTATCCCAAAAAGGAAATCGAAACTCATAACCAAAAAAAGTATAGAAACTTGCAGAATTAAAAATGTATTTGGCAATTTTTTCTTTGATGTCGAAATCTTCAAAAACAGATGAGGGTATTTTATCTTCATAATATTCATCATATTTAAGCAGAGTGTCTGCAAAAGACTTCTTAAAAACAGCTTCATCACATTTTTTTACAGTAAAGTTGGTTAATTTTTTAATAAGGATTAAATCAACTATTTCTGTTGATTTTAAATGCTGAGGTATCACTTTTAAAAACTGACTTCCTCCTAATAAATCGCCTGCATAACCAGGTACAAAAACAGCATCATTAGGAATTAAGTTATTTTCTTTTAAATATTTAACAGCAAAATACTCTTGCAAATTTGGCATTGATGATAATTTTCCTGCATAATGCACATAATTTTTAAATTCTTCTGAATTTAAAAAACCATTAATCAAATCATTTTTATATTCAATAAAGTACCATTTAAAGCCCAATACACCAGCAGTTTTTCTCGAGTTTTCAATTTCAAAACTATCTTTTTTACCATAGGTATAACAAACTACATTTTTGTAGTTGTGTTTTTTTAACATTACAGCAATTAATCTAGAATCAAACCCACCACTTAAAGGAATAACTAGCGTTCTATTTTGAGCAGATAAAATGAGTCTTTTAAAGCTGTTTTCGAAAGCATTTACAGCAGCTGTTTTTAATGTTGTGTAATCAGAAGTACTTTCTTTTTTTATAGCATATGAATGGGTAAAGCTACTTTTTAAAATTTTTTCTTGGTCAATTTCTAAACACTCGCTAGCTTCTACTTGATAAATATTTTCTACTAAAGTTTTTTTTCCAAAAGTGTGATTCGCAGCTTTTAATTCAATTTGAGAAAGCGTATTAAAATCATTTAAATTAAAGTTGTTTTTTAGGTGAAAAATAGCATCACTTAAAATAAATTGGTTATTTAAATAGGTATAAAAGACAGGGAAACTTCTTGTAATATCAGTAGAAACAAAAAGCGTGTTTTTTTCTTTTTTTACAATTGTAAAAACACCATTAATAGTATTTAAAAAAATCTTTAATGCTGTATTTGTTTTGATTTTTAAAAGATAATGTATTGCATTTTCTTTTTCGTAAAAAATATCATCAACATAAAAATATCCTTTAAAAGAAATAGTATCTTTTGTATACCATTTAAAAGACTCGTTATGTTTTAAAATTATTTTCATTTTAGTGATACGCAATATTTTTTGCTTTTGCGGTTTTTAATAAGTAGATAAAAATAAGGATATTAAAAAGCATACCTACTCCAGAAAATAGAAGTAGTGAAATAATAATATCACTATAAAAATAATATCCAAAAAATAATGCTAAAAACCGTAAAGTTAAAAGTAAAATATCAAATACCATAATGGTTTTTTGTTTGTTAAGAATAATAATTAGTGGCGTAATAGGGTTGCTTAAAAAAGCAAAAAATAACCAAGGAATTAAAATTCTAGAATACAAACCAACATTAAGCCAATCTTCTCCAAAAATGATATCTAAATAAAAAGATATTGCCAATAATGGAATAAAAATAAAAGCACTTAACATGAATAAATGTTTTGCTGTTTTTAAGACCAAAGCATATAAATCTCCATCATCATTATATACCTTGCTAGCTTTATTAAAAAAAACTTGACTCACAGATTGTTGAAAAATTCCGACAGGTGCTTTTGCGAATTTTACAGCTAATCCATAAATACCAGAATTGGCAATGCCGAAATATTTTGTAATTAACAGAACAGGTAATTCGTTAGATAAATTATTGGTTAAATTTATGATCGTATTAAAAATAGGAATATCTTTATATTGTTTGGCTAAAAAAATCATTCTTTTAAACGATACATATTTGGTTAATTCTCTAATTGATTGTAGAGATATTTTTATTAAAAATAAGAGTTGAAATATATACCCTAAGAGCATTCCTGGTATTAAACCTAATGCATTTAAAGTGCTATAACCTGTTGCAATTTGTGAGGCACTCATAACAGAAGACTTTACTAATAATCCTTTAGAAATGTTTTTGAACATATTCGTTCTATTATTCCAAAAATCGAAAATAGAAATTGATGCAAATAAAAACACGCTTAAAGGCAGTAGATAAATAAAGTTTGACAGGTCTGTTATATTAAAAAAGCGGGCAATATTATCTTTAAAAAATAATATGACGACTAGAAACAACAAACAAAAGACGGTTAAAATTAAAACTGAAAAACTAAATAAATTTATGGCGTCTTTGTCGCTTTTAGGCAATACTAAAGCAAATTCATATTGCAATGTGGCTATGGGCTTAAGTATCAAAGTAACTGATGAAAATAGGATGTAAATTCCAAAAATTTCAGTCGAAAATAATCGGGTTAACAATAATATCGATAAGTAAATTACAACTTGACTTATAGCAGAACCTGTTATTAATGTTAAAACATTTTTAACAAACTCTTTTTTTAAAAAAGAAAATAGTTGCATATTACTAACCTAAAATAGTGTATTCAAATATAGTGGAAAATGGCAAAGATAGAGCACGTATTTTTTGATTTAGATCATACGCTTTGGGATTTTGAAAAAAATTCTGATTTAACATTTCAAAAAATCTTTTTAAAGCATAATTTAGAAATCGATATAGCTACTTTTTTAAAAGTATATAAACCTTTAAATAGATCGTTTTGGAAATTATATAGAGAAGAAAAAATAAGTAAAGAAGATTTAAGATACCAAAGATTAAAAACAGCTTTCGATGCCATAAATTATGAAATTTCTGACACTTTAATTCATATTATCGCAGATGAATACATTAATTATCTTCCAGATTTTAACCATTTGTTTGAAGGAACTTTCGAAATTTTAGAGTATTTAAAAGATAAATATAAACTTCATATTATTACAAACGGATTTGTAGAAATTCAAAGTAAAAAGATGCAAAGCGCTAAAATAGAACATTATTTTGATGTTGTAATTACCTCTGAGTCTGTAGGTGTAAAAAAACCAGATCCAAAAGTTTTTAAGCACGCTTTACAACAAGCAAATGCAAAAGAAGAAAATTCAATTATGATTGGTGATAGTGTAGAAGCCGATATTTTAGGCGCAATAAATAGCGGTATACCTGCTATACATTGTAACTTTGAAAATGAAGTTGTAGAAAATACCAACTTTAAAAGTATTTCTTCTCTTTTAGAAATTAAACAATATCTTTAATATCGATTTCGTTGTATCATTAAATATTAAAATATGAATCCCCTGAAAAAAATAAGTATTATAATATCACTCTTTTTACTTACCGGTTGTGCAGAAAAATTAGATTTTAATCAATTTGATGATTTTACATTAACCCCTGTATTAACTTCTGCCTTAGCCTATTTTAAGGCGCAACCTTTTCAGTTTTTTGATGAAACGGGGATTCAGCAAAACAGTAAAACAGAGGTTCTAGAATTTGAATTATTTCAGGATAGCTTTATTGTAAATAATGTTGTTCAGATGGTTTTTAATGCTGAGTTTAAGAATGAATTAGACAGAGATGTTCATCTTCAGGTTGATTTATTAAGCAATACTAGCGCTACTATTTATTCCTTTAAGCCAATATTTGTAGCTAGTAGAGTTACTAACCCTCCTGCTTATGAAGAAGCAATTAGTATTGCTTTAACTCCCAGTATTTTAAATGTTACTCAAGTTAGAATTATAGCATCTTTAGAGGATACAGGAACCCCAATGAACCCTGCTGATACAAGTGAGTTTGAGTTTAAATCTTCAGTTACATTGTTTATAGAATCAGAACTTTAAGATGAAGAAGCTTTTATGGTTTTTACTCATTTTATTAGTGCATAAAATAGTAGCTCAAAACAAACAAATATTATATGATTTTGCGGAGTTACCCCAAACTCTACTATTAAATCCAGCAGCAGAAACCAATTATAAATTTCACATTGGTCTGCCTCTTTTATCGGGTTTTTCGACAGAAATTGGTTCTACTGGATTTGTTTTAAGTGATATTTTTACACGAGATAATAGAAGTATAAATGACAAAATTGCTACACTAGTTAATACTGTTAATGCTAATGATTTTTTAAAAATTAACACTCAAATTGAGGTTGTAAGTGCGGGTTTTCGTTTAAATGATAAAATGTATTTGAGTTTTGGGTTTTATGAAGAATTAGACGCTATTGGCTATTTCCCTAAAGATGTTTTAGTCTTATTTACAGAAGGTAACAATCAATATATCAATAGAAATTTCAGCATTTCTCAGGTCAACTATAAGTTGGATTTTTTAGGGGTTTTCCATGCGGGTATATCGAAAAAAATGAATGAAACATTAACTTTAGGAGCAAGATTTAAAATATACTCATCAGCAATAAATTACGAGTCTAAGAATAATACAGGCACTTTTACAACAGTTGAAGGTTCAAATAATTTATTTACGCATTATTTTAATAATTTTAATGCTACCTTTAGAACTTCTGGTTTTATAGATGCCAATACAAACCAATATTTAGAAGATCCGAGTGAATATGTAAAGAATACTTTTTTAGGAGGAAATTTAGGATTAGGATTTGATTTTGGTGCAACATATCATATTAATTCACAATTAAAATTTTCTGCAAGTATTTTAGATATAGGATACATACATCACAAAAAAAATGTAAAAAACACCAAAGTAGCAGGTAATTTTATGTTTGAAGGTGCAGATTTTTTATTTGAAACTGCAGATTCTGCTAATGATTGGGATTCAATAGACGAACGTTTTGATGAGGATTTTCCTAGAGGTGATGACCAAAAAGCTTATATTTCTTGGAGACCAACCAAAATAAATGTAGCATTAAAATACAGTTTTGGTCAAAGAAGAAGTAAAATTTGTTATGATAATCGATATAAAGATTTTTATACAGATGCATTAGGAGTTCAATTGTTTAGTGTTTTTAGACCTTTAGGCTTGCAATTAGCACTTACAGGGTTTTATGAAAAATTAATAACAAAAAAGATACATACAAAATTTACCTACACTATTGATGATTTTTCTAACGCTAATATTGGAGCGGGTTTATCGGCTCAATTCGGTAAGTTTAATATGTACACAATGTTAGATAATATTTTATCTTATAAAAACCTTTCATCTGCAAATCATGTATCTTTACAATTAGGGTTTAATTTAATATTTAATTAAAATGATTAAAAAAACAAGTTTTTTTCTTTGTCTTATAATAAGTGTGGTTGCATTTGCTCAAAATATCAATTTAGATAAATATCAATATATTGTAGTTACTAGTAAATTTGATTTTTTAAAAGAATCCGATCAATATCAAACTAGTTCGTTAACCAAGTTTTTATTGAAGAAAAAAGGATTCAACGTTTTTTTAGATAATGAAAATTTATCCAACGAAATTGCTAATAATAGGTGTTCTGCGTTATTTGCAGACGTCATTGAAGAATCAGGCATGCTAACTACTAAAACTAGTATTCAACTTAAGGATTGTTATGGTAATGTAATCTACAAATCAAAAACAGGAAAAAGTAAATTAAAAGAATACAAAAAGGCGTATCAAGAGGCTATTAGAAAAGCTTTTGAAACTATGGAAGATTTTGAGTATAGTTACAATCCTTCTTTAATAGTAAAAGAAGATAATAAAGAAACAAAAGAAATTAAAGCTGTTGTAAAAACGCCAAAAGTTATTGATACAGCTCAAGTAGTAAAAGAAACTGTAAATAAAATTACAGATATTAAATCTAGTTTAAAAACGTTGTATGCTCAGTCTATTGAAAACGGATTTCAGTTGGTAAATACAAAACCAGAAGTTGTTTTTAAAATCTTAAAAACAAATCTAAAAGATGTTTATATTATTACGGATAAAAACGGAGTTTTTTACAAAGTAGGAGAGCAGTGGATTGCTGAGTACTATGAAAATAATCAACTACAACAAATCGAATATCAGATTAAATTTTAATATTCATATTTATTTTTCCACCTTTTTTTTAAGGTTTCTTTAAATTGATTTTCCCGAGCGTTATCTCCTGGTTCATAAAGTTTAGTTCCTGAAACTTCGTCGGGTAAATACTCTTGTTGTGTAAAGTTGTTTTGATAATCGTGCGAGTATTTATAGTTTTTACCGTAATCTAAATCTTTCATCAATTTGGTAGGTGCATTTCTTAAATGCAAAGGAATCGATAAATCGCCTGTTTGTTTCACTAAACTTTGCGCATTATTAATTGCCAAATAAGAAGCATTACTTTTCGGAGAGTTTGCCAAATAAACGGCACATTGACTTAGAACAATTCTCGACTCAGGATTACCAATAACAGCAACTGCTTGAAACGTATTGTTCGCCAAAATTAAAGCTGTAGGGTTTGCATTACCAATATCTTCGGATGCCGAAATTAATAATCGTCTTGCAATAAACTTTACATCTTCACCACCTTCAATCATTCTTGCTAACCAATAAACGGCGCCATTTGGGTCACTACCTCTAATAGATTTTATAAAAGCGGAAATAATGTCATAATGTTGTTCGCCGGTTTTATCATATCTCACTGTATTTTTTTGAACCTTGTCTAAAACTAATTTGTTCGTAATCTCTATCTTATCTTCTGTAGAAACTAATAATTCAAAAATATTTAAGAGCTTTCTGGCATCACCGCCCGAAACCTGCAGTAAAGCGTCTGTTTCTTTTAAGGTGATTTTTTTGGTAGCTAAAAACGTATCTTTTTGTATTGCTCTATTTAAAAGTGCAATTAAATCGTTCTTATCAAAAGAATTTAAAATATATACCTGACAACGAGAAAGTAGGGCAGGTATCACCTCAAAACTTGGGTTTTCGGTAGTTGCACCAATCAGCGTTACCCAACCTTTTTCGACTGCGCCTAATAAAGAATCTTGCTGAGATTTGCTAAACCTATGAATTTCATCAATAAATAAAATAGGATTTTTTGTGGTAAACAATCCGCCGCTTTTTTTGGCTTTATCAATTATTTCTCTTACATCTTTTACACCTGCATTTATTGCGCTTAAGGTGTAAAATGGTCTTTTAGAAGCTGTGGCAATAATGTTGGCTAATGTTGTTTTACCTATTCCAGGAGGCCCCCAAAGAATTAAAGACGGAATAATACCTTGTTTGATTAAATTCGTTAATACACCATTTTTACCAACCAAGTGTTGCTGACTTATATAATCTTCGAGTGTTTTAGGTCTAATTCTTTCTGCCAAAGGTTCATTCATAATGTAAAAATAATAAAGATTTCTGACAGAAATTGTAAAAATACAAATTGGTTAGATTTTTGTATTTTTAATTTTATGAGTGATGAAAGTCAACTAAAAATATCAAGGTCTATTTTTATAGTACCAATAGCATACATAATTTTAATATGGATAATTTATTGGGTAGAAATTCAATTTGATTTCAATTTTAATAAATATGGAGTTTATCCAAGAACTTTACAGGGCTTTAGAGGGGTTTTTTTAACCCATTTCATACATAGTGATGCAAGTCATCTCTTTAATAATTCAGTGCCTTTGTTTGTGCTACTATGCAGTCTTTTTTATTTTTATAGGGATGTCGCTTATAAAGTTTTATTGTTCGGAGGATTTTTTTCGGGAGTACTAACATGGTGTATCGCTCGAGATTCTTATCACATAGGTGCAAGTGGAATTGTTTATCTGCTATTTAGCTTTGTATGTTTTAGCGGAATTATTAGAAAGCATTATAGATTAGTTGCACAATCTTTAATTGTTATTTTTCTGTATGGCAGTATGGTTTGGTATGTTTTACCCATAAAAGACGGGATGTCTTGGGAAGGACATTTGTCAGGTTTTTTAGTAGGATTGGTTTTTGCAATAGTATTCAGAAATAAAGGAATTGTTAAACAAGAACACCAATTTACACGAACTGAATTCGACTTGCTTTTTGATGATGAGGGTAACTTTAATCCGCCAAAAATAGAAGAAAATGTAATTAATGAATCTGATTAATTTATTTTTGACTACAGACTACAGACTACAGACTACAGACTACAGACTACAGACTACAGACCACTAACCACTACAGTCCTCTGTCTAACAGTTTCATATAAAAAAGCACCACAAGCAACTGAAACATTTAATGAAGCTATTTCCCCTAGTAATGGTAATTTTGCTTTATAATCGACCATTTTCAAAACAGATGGATTTACTCCCTTATCTTCTGAACCCATAATAATTGCAATAGGTTGATTAAAATTAATGTCGAAAACGGAGTCATCCGTTTTTTCTGTAGCAGCTACAGTTTTAATATTAGATGCTTGTAATAAAAATAATGCATCTTTAATATGATCTACTTTACAAATAGGGATTTTAAATGCTGCACCAGCTGAGGTTTTGATAGTCTCTGCATTTACAGGGGCACTTCCATTTTTTTGAACTATAATTCCGTGAACACCGGTACATTCGGCAGTTCTAATAATGGCACCAAAATTACGAACATCAGACAATTGGTCTAAGACTAAAAAAAGTGGCATTTTTTCTGAAGCTAAAGTTTTTTCAATTAACTGTTCTAAGTCAAAAAAATCTACAGGAGAAATTTGAGCAACTGCACCTTGATGATTGTTGTTTTTTGAGAGCCTGTTTAATTTTTCTATAGGCACTGTACTCGTGGCAATTTTATGTTGTTTAATTAACTTATCGAGGTCGTAGAAGAGATTACCTCTTAGGCCTTTTTGTAGATATATTTTATTTATAGTTGAACCACTTTCTATGGCTTCAATTATGGCTCTTAGTCCGAAAATTATTGTTGATGCTATTGTCATAATGCAAAAGTAGAGAAATAAAAAAAACCACCTTATAAACTAAGGTGGTTTTTTAAAAAATTTTAAACTTTTGTTATTGCTTAACTAAAGTCATTGTTCTATCTGTAAATTGACCTTCGGCTGTATAACTTAAAACAATGTTACCATTTGCCATTACATTACCTGATCCTGAAACCGCTAAACCAAATCCGGTTTGAATCGCTCCACCAGTTACGGTAATAATTCCACATTGATCATTAACATTTATAGCATAATCTGTTCCAAAAGCGTTATCACCACTTATAATAAAGTTATTAATACCGGCATCAGCCACAATAGTAACAGCTTTACCATTTCCATCGCTGTACACATAAGAACCTGCAATTTGTGATGGGCAGAAAACATTAACTACAATATCTAACGTTGTTGCGCCTGAATAAAAACCATCAGGACTTGCCACACTGATTGATAACGTTTCTCCGTTTATTTTGTCTAGATTATTTTCAGTTATCGAGATACTAACTGTAGCTTCATTTGTGTTAGCTGGCATAGTAACTGTTGCTGGAACGGTGTAGTTTGCTGCGTCTAAAGTAGACGTTACAGTTAACATTAAACTAGTATCTGAACCAACATTAGTGGCAGTGTATATTTTGAATTCAGCGTTTAAAGTTGTGCCTTCATCAATAATAAAAGAATCAGAATCCTTTTCAAAAGTAATAAATGCTATACCAGTAGGCTCTGCTGGTTCTTCACAACCAGTAAGGGTTGTTAGAAGAATAAATGTTAAGAAATAAAATATCTTGTTTTTCATAATTGAAATTGAATTAAGAAAACCACTACTTACTTTCTATATTAGTAAGTAGTGATTAGTAATTTATTGATTTTTTTGCTTAAAAATGCATTATTTTTAATTTCATATAATTGAACTAATAAAAACTCTATTTATTACCTGCAGTAATATTAGGGTTATCAGTAAGCTCTCTTTGGTGTATAGAGAAAGTTACTGCTGGATCATCATAAGAAATACTTTCACCAGCTCTGTTTAAGTGATTAGATCCTCTAGTATTCGTTAATTTTCTTCTCTTCATTAATAAATAACTTTTACCTTCAGCTAAGAATTCGATTTTAGTTTGAAAAACGATTTCATCTATAAGCGCTTGACCAGATAATGCATCAACATATGCATAGTCTGCAGCGTTAGCGAATCTGTTAGCCAATACTTCTTTTAATCTTGTTTTAGCAGCGGCATCATTACCTTCTACAGCACTCATTTCAGCAGATAATAAATACATTTCAGTTACCCTCATATATACGTAATCATCTGTAATTGGAAGTTGGCCAAAAGGTACTTTATTTAAATTGTAAAACTTTCCAACTGGTATTAAAGGCGATGCACCTGGAGTTACAACTGCAGCTGCACCTTCACCTGAAGAACTTCCGTGTTGTTGTTTTCTAATATCGTTATCTGATATTTGGTCATAAAGTCCTTGGTCTATTCCTCTATAATTACCAACAGCCTGGTAAGAATAACTGTAATAGTCCATAAATCCGTGCCATGAAACTAAACCTAAATCATTAGCCACAGTTATATCAAAGCCCCACATCCATCCTGGAGTGCTCAATGCGGTAAAACCACCAGTTACTTCGGCTGCATTCATCATTGTAAATTCACCAGAATTAATAACTTCATCAGCTAATTGTTGTGCTAATTTGTTTTTATCACTTTGACCCATTGATGCGTAAACATATGCTAATATACCTTTAGCAACATTTTGATTTATTGATGCTTTATTAGGTCTATTGTAACCGTTCATAAAAGCGATTGCAGAATCTAAATCAGCTATTATTTGATTGTATATATCGCCCATTGTCGATTTTGACTTTCCAGCCTCACCAGGGAGAAGATATAGTGGTAATATCTCTGCACTTGCATCATATTGAATAGCATAATATTGGCTTAAGTAAAAATAAGCAAATGCTCTAATTGTTTTTGCCTGCCCTACTACACCTTTTACTGCATCAGATTCAGGTATTATATCGTTACCACCATTAGCTGCAATAATTAAGTTAGCACTGTTAATTATTCTGTAGTAAAATCTCCAAGCAGTGTAATTTGGAAGGTTTATAGTTTGGTCAGCTGTCCAAATATAATTCGCCAAACTTACAAATCTGTTATATCTTGCACCAACTTGTGCTAAATCACTTGATAACAAGTCACTCATCAAATCAAAAGATTTATGACCAAAATCCTCTTGACTACCAGTACCACCGATACCAGCAGTTACCATTTGGTTGTAAATTCCTCTTAAGTTCCCTTCAACAATCTCAGGGTTAATTAAGGCAGTTTCACCTAAATCTTCATTAGAAATGAAGCTAGTAGGCCTTTGGTCTAAAAAATCGTCACCACAAGAAGTAAGAATAAGACTTGCGAAGAGTACTATAATATAATTTATTTTTTTCATAATTAAAAGTTTTATTAAAATTTAACTCTAACACCTAACGTGTAATTAGATATTGGATTATAGGTATATCTACCAGATGTACCTGTTAATGATGTAGTAGGATTATATCCTTCTCTAGAACTTAATAAAAATACATTATCTCCTGATACCCATAAATTAACTGAAGAAAGTCCCACTTTAGCTAAGTATTGCGAAGGTATAGTATACCCTAATCTAATGTTATTTAGAGATAAGTAGTCCGTACTTTGTAAAAATCTTGTTGAAGTAGAAACCACTTGAACATTTTCATTTGAATAAAGTCTAGGTACAGCTGTAATGTCTCCAGGTTCCATCCATCTATTTCTCATATCTGCGTTATAACTTGAAGCACCAACTTTACCATTGGTCATTAAGTTTGCATATTGTTGATCGTAACCATAACCTCCTAAGCTATAACCGAACTGAGCTGCTAAAGAAAAGCCTTTGTACGAGCTATTTAATCTAAAAGCACCTCTAACAGTAGGTATAACAGACTTACCAACGTATTTTCTAGTAGCGTCAGCATAAGTATTTGTTATTCTATCTTGAATAACTGCATCTGGATTCTCTGATGTAAAAACTAACATATCATTAATACCTTCTCCACTATCATACTGACCATTACCATCTGTATCTGACCAATGCTCGATCCACATTGGGTTACCATTAGCAGGGTCTACGCCAGCCCATTCTCTAATGTAATAGTCATAAATACTTCGTCCTAATGATTGCGCAAATTGACCGTCAATATTAATAACCTTTGGCTCACCAGTTGCGTTTTCAATTGGCATTCTAGTTATTTCGTTATTAAACATTTCACCGTTAACAGATAACGATAAGTTAAAATCTTTATTTCTTATAATGTTACCAGTAACGTTAAATTCAAAACCTCTATTTGCCAATGAACCATCGTTAGTTAAAATAATAGCATCACCTGTAGAAGGTGGTAATCTCTTATTTACATATAGGTTATTAGTGGTTTTCGTATAATAATCTAAATCTGCTTCAATTGCACCATCAAATAGCTCGATCTCAACACCTACTTGAAATTGCTCACTATTTTCCCAAGTAATATCAGGATCAACAACAGCTCTAGGAGCTAAAGAAGGTTGTCCTAAAAGGTTTTCTATATTAAAACCAAGTTGACCTGCAAAGGCAGCGCTTCCTTGATCACCAAGAACACCATAACTAGCTTTAAGTTTTAAGAAATTAATAACTTTTGACGAACTTAAGAAAGCTTCTTCACTAGCAATCCAACCAGTACCTACAGACCAAAATGTTCCCCATTTATTTCTAAAAAATCTAGAAGAACCATCTCTTCTTAAAGTACCTGATAAATAATACTTATTTGCATAGTTATAGTTAACTTGCGAAAAGTAACTTTCTAATGAAGTATCTGTAATTGAACCAAAAGATACACCGTTTTGGTCTAAATAATTTTCTGGAACACCCGCAGCATTTGGGTTTAAGTTAACAATACCTTTTTTACTCAACGTAAAATCTTCAATTTTATCAACAAAAGATTCGTGAGCAACAAACATATCAAAGTTATGATCTTCACCAAATACAGTTTTGTATCTTAAAATTTGATTAAAATTCTGTGAAACATAAGTTGTATTAGATTTGAAAAGAGTACCACCTAATGCAACACCTTGGCTACCTTGAATTGAGTTTCTTGTCTGATCTAAATTACTACTATAGTAATTCATACCGTAGGTAGTCTCAAATGTTAACCCTTCCATTATATCAACTACAGCATTAACATTTGCGTTAACATTGTGTCTTTTAGTTCTATTTATGTTATAAATAGCTTCACCTACACCATTATAAGTAGCAGAAAAATCTCTAGCATTACCCGCTGTGTTATCACCAAAATCATAAAACGGTTGGTTCGTGTTAGGGTTGATTACGATATTACCATCAGTATCTCTAAGATATAAAGGGTAAATAGTTGGTGTGAAATCTAACATGTATGTTGTAACACCACCACCATAACCTGTAGCATCATTATATTCACTATAAGAATAATCTAGATTTGTTGAAACTTTAACTCTTTCTATAGGGTTTGTGGTTACATTTAATCTAGCAGAATATCTGTCAAATTGTGATTGCGCGATAAAACCTTCATCATTTAAATACCCTAAAGAAAAATAGTGTTTTGTTTTGGTATCACCACCAGAGGTTTTAAAATTCATTTCATTTCTAATACCATCTCTATATCCTACGTCTCTCCAGTTTGTTGGCGTATATTTTCTTGTAACACCAGGTCTTACTAAACCAGTAGCTGGATCTATAAGTTCATTACCGTCAGCTACATTCCACATATTATATAGTGGTGCAACACCTCTGTCAGAGAAAATATTATCTAAAGCAAATTGTGCAGGGTCTGCTCTTCCTTCAAACTCAGCAGTGTTTTTAAGACCATCATATACAAGTCCCATAAACTCTTCCTCATTTTCTATAAGGTCGTAAAGTGGTAATTGTCTGGTATTAACAGATGATTGAAAATCAAATTCAATAGAACTTTTACCAGCAGTACCTTTTCTTGTAGTTAATAAAACTACACCGTTAGCACCTCTAGCACCATAAATAGCTGTTGCAGATGCATCTTTTAAGATGGTTGTTGATGCGATATCATTAGGATTAATAGCATTGATGTCTCCAGAAAAAGGAACTCCATCAACCACATACAATGGCGCACTATTACCTTCTATAGAGCTAAATCCTCTAATTCTTATTGTAGCACCAGCTCCTGGTCTACCATTAGTTCTCGTAACTGCAACTCCTGACGCTTCACCAATTAGGGCTTGAGCGATGTTTGAAACAGCTTTCGCGTCGATGTTTTCTGTAGAAACAACACTTGCGGTTCCTGTAAATGATTTTTTTGTGGTTGTACCATACCCAACAACTACAATCTCATCTAACACATTTGCATCTTCTGCTAATTTAACATTGATCAAATTTGATTCTCCTACAGTTTTTTCGTTTGTTTTGTACCCTAGGTATCTAAAAACTAGAACATCGCCAGTTTTAGCTTTAATAGTGTATTTACCATCGAAATCTGTTTCAGTACCTGTAGTACCTCCTTTAATTATCACACTAACTCCTGGTAAAGAACCTGATGCATCAGTTACAGTTCCAGTAATAGTCTTCTCTTGTGCAAAGGAAATTTGCACAACAAACGCCAGTAATAGCGTTAAAATTCCATTAAACTTTGTCTTCATTGTATAATTATTTGAATTAATTAATGCCAAAAGTCTTAAATAAAACTTAAATAAACAATTTTTTAACATTAAATTCTGTACTTAAAGTGCAAATATTTAAAAGATTTTTCAAATTATAGTTAATTTCATAATACTATTGATAATGATTATTAATAATAAGAAAATATAATTTAGAATAGTTTTATTTAGAAAATTGTAGCGAATTATTAGATTGAGAGCTATTTTAATCTCTTTAAATATTAATCTAATAGTTAACATTGCCCCTTTGTGATTTAACTTATTCTGCAATACTTTTGTAGTCAAGAATATTATTTATTTTTTGTGATAGTTATATTTTTTAATATAAAAAAAAGAATAAGTGACTTATCTAGATGAAAATATTTGAAAGAGTATGTTGATTTAAATATAATTTTGAAGAAGGAACTTCTAATTCGATTTTGATAAAGGTTTAAAAAGAATTATAACATGTAATATGCACCGAAAGGTCTTATTATGAGGTTGTGGTAATTGTAAGGATAGTGATTTGTTAATAAAACGTTAGGGTTTTATTTTTAAAGTATTAGAACGCAGCGTATAAAATATAGAGAATAAACCTGTTCAATTATTATAGATATTATTGGTTTAGGGGGGCTTTTAAATTGGTTAGTTTTTGGTTTTAAATATAAGTTTACTGTATATCCGTAAGTCGTCATAATCCTGTAATGTTAGC
>TARA_R110002126_G_scaffold40226_4_pt1 | contig 76493 bp, 55 predicted proteins | sample TARA_R110002126 | Tara Oceans TARA_R110002126 (sample SAMEA4397536) | marine metagenome | biome: Polar Biome; feature: [DCM] deep chlorophyll maximum layer (ENVO:01000326); material: water (ENVO:00002006), including particulate matter (ENVO:01000060) such as... | depth 30 m | reverse complement strand
CACATCGAAGATGTCAGGGGTTCAAATCCCTTATCACCCACCATTACATCCGCATCTTGGTTCTCCGTCATTGTGTTTTTTCCGATTGATGAGGGACGTTTCGCTGTTGTGTGACAGGCAGTATTGCGGTGATCCCGAAAGACACCCGAGAAGCCTGTAAAATAAGGCATTGCGCAAAGGGTTTCTTCCTGTTGGCGCCTTAGCGGCGATCCCTTTGCAGCAAGGGAACATCCGGCCCCTGAGCACGCGATGACCAGCCGGTTCAACATAACCGGGGCACCGACAGCAGATCCTGAGAACATCAATGAAATAAGGGGCGTTGTGCGGGAAACGCGGTGCCTCACGAGATTTTAAGCCGGTTGGAAGATGCAAATTTTTCTGCAACTTTCTGCGGCTAGTTTATATTCGAAAAAATATATTAAAATCAATAGGATGGTCGTTGTCTGGCGCTCGACGATTTGCCTCGAAGGCAGGAGAGATTTAAGGCCAACTGGGCGGACGTGCCAACTGACGCAGGGGGATGAGAGCGTTTATCGTCCCCTTAACACGTGGCTTTTGCCCTCTGAGTATTCGCCTGATTTGGAGAGGTGGGGGTGACGGCGCGACAACGCAGCTGAGCTTTAGCGAGGCAGTGCCGACGAACACTGCCGACAATCGTCGCCCGCGTTTTCGCGAGAATGGGCCATTTGTGACTGGGGCTACAGGTAGATGCGATGGAAATGGTGGTGCCTGCGGTGCCGGTCGCTCCCTTGTTGGGTGGCAGTAAGGCTGCATAGAAAGATCATCGCGCGGATCGACGCGATGGCGCATGGGACTTATCTCAATCTTTTCATCAGAATCGGCGGCTTTTTGCGCCGTGCCTGGCAGTTGACGTGCAGGGTCTCCAATCTCTACAGGATTCCGATGGCGGCGCTTCCCTCATCTCATGGACGTGATGCGTTCTCAGATCATTTTCAGGCGTGAGTGAGAAGGCCTGCGCACCGGCTTGGGATCGGCGGCAAACCCGGCAATGGCCGCGTTGCAGGCGGCAGAGGCGACCTTGTCGCTCATGCTGCAGATGCGGGAAACAACCTTTGGCAGTTCTCGCCCTTCACCCCGCAGCGTCAGCTGGACAAACCCAAGGCGTCGCGACCCGCGTTGGTCAGTCAGAGGCGATCTGGCCCGCTCCGGCCCGCCAAGGCCTGCGCCTCGCCATCCTCTAGTGCATCCGTCAGTGCTGCCATCAGACCTTCACACTCGCTCAGCTGCGCCTGGCTGACGAATTCGTCGGGTTTGTGCCCCTGTGCCATATGGCCTGGCCCGCAGACCAATGTCGGTATTCCGAGCGAGTGCTGAAACAGACCGCCTTCGGTCCCGAAGGCGACCTTGATCATAGCGGCGTCATGTCCAAGCAGGGAGTGTAGCAGTTCGACGGCGGGCGTGCCGGCAGGAGTATCGAGCCCCGGATAGCCGGAAATCTCCTCGATTTCGATCCTTGCTTCGGGAAAGCGGTTGCGGTGCGGGGTAGCGATTGCCTCGGCATCCTCGATGATATCGGCGATAATCGCGTCCGGGTCATCGGCGGCGACATTGCGGATTTCGAATTCCAGCTCACATAGATTTGGGACGATGTTGAGCGCGGTCCCCCCCTGCATGACGCCGACATGGAGGGTGGAATAGGGAATATCATAGGCCGTGTCGCGCGCGCCACTGACGCGCAGCAGGTCCTGCCGTGTTTGCAGACGGGAGATGAAGGCCGCGCCAAGATGCAGTGCGTTCAACGCATCTGGCGCCAGCGCAGAGTGGCCCTCCTGTCCGTGGCAACAGGCCCGCAAGGCGCGCTTGCCCTTGTGTCCGGTTGCGATGTTCATGCCGGTCGGTTCCCCGATCAGGCAAAGCGCCGGCCGGTGCGGACGAGTGGCGAGCGTATCGAGCATCCCGCGCACTCCCATGCAGCCGATCTCCTCGTCATAGGAGATCGCCAGGTGCAGGGGCAGGCGCAGGGGGCGTGCCGCCGCGATCAGCATGGCGCGGATGGCAACGGCGAGAAACCCCTTCATATCGGCGGTCCCGCGTCCATAGAAGTTGCCCTCTGCGTGGTGCAGTTCGAAGGGATCACGGGTCCAGCTCTGACCGGTCACGGGGACCACGTCGCAATGGCCCGACAGAACCACGCCGCCGTCCCCTTCGGGACCGAGGCTGGCCCATAGGTTGGCGCGGGTGCCGTCGTCGCTGGCAAATCGCTCCAGCCTCACACCGGCCGGGCGAAGCAGGCTTTCGATATATTCCAGCAGGGCGATGTTGGAGTGCCGCGACAGGGTGGGAAAGGCGACCAATCGCGCCAGAATGTCGGCGGTTTCCGGGATCAAGGTCAACGTTCGGTTCCTGTGACCAGGCCGGGCAGTTTGTCGGCATCGGCGGCTTCGTGGCAATGGTCAATGAAGGCCTGGATGGTGCGCGAGACGTGGGCCGCCCGCGACATGGCAATGCCCAGCTGCAAGGGTGGCACCGCAGTTTGCAGGGGAATGAATTTGAGCATTTTGCCATCCATGGAAGATTCCGACACCGTGCGCATGTTCGAGATCCCAAAGCCGAAGCCATTTGCCACAAGGCTCCGCTGAATTGCGATTTCCGATGTGCGTTCGGTGATCCGGGGGCGGTGGCCAAGGGCCCGGAACAGCGACAGGAAATAGTCTGAGCTGTGTGGCATGTCGAGCAGGACCATGTCGTGATCGACAAGGTCGGCGGCGGTCAGTTCGCGGCGCCCGGCCAGCGGATGTGCCACATCCACCATGACATAGGGTGGCAATGTGCGTAACGGCTGAAAATCTATGTCACTCGGCAGCGACAGATCGTAGGTCAGCGCGAGGTCGATGCGCGACGAACCCAGGGCATCGAAAATCTGTGCCTGGTCCAGCTCCACCTGGCTGAAATCGACGCTGGAATACTTGTCTTCGAAACTGCGGCGCAGCTGAGGGACCATCAGTTGAACGAAGGTACGCATGCAGCCCACCCGCAGTGACCCGCGCACGCTGCCCGTATAGATGTTGGCCATGTCATTCAGTTTCGCTGCATCCTCCAGCACCGCACGGGCCTGTTCGATGAAGCGTTCGCCGGTAGGGGTCAGCACCGACCCCTGAGCATGGCGCCGGGTAAACAGTTGCACCCCAAATCCGGCCTCGAGCTGAGCAATGGCGGAGGACATGGATGGCGCGGTGACGTTCACCTTTTCGGCGGCCAGGGCGATGCTGCCGGCTTCGCCCACGGCGATGAAATACTCCAGTTGTCGAAGGGTGAACCTGAGGGGCATCGGTGGTCCTCGATCTTGGGTGATCCCGGCGGGCTGGCGTGCCGCCGCCGGGCAAGCCTAGTTATTCGTCGCCGGGAACGCCATAGGACGGGGCCTCTCGTGGATCCAGCGCGCGGGTGACATAGGCGGCCATCTGCGGACGATAGACTTGCCATGCTGTTTCCAGTGCCGCGATCGGGCACGCCTCGGTCCAGTCGATACGCAGTTCTGCAAGGGGCCAGCTTTGCTGGTCGACCAACAGCAATCCCGCAGAATGCACGGGCCCGGACTCTCCTCCTGCATCCAGGCCTGCGCGCAGGGCGCGGACAAGGCGGTCACCCAGATGGCCCTCTGACGTCAGAAAGGACTGCACCATCACTTCGGGAACTCCGGCATCGGCCAGAAGGTTTCCGGCGGCCGCGGTATCGCGTCCCTCTGCCTCGGACCACATGCCAAGTACCTGCGTGCCGGAGTAGATCGCGCTCTGCCCCGACCGTCCGACAGCCAGCACCTGACGATAGGCCATATGCCCCCCGCTGCGTTCAAGAATTGACAGCGCCTCTGACGGGCTGGCGCCTCTCTCCATCAGATCAAGCGCGTGCGGGCCAAGCCGGGGGTCCGTGACGTTCTGTGTTGCAACGGCACCGACACCGGCACGGGCGAAGGAACAACGCGCCGCCACCGCTGGCGAAGAAGACGAAATGGCGACCCCGAACATGCCGGTGTCGGGGCAATGCCCAATGATGGAGAAGGTCATGTAAACTCCCGGGGCCGTCAGCCCTGTTCTTGTTTGCAAGTCGTGTGCGGCCGCACCTGCGTGTCTGCCGCAATGGTCCGGTGGATCAGTCCGGGATCACGGCCGTTGCGTCGATTTCGACCAGCCATTCGGGGCGCGCAAGGGCGACGACAACCAGACCCGTGCACACTGGATAGACGCCCTTGATGTATTCGCCCAGGGTCCGATACACGGCTTCGCGATGGCGCACGTCGGTCAGGTACACCACCAGCTTGGTGACATGTGCCATTTCGCCGCCGCATTCCTCGACCAGTTGCCGGATGTTGCTCATCACCTTGTGGGTTTGTTCCACGGGATCGTTGCTCTTTATATTCTCGGCGGTGTCCAGATCCTGCGGGCACTGACCGCGCAGAAAGATGGTGGTGCCCCCCTTTGCCACGACGGCCTGCGACAGGTCGTTGTCGAGGTTCTGTTCGGGGTAGGTGTCCTTGGTATTGAACTTGCGGTGACGAAGATGCGCCATTTGATGTGTCTTTCATTTGATTTTGGCTATGCGCCCGTTTCGGGTGCTGGTCTTGTCTGGCTGCGGTCGATGATATCAGGCTGTTTCATCGTGCGCAGTCAGGCAGTGTTCACGGGTCGCTGCGGCAGCGGGCCTGTCACGCTACGGCGGGGATGATTGTGCAGCAGGATATTTCGCGACCCGCGGAATACGCAATCTGCAAGGTGCGGAATACGCAATCTGCAAGGTCATGATGATTTCCTTTGTCAGGCACGTGGACGGGTTGCGATCATGGCCGGGCGCGCTTCATATGCACGGTGCCATGCAGCCAGATCCGCGCGGCCCCGCCGCCAATCGAGTTCGGTAAAGCGGAAATCGAGCCATCCCAGGGTACAGGCATAGGATATTGCACCGATATCGCGACAGTCCGGTGCGGGGATGTCCGCCGCCATGGCGGTCAGCGCATCGTTCAGTTTTTCGTGCTGTTTCTCGACCCAAAGCGACCATTGCCGATCCTTTGGCCGCAACAGGGTTTCGTAACGGATCAGCAGCGCCGCATCCAGCAGGCCATCCGCCAGAGCCTGACGTCGCAGGGCAGTCCAGCGCGCAGGCAGGGGCAGCGGAAACAATCCGCCGTTTGACATCGTGTCCAGGTATTCGCAGATCACGCGGCTGTCATAAAGCAACGTCCCATCATCTGCGCGCGCCGCGGGCACCTTTGCCAGCGGGTTGAAGGCCTGGATACGGGTGTCGCGCTCAACCGGATTGGCCGCGCTGTCGAGAATTTCGATATCATTTTCCAGCCCAAGCTCATGCGCGACAACCATCACCTTGCGCACGAAGGGCGAGGCTGAGCCCCAGTAGAGGGAGAGCTTCATTTGGTGCCACCTTCCGTTTGCAGAACGATCTTGCCAAAGTTCCGGCCGCTTTCGAGCAGCGTATGCGCGGCAGCGGCGTCGGCAAGGGGCAGTGAGGCCGACAGGACCGGCCGCACTTTGCCGGGGCCGATCAGGGGCAGCAGATGGGTTTCAACATCCACTGCGATGGCGGCTTTTTCTGCATCGCTCTTGGGACGAAGCGTCGAGGAGCTGAGCCAGAGGCCCTTGCGCATCATTATTCCCAGATCGACGGGTGCGATCATGCCCGTCATGAACGACAGGCCAATGTGGCGCCCGCCCGGGGCCATGCAGGCAAGGTGCGAGTTGATTGCATCCCCCCCCAGGATATCCAGCACGACATCAACGCCCGCACCGTGGGTGAGGCGCATGACCTCGGCTGCCAGGTCCGCAGTGCGATAGTCGATGGCGTCTACGCCCATCTCGGCCAGACGGGCGCATTTTTCCGTACCTCCGGCAGTGACGATGACCCTGGCACCCCAGGCAACAGCCAATTGCAACGCCAGTGTGCCGATGCCGCTGGCACCGCCCTGGATCAGCACGGTTTCACCAGGACAAAGACCGCCTCTGTCGAACAGGTTGTGCCAGATGGTAAACAGGCCTTCGGGCAGCGCGGCGGCTTCTTGCATATCCAACCCTTTGGGGATGGAAAGGCAGTGATCTGCGCGGGCGACGGCATACTCGGCATAGCCGCCCCCCTTGACCAGGGCCATTACGGCGGTCCCCTGCATCGCGTCTGGCACCCCTTCACCTGTCGCGGTGATCGCACCGGCAACTTCGAGTCCAAGGATGTCGGGGGCATCCGGCGGGGCAGGGATGGCGCCGGTACGCTGCATGATGTCGGGGCGATTTACGCCGGCGGCGACAGTGCGGATCAGCACCTCACCCGGTCCCGGCACCGGCCTTGGCCGCTCAACCAGGGCCAGAACCTGTGGGCCGCCGATGGCAGTGGCAATTACCGCAGACATGGCGCGAGTCATGAGAACCTTCCCTTCGGGGCGAAACAAGGCACAACTGACAGCCCGCTCCGGTCAAGGTGGACGAGCGCTGCGTTGCTGCCACGTGTGGTTTGCAGCTCGGTTGAATGGCAGGTTCGTGTCGTGGGTGCAGGCGCAGAGCGGGGCTGGGGGATCTGAATTGTCATGCGATATCATCCTCTCTTGCGTAGATGGCCGGGCCGCGTTGCGGCAGCGCGATGCCCACACTGGCACCAGCAGGCAGAGCCTGAGAGGCGGGAACACGCAACATGACGCGCCCACCCTCGGCAGACGGGCAATCGAGATGCAGTTCTGCGTAACTTCCCTGATAGACCGACAGAGCGACAGTGGCGGGGATAGCATCCGGTTTTCCGCTGTCTGTCAGGACGCATTGCTCGGGACGCACGAACAGCGTCACCGGACCGGGCGCGGGCATATCCACCTGATAGGTCGAGAGGGTCAGACGGGTCGAACCGACCTCGAGTATTGCATCGGCGGTAGTCTTTTCCCGCAGGGTGGCGCTGAACAGGTTCGCATCCCCAACGAAAGTGGAAACAAAGCGGCTTTGTGGTTGATCATAGATTTCGGTGGGCGTGCCGATCTGTCGGATACGGCCACGGGACATGACCGCGATACGGTCGGACATGCTGAGCGCTTCGCTCTGGTCATGTGTCACGAACACCGTCGTCAGGCCCAGGCGAGACTGGATCTCTTTCAGTTCGACCTGCATTGCGGTGCGCAGATTTCGGTCGAGTGCCGAAAACGGCTCATCCAGCAGCAGCACGCGGGGGCGGATCACCAGCGCACGGGCCAGGGCCACACGCTGTTGCTGACCACCGGACAGTTGGCGGGGACGCCGGTCGGCAAAATCCTCCAGCTTGACCAGCGCCAGCGCCTCGCGCACGCGCTCTGCCGTTTCGGCCTTTGACACGCGCCGGGTTCGCAACCCGTAGGCGACGTTCTGCGCCACGTTCATATGTGGGAACAGGGCATAGTTCTGAAAGACGATACCGATTTCACGCTGATGCGGCGGGACTTGGGTGACGAGGTCACGATTGATGAAAAGCTCTCCCTCGTCGGCCTCGAGAAAGCCCGCAATGAGATTGAGCAGTGTGGTCTTGCCGCAGCCTGATGGGCCAAGCAGGGTCAGGAATTCTCCGCGTCGGATTTTCAGCCAGACCGGTTCAAGCGCGACAGTACCGGAAAATGACTTGGCGACACCGTCGATCTGGACAGCGGGATGCTGGCGACTGTCTTGCGGTGTGTTTCGGGGGATCTCACTCGACATTGAGGACCTTTTCGAGACGGAAGAATTTATGAACGAGCAGCAGCATGACGGCGACCACGGCGACGTAGATCACGGACACGGCCGCCAGCGTGGGATCGGCGTATTCGCGTACGTAGTTGTACATTGCGACGGGCAGGGTCTGCGTGCGTTGGTTGACCACGAAAAGCGATGCGGTGAATTCGTTGAAGGACAGGATCGCGGCAAACAGACCGCCCGAGACCAGCCCGGGTAGCAGCAGCGGCAAGGTGATGGTCAGCAGGACATGCACAGGCCCGGCGCCCAGGCTTTCGGCGGCCTGTTCATAGCGGCGTTCAAAGTTTTGCAGGGAGACGTAGACGGAACGGACCACAAACGGCAGGACGATGATCACATGCACGGCCACGACAAGCCAAACCGAGCGAGGCAGAGATGCGGCGGCCGACAGGATCAGCAGGCCCAGACCGATGGTGAAGTTCGGGATAATCAGCGGCGACATCAGAACACCGTTCAACAGAGATTTCAGCGCAAAATCATAGCGGTTCAGCACATAGGCAAAGCCAGACCCGGCGATCAGCGCGATGGTCGCGCCGATGGCAGCGATCATCAGCGAGTTGACCAGACCTTCGCCAAAATCGCGGTACTCGAATGCGTTGGCGTACCAGCGGAATGACCAGCCCTTGGGCGGAAAGGTCAGGATCGCGCTTTCGTTGAAAGAGGCGATCAGGACAACGATGAAGGGCAGCAGGACGAAACACAGGATCGCAGTCAGCAGGATCCGCCCGGCCCAGTCGAGTGCGTGATCGAGAATGGTCTTCTTCATGGTCAGTGCGCTCCGATCTTTTCAAGGCGCCGAATGCCGGTGTTGAAGATGGCCAGCACCGCGATGGTGAACAGCAGCCCAACCAACGAGAGCGAGGCCGCGAGCGGGAAATTGAACGAGGCAAAACCGACCTGATAGACGAGGGTCGAGATCGTCTGGACCTTGCCGCCGCCGATCATTTGCGGCGTCGCAAAGGCCGAAAAGGTCCAGGCAAAAGCGGTCGACGTGGCGGCGACGATGCCGGGGATGGACAGCGGCAGCGTCACGGTCGCAAAGACCCGGACACGTCCCGCGCCAAGCGAGGTCGCGGCGCGTTCCAGATTGCGATCTATATGGGAGAGCGCGGCGGCCAGCATCACGACAACGATGGGCAGGGTGAAATGCACCAACGCGATGACGACCCCTGTCATGGTGAACATGAAGTCGATCGGCCTGTCGATCAGCCCCATCTGCATCAGTACGGCGTTTACGAAGCCGCGATTGCCCAGAACGATCATCCAGGAATACGTGCGTACGATTTCCCCCAGAAACAGCGGTGTCAGGGAAATCAGCAGTATCGCACTGCGCAGGCGTGCTGACTTGGCACGCACCATCGCGAAGGCCAATGGATAGCCGATCAGCAGGGTGAACAGGGCGGTCCAGAAGCAAAGCAACACGGTGTTCAGGAACGCCTGCCCGTAGACGGCTTTCCAGAGCGTCGTGAAGTTGTCCAGCGTCAGCCCGCCCGGGTTGAGGGAACCGGGGACATGTGCGCGCAGGCTGTACTGAACAATCGCCAGAAAAGACGCTGCGATCGCGAATGCAATCAGGATGGACGGCGAGGCAAACCAGCCTAGGAATGGGCGTTTCGACATCAGGGAGGTCTGCTCCTTCTGGGGGGATCCCGGCGGCGGCACCGCCGGGATGGATCAGTTTCAGTTGCCGGAAATCATGTTTTCCGAGAACCATTGACGCCATTCTGCGGTTTTTTCAGCGCGCAGCTCATGCGGGATGATCAGGGTCTGGCTCTCCCACTGTTCGGGAGTGGTGAAGATGCCGGGCAGGTCAGCAAGCTCTTCGGGCAGGTCGACGTTTGAGACGACAGGGCTGCCTTTCTTGATCTCTGCAATCTTTGCCTGCACTTCGGGATCAAGGGCTGCGTTGATGAACTTGTACGCCAGCTCTTGCTTGTCGGTGCCGGCGGTGATGCCCATGGTATCGACACCCAGCACCGCCCCTTCCTTGGGGATCGCCAGTTTTATGTTCAGACCTTCGGACTGCATGTGATAGGCGTTCATCGACAGCATGATCTGCACCGGGGTTTCGCCGGTCGACAGCAACTGCTGCGAATTGGCATCGTTGGTATAGAACGCTTTGAAGTTCGGTTTCAGTGCCAGCAGCTTGTCGGTGGCATCCATCCAGTTCTCGATGTCGACGCCGTCCAGCTTGGATGAAACCGCGATGATGTGGGACGGATCGAAATCGGGTGCAGCAATCATGCCTTCCAGTTCGGGCGACCACAGGTCTTCCCAGCTGTCGAAGGTCATCCCCTCGGGGACCGCGTCAGGCAGGTAGCCGATGGTATAGACATAGGCCCATGCCCCGATGTGGGACGGGCTGATTTTTGCCTGCTCGACCAGGTTCACGGCATTCGGGATCTTGGACATGTCCAGTTCTTCGAACAGCCCGTCGTTGTGATAAAGCCAGCCGATATGCGAGGTGGTGAAGGTCACGTCGCTTTCCGGGGTGTCACGGCTGAGCTTGGCCTGGTTCAGGCGATCGATCGTGCCGCCGGTGATGAATTCGACATCGACACCGGTTTCCTCGGTGAATTTCTTGGCGATGGTTTCGTCGATCAGGTCGCGAAAGCTACCGCCCCAGCTGCTGACGACGAGGGTTTCGGCGAATGCGGCGGGAGACAGCAAGCTTATCGCAGCGGCGGTCAGGAGGAGACGTTTCATATGGAGGTTCCTGTTGGTTGAAGGGTTTATGATGCGGCAATTGTTTGCGGCATGCCGTTATTTGCCGAACCGAGAGACGGGTTCGGGTCTTGCTCCGGCAGGGACGTCAGGCCCTTGGCCGGAGAGGATCGGCCTGGGGTGATCTGCCCCCATGGACCGGGGAATGGATAAGAGGTTTGCGCGGCTCGTTTGCAGTTGCTGCCGAACACTCGGCCGAGGGCCGCCCGTTCGCAGTGGCACCTGTGCGCATGAAATCTGATGGTACTGCCGAGGCAGGTATCTTTCTGAACCCGGCGATGCAGCCTTCACGGTGTCGGCGGCAGGTCAGAGCCATGGGTTTCTCCAGTCAGTTGTTGCGTCTCTTGCTTGGTCACAAACTGCCCGGGCTCGACCGGTTAGAGTAATTGCAAATATCAACTCCCTACAAAGGTTTTTCCAACTTAGGATGGGTAACTGTATGATACTAAATGGTTTATTATAGTGTCGTTACCTGGGCCATCGCGGGGCGTTCGCAGCGTGATTGCCGGGTGCCTAATATCCACGCACTCGGGACACCTGGTTGATCAGGGTGCCGCCTGTCTGCACCGCCCGGATATTGCGCGCAATTTGAGGCGCGGCACTTTTGGGAAGTGCGACCGAGGCAAGGTGCGGCGTGATCAGGACACCCGGCAGCGACCAGAGCGGATGTTCGGACCCAAGAGGTTCGGTCTCGAACACGTCAAGCGTGGCGCCGGACAGGTGGCCAGAGCGCAGGGCGGCAACAAGCGCGGCTTCATCGACGACCTCTCCCCGGGAAACATTCACGAAAGCGGCGCCCCGTTTCATCGCACCGAAGGCCGAGGCGTCGAGGCGTCCGCGTGTCCCGGGGGTCAACGGTAACATGCAGACCACGATATCGGCCTCGGCCAGCAGCGGTGCGAGGGCGTGATCGCCGCAATGCACACGCACCCCTGGCAGATCATGTGGTTTCGTTGCCCATCCGTGGGTGTCGAAGCCCTGCCGGGCGACCTCGGTCGCTGCCAATGCTCCCAGTTCGCCCAGGCCAAGCACCGCAACCTTGGTGTCGCCAGCCGCACGTGGGTGACGGTAGGACCATTCACGGCGTGCCTGCGCCGCTTCGAAATGTGGAATGTCGCGCGCATGTCGCAAGACCGAGAACAACACGAAACTGGCCATCATCCGCCCCATCTCGGGATCGGACAAGCGCGTGATCGGTACGTCCGGCAGATCGTCACGCGCGACCAATCGGTCGACGCCGGCCCCGAGGTTGATCACCAGCTCAAGATTCGGAAAACGTTCGAAAAAGCCCTCGGGCGGCATCCATACAAGGGCGAAGCGCACTGCGTCCGGGTCAGTGACGGCATCTGAATTCTGAATGCGCACCGTATCGGGCAGGTGTGGCACAAGGGCATCCCGCCAAGTGTCGAACGGGTCAGGGCCGCTGAAGAAAACCAGGGTGTCGGTCATGCTGGTGTGTCCGTGATCATCGTTTTCATGGCGGACAATCCAAGCAGGTAGCCCTGTACGCCGAGACCGGCAATGACCCCCGTCGCGGCCTTGGAAATATAGGACTGGCTGCGAAAGGGCTCTCGCTTCCAGATGTTGCTCATGTGGCATTCGATGATCGGGCCATCGAACGCCAGCAAAGCGTCCAGAATGGCGATCGACGTATAAGTCAGCCCGGCTGCGTTGATCAGAAGGCCATCACAGGTTTGCCTTGCTTCCTGTATCCAGTCGATCAGGACGCCTTCGTGATTGGACTGACGAAAGATCAGGTTGAATTCCAGCTCGGCAGCGCGATCCAGGCAGGCCGCTTCGATCTGTGGAAAGCTGTCCGTGCCATAGGCACCTTTCGGATCAAGGCCGTACAGATTTGCATTCGGGCCATTGAGGAACATGACGGTCTTCATGACGGTGTCCTTGTTGCTTGGCGGTGTCGGGGCGAAGGGTCAGCATGAGGTTGCCGGTTCCCGAACAGGGTTTGGCACGCAGTCATGCAGGACAGGCGCGGGGGAGCGAACGAACATCATCCTTCCCCGCCCTTTGTCCGGCTATTGCTTTTCGTAGGCGACGTAGTTGCGCTGAACGCCAATATGGGTCGCGATATATTTCGCGTCATACCAGCAGCCATAGATGAAGGAGGACGCGCGGTTGGTCAGCTCTGGCAGGCCAAGAAAGTATATGCCGGTTTCGGAGGAAATTCCGCGCTTGTGAAAAGGCGTGCCGTCTTCGTGAAAGGCATCCACATCAAGCCAGCTGAAATCGAACTTGAACCCTGTTGCCCAGATGATCGTGCGGACGTTTTCCCGTGCCAGATCCAGTTCAAGGATCGGTGCCGCTACGCACTCCGGGTCAGGCTGACGTTCCCAGGCCTCGGGTTCGGGGGGAAGGTCGATGCCATTGCGCTCGACATAGGCGTCAGCCTCGCGCAGGACGTCGCGGTAGGCCCGATCCCCTTCGTCGAGATTGCTGACCAGGTCGTCAGCGATGTGCAGCACGCCATTTTCGTAGCTTTTTGTCATGCCGAGGACCGTAACGCCCATGTTGCCGAGACGCCGGAAGTCGATCGTCTTGCCGCCATCGTAGCCGCTGACCGCAAAGGCAACGTGCTTTTTCTTTGCTTGTGTCTTGATCTCGTCCCACTTGCCCAGAACGCCAAGCCACCAGACGTAATCGCGCTGCCTGTAGGAGCGGGGAGGGCGGTAGTGTTCTCCGATCGACAGGAAAACTTTGCGGCCTGCGCGCTGCAATTCTTCGGCGATCTGCGACCCCGACGCGCCGCCGCCGACAACAAGCACAGCGCCCTCATCCAATTGGCCGGGATTTTTATAGTCGGAGGAATGAAGTTGCGTGATTGCGGCGTCCTCGGGAACAATTCGGGGAAAGGAGGGCACCTGGAAAGGACCCGTCGCCGCGACGACCCGCTGTGCTTCGATTTCGCCTTCGGACGTCGTGGCAATGAAACCGGGCCGGCCGGGGCATCTTTGCACGCGCTTTACCTCGACATTGGTGCGGATCGGCGCTTCGATCATCGTCGCGTAGTCCTCGAAGTAGCGGGCCATCCGCTCTTTCGGGGGAAAGGTGTCGGGGGAAACGTCGTCGAATTCGAGACCGGGAAAGCGATCATGCCAGGCCGGACCGTTCGCCACGAGGGAATCCCAGCGTTGCGACCTCCATCGTTCAGCGATCCGGTTCCGTTCCAGAACGATGTGTGGAATACCCATTTCCGTCAGATGTTCGCTCATCGCAATACCGGCCTGACCTGCGCCAACGATCAGCGTGTCAGTTTTTTCGACTGTCATATTCTCTTCCTAGATTTGGATCATCGCGCCAACATGTTTGGAAATGCGCTGCATCGCGTCACATGCGATGGCGCCCCGGGATGGCTGATCGGAAACTGTGCTGGCATAAAAACTGCGCGCAACGAGGCGAAGTGGAAAGAAGAAATTTCCGTGGTAGAAGGCAGGAAAAGGTCGCCTCAAGCGAGGCCTTTCGACCTGAGGACAGACCAGCGTTCGCGGGGACGGGGAATGGCGGCGTGCATGGTGCTGCCGTGCAATAACGCGGCTGCCCCAACATTTTAGCGGCCAAGGCCGGCCCGCAGGATGAAATGCAAACGTCCCCGAATTCCCGCCGATCGGTGCGGCGAAGTTGACCTTGTTCCCCTCAGCTGAATTTCGTAGCCTTAATCATGCCCAGAAAATTCGACCCGTTGGAGATATTGAGGCGCCCGCTGATGGCCAATCTGTCGACTGTCGCGGCGGATGGCAGCCCGCGCAATGCGCCAACCTGGTTCGTGTGGGAGGACGACGCGATCTGGTTGCTCGGCTCGACGAACTCCAGCTCGGTCAAACGTCTTGAGGCCGATCCCCGCTGTGCAATCGAGATTGTCCATTTTGACAATGACGCGGGCGTGCTGCTGCATCTTGGAATGCGCGGATCGGCCGAAATCGTGCGCATGAATCCTGATCGGTTCCGGCGGCTTTTGGCAAAATATCTGGGCGCAGAGAAGGATTGGAATTCCTGGTTCATCGAAAATATCGCCAGGATCGATAACCCGGACGGCCGCCTGATAAAATTGGCGCCGGAGAGATTTTTCACCAATAACGTGTCTTATTTCCGCACCGGTCCCGATCTGGCATGGCCGATAAGCGAAATTGACGAGTGATCCGCTGGGTATAGAACGGGCCACGCGCATGACAGACCTATTGCCGCACGGGTACAGCCCAGCGAATGGTCGAAAACCTCCTATCGGCAATATCGGTTACACTTCGGCAGATTCGCTCATGTGGAAAATGGTCGATATACGCGGGTCGTCTGGCAGTTTTTCGTAAATGCGTTTGCACATGTCGATGACATTGGCTGAATCCTTTTTGTAATAACTTGCCGTGCAGGGTGAGCAAACGGCGCGATGCTTGCAGACATTGCACGGTTCGAAAACGGCGTTCTTTGAACGGGATTGCTGTGCCTTGTTGAAGGCGCGAAAGACCGAGGTCGTTTCGATGTCGGCAATGCTGCGGTCAAGGATACTGAGGTTTTCGTGCCTGTGGTTCATGGTGTCGTTGCGCCCCTCTTCGTAGGATAAACCGGGGCAGGGCAAGAGGTTGCCGCGAAGATCGACGTAGGTATAAACCTCGGTTCCGCCACATGCGGCATCATTGATGAAGGCGTCGACGGGAACGCCGTATTCCATTTCGAGATATTCAGCGACTGCGGGCGGCAGCGGGATGGATAGGGTGATCGGGGGTCGCAGCAGCTGAAAATACAGGACCATCTTGGAAATCGCGGCGAGGTAGTCGTCGCCGCCGCGCAGTTTCTTGCTGAAGGTGTTCCCGCGCCCGACGGGGTTGATCAGATTGATGTTCAACTTGTCGATGCGGTGCGCGATTGCCAGGTCGACAATACGAATTGCATCTGTCTGATTCAGCGCCGTCAGGACGAAGGTCAGATCAATGGTCAATTCCGGGCGGATCCTGTCGCGCGCCGCAATGATCAATTCCAGGTTGCGGATGGTGCGTGCAAAGCTGCCCTTGCCGCGCATGGCGTCGTGGGTTTCAGGACCGGCGCCATCCAAGCTGACCACGATATTGCCCAGGCCCGGGTCGTCGATCAGCGGCAGAAGCTTTTCGGGAAAGAAAAGGTTGGTGTTGATGGAAAGTTTGACGCCCACCTCCGATGCCCTGCGGGTGAATGCAGCAAGGTCGTGACGCGTGTAGGTCGGCTCTCCGCCGAGGAGCGTGACGTATTCGACGCCACGGTCGGCGGCTTTTTCGATGACATGCATGATCTGCGCATCGTCCAAGGTTTCCCTTGGGCGATACTGATCAAGGCCCACGCTGCAATGTTTGCAGCGCAGGTTGCATGCACCGGTCAGATAGACCGCGATGCTTTTCATGGAATGCTCCGGTTTGAGGCAGCGCCTCAGAGGCGTTTGGTTGCCCCGAGGTCGCGCATCATGACGCTTTTGGAATTGCAGCACCCTGCGCCGATGCCCCATGCCGCAGTCGCTATGTCGACCCCGAGCAGTTTGGCATTGGCGCGCAGGGAATCCTGCGTCAGGCGCACAACGGCCTCCATCGCGCGAACATCGCCATCGTCGAGGTTTTCGCTTTCGATGCCGTATTCAGCCAGCGTTTCCTTTGGCTGCACCATGAACTGGGCCGTGAATTTCATATCCGAACCCAGAAGCTTTGCAATCGTTTTCGTGGACATCTGTTCCTCCAAAAAATGTGTATTTGAAATGTGTTCGCAGGCGGAAAATTCGCCATCGCCCGTTAATAATGAGCGCGAACAATGCAACTATAACACGAATCATTTCGGACGAATTGCAATTTAAGACAGATCAGCGAATTTTAGCCGATCGGGAGGGCCGGGCCCGCCGTGGCGCATTGTTTGCCCGCGCGGTGCGGGCGGGAATTGCGATGCTGGATTCGGGGAAACGGAAGCCGGAAATGTTGGGCGGTGCTTTGGTCGTGAGGACCGCCTGTTTGTTGCCTGATGAGCGTCTGCGATAAGTGCGGGGCAGGCAGTCCGGATGCCGCAGGACGCCGGAAAACAGGGCGATTTTGAACGTCGGTATCTTGACGGTATCTTGACGGTGCCCCTGCGGTGCGGACAGCGGTGTGGCCCGCACGGCGTCGGGACCGGGTGGGTGTGCGGGCTGTTGCAGGCGTCAGAAGCTGTAGCGGATCTGCGCCGTGAGGCCCCAGCCATCGACAGACCCCGCGATCTGGCTGTCGGCGCGCAGTGTCGCCTCAAGCTTTTTCACGGGGCTGGCCAGGCCCGTGTCGAAGGTCTGGATATAGGTCAGGCCCAGGCTCAGCTCTCCGTACGCGCCGGAGGCGCTGCTGCGGCTTTCGAGTGGCGCAACGGAGGGATCCGGATTTCCGGCGCCATCGGTTTTCTGGAAGTAGTGCGACGTGGTGTCCCTGCCGAAATCCTTGTAGCCGGTGATCGTGCCGAAATACTGGATTGCCGCGGTGCCGGTTTGCAGCATCGTTTCCTTGGCCAGCGTCACGCCGAGGTGAGCGAGCCGAGTCTGCACGTCGTCGATCTGGAGCAGGCCATCATCGCTGGTGTCGTTCGGCGTGCCGTTGTCGTAGGTCAGGTCGTCCGCGGACTGGTTCGAGAAGAAGAAGCCCAGTGACGGAGTCAGGGAAATCTCGCGTACTTCGTCGAGCAGGAAGGTCTTGCCGATCTTGCCGCTGAAGGTGGGCCCCTGGGTGGTATAGGTCTGGTCGGCGATGCCGAGACCGCTGGTCGGATCCGTCGCGAGGTTCTTGAGGTCGGACCGGGTGCTGGCATAGCCCAGTCGGAGGTCGGCAAAGACATCGCCGCGTGTCAGGCCGAAGGTGACGCCGCCCTGCACCTGGGTGAAATCCTGGCGGTTGTAGCTGCTGATCGAGCCGGGGATGACATTGCCGGTGGCGCCATCGAGGTTGAAGACGGGTTGGCTGACATTGCCGGTCGTGGTGCCGAGGGAGGCACCCAGGCTGAAGGACCAATCGCCCAGAAGGGGGCTTTCGCCGCCGCTGATGTCGAAGCCGGTGTCCACGCCCTGGTAGCGCACGTCGACATCGCTGGAGGTGGTGCCGAGGCTGGTCGTGGTTTCGCTGGTCATCGTGGCGCGGCCCCCGTTGACGCGGGCCCAGGTGTTGGTCTGGGTCTGGGGCGGCAGCACGGGTTCGCCGGGCAGGAAGTTGAGCGTGCCGCTGTTGTCCCCGCCCGACAGTCCGCCAGACCCACCACCGGACACACCGCCCGAAAGTCCGCCCGAAAGCCCGGCCGAGGGCGCGCCACCCGTCGGGGTGCGGGCAAAGGTACCGCCGCCGGGCAGGGCGGCGGGTGTGAACTGGCGCGGCACCGAGTTCAGCACCTGCGAGACGCTGCCGCCGGGCAGGATCGTGGGCGTGCCGGGCTGGTTGCCGGGGTTGTTGATGCCACCGACCGCGCCGACGCCACCGACCACGCCGCCGGTTCCGGGGTTGGTGGCGTTCTGCAGTTGCAGCGCGTTGGCGGAGGTATTGTTGACCAGCTTGTACTGGACGGCACCGGTGGTGGGCAGGCCGGTCACGGCATAATCCGCGACATCGAAACTGCCGTAGGTCAGCACGTCGACATTGCTGTCAAAGGCAACGAAGGTGCCCGTGGGGCCGACGTTGTTGAAGGCGAATGTCAGGTCCTGTTCCGTCTTGGTGACAGCCCCCGAAACGGAGATGGTATCGACCTTGCCGGTGCTGTCGGACAGGTCCACGTCCAGCTCAAGCCGCCGCCCCAGTTGCAGGTTGCCCGACACGCTGAGGTGGTCGGTGGTCACGCCGTTCTGCATCGTCACGACGGCTGTCGCCGCGGGTGCTGCGGGGCTGACCAGATCGCCGGTCCAGGTGTTGGTGCCGAACAGGGACAGCGTGCCGTTGTTGCTGAACCAGCCGTTGAAGGCGCTGTCGGTAAAGGTCGCGCTGGCACCGTCGGCGTTCCAGAAGGTCTGGGAATCGAGCCTGGCGTTGGTCAGGCTGAGGCTGGCGGCGGGTTTGTTGAGGAATTCGTTGGTGCCATACGCGATCAGGCTGGCATCTGAGATGCGCATGTCACCGAAGTTGGTGACGGTGCCGCCGCGATACAGGCTGGTGACGCCTGCCGTGATGCGAAATGGCGCGACGCTATTGTTGGTTATGGTTGAGGGCCTGTTGGAAAACTGCCCGAGGGTCAGGTTGCCGTTGATCAGCAGCGCGGCGGAATCCTGTGCGCCGATCCCTTCGCGGACGGTGCCGGAAATCGTGCCGGAGGCCGTTCCGAACAAGCCGTAGGAGTCGATCGAGCCGCTGCTGAGCGACACGCCCGCATATTGGCGGAAGGTGCTGATGGACCCGGTATTGGTGGCCGATCCGTCATTGATGACGACGTTTTCGACCGTGCCGGAATTTTCGAAGGTGCCGCTGTTGCCGGTAAAAGATTTCAGGGTGCCGCTGTTGGAAAACGTGCCGGTATTGGTGACGCTGACCTTTCCCAGCCGGGTGCTGGCATTGGATGCCGTGCCATGGTTTTCAAAGCTGAGGTTTTCATGGACGCTATGTGTTTCGACGGTGTTGCCGGTGATGTCGAAACGACCGGAATTGTTGACGATATTGCTGAGAGACCCGGCGGTGACGATGATCGTGCCGCCGTTGTTCGTGGTGGTTGACGCGTCAAGCGAAGCGCCGTGGTTGATGACGCGCCCCTCGATCACGGCATTTTCGACTGTCAGGTCGCCGAAGGTCAGCAGCTCTTGCGCGGTGCCGCCGGTGATCTGCGTGTCGCCCAGCACAGTGGCGCTGATGATGTCGCCGTCGGATACCAGGTTGCCGGTAAAGTTCGCGTTCAGCGTGCCATGGTTTTCCACGTCGGCGGTCAGGTCCGCATAAACGGATGTCAGGGTAGCACCGGCCGCGTTGACGATCCCGTTGGTGACGGTGACGGTCGTGACATCCCGGCGCTCGTCGCTACTGGCATTTTCGCCAAACCACAGCACGCCGCCTGCGAGGTTGTTGATCGCGGCCAGATCAAGGCTGGTTTGCACGTTGGTCGACACCTTGCCGGCGTTGTTCAGGGTCGTGCCCTGGCCGCTGAGCGCGGAGTGGGTGTTGCTGTAGTCCACGCCGGTCTCGATGACGATTTCGCCCTCTGCTAGGTTGTTGATCACGTCGGCGGTGCCATCACCGAAGACCACCAGCTGGTTGCCCCCGATGCTGAGCGTGCCGGAGTTGTTGAACGCCTCACCCCCGGAATTGTCGCTGTTGGGGTTGAGCGTGCCGCCATTCTTGAAGGTCAGGGTGCCGCTGTTGTTGATCGCGCCCGCGTCGGCAATCAGGGCCGACCCCTCGGCCACGATGGCGCCTTCGTTGGTCATGGTGTTGCCGGTGCCGATGAGCGAGGCGCCTTCATCCAGTGAGATCAGACCGGAGTTGTCGATCACCTGGGCGCTGAGGGTGGCATCGGGCCGGATATAGGTTTCGCCCTTGTTGTGCAGGGTGGCGATGTCGTCGAAGGTCACGCCGTTGACGCGCAGCACGCCGGGTTGGTCGGAGATGCCACCTGCGGCGTTGGTCGTGACATTGTGACCATTGCCGCTGATGTCGGCCTTGACCGCCGAAATACCCCCCGCCAGCACCACGAGGTCATTGCTGAGATCATTGGTGATGTCCTGCACGCCGCCGTTGTCGACCGTGCCGTTCAGAAACACGTTCCCCGTCACGATGGATTCGGGGCTGATGTAGATGTTGTCGGCGGTGATGGTCATGTCGGCGGTGCCGTTTTCGGAATCCCCGTCCAGCGTGCCGTAGTTGACGAAATCGTAGCCCGACGCGATTGTCAGGGTGACTGGCCCGGTGCCGGTCGACATGACCTTGCCATTGTTGATGAACTTGCCGGTGACCGTTGTATCGGCGCTGAGCACAAAGGTGCCGGGGCCGTCGGGTTCGTTCGGTTTGACGACGGCCTCGGCCACGGTGACCGCGCCGTTGAATGCGGCGCCTGCCGCCTCGACCGTGGCACCGAAGCCGATCGTGGTGTCACCGTCGACCTGGCCGGCGCTGAGGATCGCCTTGCCGTAGTCGCCGGTGACGTCGAGATCCTGGATGCTGCCGCCGGTCATGGTCAGCGTGCCGCCGGTGTTCGGGGACAGCGAGCCGTCGATCGTGACATTGCCGACCGCACCCGAGGTGACCTCAAGTTCGGAATTCCTGGTGAAGGTCACGTCCTGCACCTGGCCCGAGGTTTCCAGCTTGCCACCGGAAAGAGTGGTCTGGCCTTCTACGGTGCCGCTGTTGGTGACGACACCGCCCGAGATGACCAGATCGCCGTTGATGATGTTCTGGTTGTCGATGGTGCCGCCGGTGTTTTCGACGTCATCGAGATTGCCGGTGTTCGTGACCGTGCCCGCGTTTACCAATTTGCCCGACAGCGTGCCGTTGTTGATGTCGATCTCGGCGCCGGCCTTGTTCTGGACCGAGGAGTAGAGCGTGCCGCCGACATCGAGCAGAACGTAGCCGCCCGACTGGTTTTCAAATGTCTTTGTCGAGAGCGCGGCGTCCTCGAAAATGAAGATTTTCCCGGCGTTCTTGAAAACCGTGTTTTCGCCCTGCATGACGACGCCCGCCCTGAGGTCGACGGTGCCGGTGCTGTGGTTTTCGAAATAATTGAGTTCGTAGGAGGGGGTCTCGGTGCCAATCGTGATGGTGAAATAGCCGGGGTCCGTCCAGATCTTGCCCTTGTTGATGAAGGTCGCCGCCCAGGCATCATTCGCGATCGCGTTGAAAACAGCGTTGCCGTGGGTTTCAATGGTCGCGCCTTCCTCGTTGTATATGAAACCATCGGCCTGGAGCGTGGCGCCGTTGCCCATGTAAATATTGTAGTTGTTCTTGATCGCCGCAGATTGCCACGAAAGCTGTTTTTTGACGTACAATACCGCGTTGTCGCCCAGGGTCAGCCACTGGTTGTTGATGACGTTGCTTGAGATCATGCTGGCGCCTGAACCGAATGTCGTGGCGCCGTTGTTGGTAAAGACGCCAACCTGGGTGACGCCGACATTGTCGTCGAGGGTCAGCGCGCCGACGCCGCTGCCGGTATCGGCCTCGGTGGTGATCGTATGCGCATTGCCGCTGATCGTTTCGGCGATGGTGACCTCTTCGCCACCGGCCACGTTCAGGTTCGCGGTGAGATCCGTCGTGATCGTTTCCGCCTGCACGGGCCGGGGCGTCGTGACCGGCAGGGCCGCGATGATCGCGGCAACGCTACAGCACAGACGTGCCCTGCATGACAGGGCGCGTGACGCACGAACAGGATTGCAACCTGCGAGGGCCGAGATGGCAGCTTCGGTTGGCATAATCTTGTCCAAAATAAAGTGATGTTAATGCGCGTCAGCTTGTGACCTAAGGCACATCGTGTCAATGTTTTGGTAAACTTTGTGTGCTTTCGGCCCGGGCGATCACGTGATCGCCGTGCGTTTGATGTTATTGTTGCAGCGCAGGATGACGGTAGTGTGACGGTGGCTGGGCGGCGAGTTGACGGCGGCGCGCAACCGGCAGTCACGGCGGCCCGACGCGGCGTGGACACAGCCAAAGGGTGTCAAGGCGCAGGCGGATGGCGCGCCACGGGGCAGCTGGAAAAGCGCCGGGGATGCTGAATGCCCGCTGAGCCGCCTTTCCGCCGCGAACTTCGTCCGGGCGGCGACCCATTTGGACGATCCGCTTGAAACTCGGATGTTATTCTGGGAAGTCAGAAAGTATTATAGCGGAGAAATTCCTGATGACATCCGAGTATTCCTCGACCTTTCGGCACAGACTTGAGGCGCTGGTCAGGCAGATCTATCCCGAGCAGGATGTTGGCGCCGTAGCAACCGGATTGACGAAAGCCTTCTGGCCCGAAGGTTCCATGCCACGCAAGCGGGGCAGGGTGCCCGGCAACCGACAGTGGTCCGAGCGCGATGCACTGGTCATCACCTACGGGAATTCGATCATCGACGGGGTGCACAAGCCCTTGGATTTGCTTCGCGATTTTTTGCAGAACCAACTGAGCGGCGTGGTCAACGGCGTCCATATCCTGCCCTTCTTCCCCTATACTTCGGATGATGGGTTTGCGGTGACCGACTATCGCGCGGTGAACCCGATCCTGGGGGACTGGTCGGATATTCAGCGTATCGGGTCGGAATTCCTGCTGATGTCCGACCTGGTCCTGAACCACGTTTCCAGTTCCTCGGCGTGGTTCAATGCCTATCGGCAAGGGCACGAGCCCTATGACAAGTTCTTTTTCGAGGCGTCGCCCGACGAGGATCTGTCGATGGTGGTCCGCCCCCGGACGCACCCCCTGTTGCGCGAGGTGAATACGTCGCGCGGGGTGCGCCATGTCTGGTGCACCTTCAGCCATGATCAGGTCGATCTTGATTTCCGTAATCCCGAAGTGCTGATGGAATTCTTTCGCGTCATGCGGCTGCACATCGACAACGGGGTGCGGATCGTGCGGCTGGATGCCGTGGCCTTTATCTGGAAGGAAGCGGGCACCAAGTCGATCCACCTGCCACAGACCCATGCGATTGTGCGCATGATGCGGCTGTTTGCGGATTTCGCGTCGGAACCCGTGATCCTGCTGACGGAAACCAACGTGCCCAACCAGGAAAACCTGAGTTATTTCGGCAACCGGAACGAAGCCCACGCCGTATACAATTTTTCGCTGCCGCCGCTGGTGCTGCACGCGATGATGGCCGGGACCGCCAAGAACCTGATCCGCTGGCAGGGGTCGATGCCGCCGGCGCAGCTGGGGTGCGCCTATCTGAACTTTACCGCGTCGCACGACGGGATCGGGATGCGTCCCGCCGAAGGTATCCTGTCGGCGGACGATACCCAGGCGGTGATCGAGTCCGTGCGAAGTTTCGGGGGGCGGGTGTCGATGCGCGCTCTGCCAGGTGGGGGAGAGGCGCCCTATGAATTGAACATCACCTGGTTCGAGGCGATGAAGGGCACCTTTGCCGGACCGGATGCGCACCAGATCGCCCGCTTTCTGGCATCACAGACCCTGGTCATGGCGCTGGAGGGCATTCCGGCCTTCTATATCCATTCGCTGCTGGCCAGCCCGAACGATACGGAGGGCGTCGAGAAGTCGGGCCACAACAGGGCGATCAACCGGCATCGCTGGGAATACGACCGCCTGCAAGGGCTGCTGGAAGACCCCGAGAGCCCGCAGCATATCGTTCTGTCGGAGATGCGTCGCCGCATCGGTATCCGCCGTCGCCAGCGCGGGTTTCACCCCAACGCGACGCAATTTACGCTGCAACTGGACGAGCGCATCTTTGGCGTGTGGCGGCAGAGCCTTGACCGCGACCAGTCCATTTTCGCGCTGCACAATGTTTCGGATCAAGCGGTCGAGATCGACCCGCTATCGATCAATCTGATCGAAGGGGAGGACTGGGTCGATCTGCTGAGCGGCGAGGCGATCTCTCCCGAGGATGATCTGATTCCGTTCGCGCCCTACCAATGCCGCTGGATCACGAACCGAGGCTGAGGCAAAGGGCCGGGTCTGTGTGTCGATACCGGCGGCGGGGCGGAACCCCCGCCGCCGGTATCGCCCTGACAGCCTTTGGACATCGCCGCCCAGACGGTCTGGCCGGCGTTTCCGGGGCCGGGGCCTAGACGAATTCCTTCAGGTCTTCGGCCACGGCCTTTACCATGTCGGCCATCAGGTCCGGGTCCGCCGAATGGACACGGTTCCACGTCGGTATGAAGGGGGTGGCCGAGGGTTTGTCGAGGAACATCTGGCCCGCTTCGATGATGTTTTCGGCAAACAGCTCGACCGAGTTTTCCTCCTGGTGGCGGTCGACATAAAGGCCGTTGGCCTTTGCGTCGTCGTAATAACTGTCGAGAAGGTCGAGCGCCGAGCGGTAATAGGTGGCTTTCAGGGTGCGAAAGATTTCCTCGTTGAAGACGGTGCCATCCGCGGCCAGCTTGCGATACAGCGCCTTGCAGATGTCGATCGACATCCGGCTGAGGCCCTGCGTCTTGTCCTCGACGCTCAGGTCCTGGTGCTTGTGGTCGTAATTGTCGGCAATTTCGACCTGGCAGACCGATTTCGGGGCGAGGTTGCGCCATGCCTCTGACAGGACTCCGATTTCCAGGCCCCAGTCGGAGGGGATGCGCAGGTCGGGCAGGATGCCGGTGCGCATCGCCATCTCGCCCGACAGCGGATAGCGGAAGGCGCGCAGGTAATCGAGGTAGTCGCGGTCGCCGATGGTCTTTTTCAGCGATATCAACAGGGGAGAGACCAGCATCCGGCTGACGCGCCCGTTGATCTTGCTGTTGCCGACGCGGGCATAATAGCCCTTTGACAGCTGGTAGGAAAAGTTCGGGTTGGCCACCGGATAGACCATGCGGTGCAACATGTCCTTTTCGTAGGTCACGATATCGCAGTCGTGGATGGCGACCACCGAACTGTCCGCGCAGGCGATGAGAAAGCCGAGGCAGCCCCAGACGTTCTTGCCCTTGCCGGGTTCGATCGGGCCGAGGCCGAGATCTTCGAGCCGCTTCTGGATCGCGGTCATCCGCGGACTGTCGTTCCAGATCACGACATGGTTCTGGGGCAGGACGGAAAAGAACTGGCGCGCATGGCGATACTGCGCCTCGTCCGCGCGGTCCAGGCCGATGACGATGCGGTGCAGATAGGGGACCTCTGCCAGTTCCGACAGGATATTGGGCAGCGCGTCGCCCTCAAGCTCGGAGTAGAGCGAGGGCAGGACGAGGCTGATCTTGCGCGAGGTGGCAAAGCTGGCCAGTTCACGCGCCATATCCTCGGACGAGCGGGTGCGCAGGTTGTGGATGGTCGCGATATTGCCGTTCTGATGAAAATCTGCCACCTGGGGCTCCTGAATGATGGGCGGGCCAGGGCGATCTGGCCGGGTCATGGCGCCGGTTGGTTGCCGGGTTGGTTACTGTGCGGCTAACCTTGATATTAGCTTTTGCATCATCTCGTTCCAGCCTTCGGGGCCGAATTTCGTGCTGCGAAGGATGCGGCCTTCAGGTTCGCCCGCCAGTTCCGGCAGGGGGGTGGCGTGGGCGTTGCTGATGATCACACCGATATCGGCCGTTTCCAACATCTCGACATCATTCGGGGCATCACCGAGGGCAATTAGCGTGGGGTTGCCAAAGAGTTGTGCGGCGTCTTTCATGCTATCCGCCTTGGTACCGCCGAACGACAGGGTCAGGTACCGCCCGCCGCGCCGTGCCGCGATGCCCTGTTGCGCAAGTGCTGCGACGAAGGCTTCTTCGCCGTCCGGGGTTCCGCTCCAGATCCCGGGTTCGGAATAGGTCCGCTGGCACGCCATGCGCGCTGCGGGCAGGGTCAGACCGGCGTTTTCGGCGACGCCTTCGGGTCCCATGTCCGCAAATCCGCGAAACGACTGGCGCAGGTCCGGTGACACCCCATCCAGAAGGGTGCGCAGGCGGGCATACGTGGTGCTGGTCGTGTCGGGCGATTGATGCGGGGCCAGCAGGCCCGCGCCGTTCTCGACGATGGCGGGCGATGCGTCGAGCCGCAATTCCGCACGCAGGGCTGCGACTTCGGGACCGGTCTTGGACGAGGCGAGGACGACCGGTATCGCCATGTCACGAAGGCGATCCAGCGCGGGCAGGGCGGCGTCGTAGCAATAGGTCTGGTGGTCGAGAAGCGTACCGTCGAGGTCGGTGAATACCATGAAGGGAAGTTTGCTCATCTCACCTCTTGCGTGCCCGGCCAGAGTTGCTGTAGAGGAACCCGCGGCGGGTGATTAGCTCAGTTGGTAGAGCGCTTCGTTTACACCGAAGATGTCGGGGGTTCGAGTCCCTCATCACCCACCAGCATTTTCAACACCTTGATTGAAGTCTAGCCCTTTTGGTTCCCAATCCAAGAGGGAAGTTTCCCAATGTCGGGCAGCAGCAGAGCGGTTTCGCGGTTCATCTGGTCTGTCCCCGCCTGCCGCGCTTAGTGCCTGAAAACTGCTTTCACACACCAAACGACATGCCAGGGGTGTCCCGCTGAGCTGTGACCGGGGCCCGGATATCGTCCCCGATCAAGGCAGGTTGCGCAATCGACAGGGCGCAGGTTTTCGCCACAGGTTATGGCGGGGGACCTGCGCCGATCCGGTGGTCGGCAGCTAACTGGCGGAGCCGCTTCGATCCGGAACCTTGAGGCCGCGGTATTTCACCGTCAGTTCCAGCGGCACGTCGTTTTCGTCATAGATGCCGATCATCACGCCGCGCCGCCCCGAGCTGCGGCGCATCTGTTCAAGCTGGGCGGTGCTTCGGGTGGTGCGTTGTGCGTTGCGTCGTGTCCAGCGGAACAATTTGTCATACATCGCGGCGATCGTGTCGGCGTGGTCGGGATCCGCGCCGAGGTCGACAAGTTCCTGCGGATCGTTCTGAAGGTCGAACAGGATGGGGCGGAAACCGCCTTCGAAATGGACCAGCTTCCAGCGGGTATCGGCGACCATGAACATCGCGCTTTCGCGCACGCTCAGCCCCAGTTTTTCCGAAATGGGCGACGCCGAGTAGTCATATTCGCAGATAACGAAATCCCGTCGTGTGTCTGCGTCGGGGTTGCGCAGCAGGGGAAGCAGGCTTTCGCCTTCGAGGATGTGATCGGCGATGGCGCCGCCGGCCACTTGAACGAAGGTCGGGGCCAGATCGATACATTCGACCAGCGCCGCGCTGGTGGTGCCGCGTGTCGCATCGGCTGCCGTCGACGGGTCATAGATGATCATCGGTACCTTGACGGAGGCATTCTGGAAGAACATCTTTTCGCCCATCCAGTGATCGCCGAGGAAGTCACCGTGATCAGAGGTGACCACGATCAGGGTGTCCTGCATCCGACCGCTCGTTTCCAGATAGTCGAACAACACGCCCATCTGATCGTCGCACTGCTTGATCAGGCCCATGTAGGCCTGCACGACCGGATTGCGCACCTCAGGGCGGGCAAATGCCTTGCCGACGGGGGCGTCCATGAACGCCTTGAGCACGGGGTGGGCATCGGCATATTCGGCGTCGCTGCGCACCGGGGGCAGCACGTCGTCGGGACCGAACATATCGTGATAAGGGGCGGGAACGACATAGGGCCAGTGCGGCTTGATATAGCTGAGGTGACAGCACCATGGTCCTTCGGCCTGTTCGATCCACTCGATCGCGCGCCGTGTCAGGTAGGGTGTTTCGCTATCTTCTTCGGCGATATTGGCCTGCTCGGACGAATTCTTGAGGAACCAGCCCGAGAGGACGTGCCCTTCGGCATCACGCCCGGAGTTGGCATAGTCGTGCCAGGGGTTGTCGCTCTCATAGCCCTTGGCGCGCAGGTAATCGTTGTAGCGCGCCGCGCCGCCTTCGTCGTAAAAGCCGTCAGGCCCTTCGGGGCGCATCCCGTCGTCGCGTTCGACAACATCAAAGCCGCATTCGGCAACGCGGACACCGATCAGGCTGTCCGGCTCGATGCCAAGGCGCGCCATGCCTTCGGCGTCGGCCCGCATGTGGGTCTTGCCGATCAGGTGGCAGGACATGCCTGCGGCGCGCAGGTGATCACCCATCGTCAATTCACCGACCTTCAGCGGAATACCGTTCCAGCTTGCCCCATGCGAGTGGACGTAGCGCCCGGTATAGGTCGACATCCGCGACGAGCCGCAGATCGGGGATTGGATGAAGGCATTGTCGAAACGCACTCCGCGCGCTGCCAGGCGGTCAAGATGCGGGGTCTTGAGGTGCGGATGACCATAGCAGCTGAGGTAATCCCAGCGTAGCTGATCGAACATGATGAAGAGGATGTTGCGGGGCTCGCTCACGCTTGGCTCCTTTTGCAGGCGGATGACCCGGCCCCTGTGGGGACCGTGTGGGGACCGGGGCAGGGTTAGGGGCTTATTCCGGGCGCAGGTCGTCGGGGATGGTCACACCGACTTCCTCGTAATAGCGCAGGGCGCCGGGATGCAGCGGCAGGTTCAGATCCGTCAGTGCACCATCCAGCGTGATGTTGCGCAGCCAGGGGGCTGAGCCCGACATTTCGGCGACCCCTTCCCAGAATGCCTTGGTGATCTTGTAGACGGCCTCGTCAGGCACCTGCATTCCGACGCCGACGCCCACGGTCGAACCGAGGGTGGTGACCGCTTCGGTGTTCACCTGGTTCTCGCCGTAGGTGCCGGGGTCCAACGTGCCGAGCACCCCGCCGGGCCGGTTCAGAATGGCCTTCACGGCGGGTTTTTCCATCTGCTCGGGCGTCAGGCCGAGAAAGCGGATCTTGCGGCTGAGCGCCATCTGCTGAATGACGGGCGAGGGGGCATTGGTCGAGTTCACGTAGACGTCGATGCGCCCATCCTGAAAGGCCTGCGCGGCGGCATCCCACCCCAGGCGGACCTGTTCGAAATCCTTGCCCGGCTCAAGCCCCGTCGCGCCAGAGATCACCCGCTCCATGATGGCCGTTGCCCCGCCGCCCGGCGGGCCGAGAAAGACGGACTTGCCCGCCAGATCCTCAAGGCTTTCGATGCCGGAATCCGCATAGGTGGTGATGTGGTAGAGACCCAGAGGGAAGGCGAAGACGGCGCGCAAGTTGTGGCTCAGCTCAGGCGCCTGGGGGATCTTGGCATACATCGCCGTGCCGTCGATCATGTTGGCGTGCACGCTGGCCGACCACATGAAGAAATCGAGCTGCCCTGCCGCCGCCTGAAGCGCGTGCTGCGTGGCGGCACCGGTGGCATTGACCTGGATTTCCGTGTCATCCAGCCGGTCCCCGACGATCTGGGCCATCGTGCTCATCACCAGGTAGGGGGATGAGCCGGGCCCGAGGGTGGCCATGGTGTAGAAATCCTTGGCCTGTGCCACGGGGGCCGCGGCAAGGGCCAAGGTCAGGGCCATCGCCCCGGTCAGGCGTTTCATCAGTCTTGGTTGCATCGTCAATCCTCCCTGAATGACGTGGCACAGGGGCCGATCAATGGGCCTCTGCAGGTTCCTTGGTGGGGATGGGCCGGTCGTCGCGGGCGCGGCCGCGCCAGTCGATCCAGAGCACCCAGAGTGACAGGGCCGTCGCAGCGGCCTCGACCGCCGGGTAGGGGATCAGCACCCCGATCCCGAGGGCAAAGCGCAATGCGCGCGACGGGGCGCCGAGACGCGCGGCGGCGTAGCCAGAGAAGCCCGTCGAAAACAGCCAGATCGTCAGCGACAGCCGCAGGCAAACCCAGATCAGCCCACCCCATGTGAACCCTGTCACGAGGCTCAGCGAGGGGTTGTAGACCATCACGAAGGGAATGATGAAGCCGATCAGTGCGATGCGGCAGGCGTCGATGCCGATGGCGACCGGGTTGGCCTTGGCAATTGGCGCGGCAGCAAAGGCGGCAATCGCGACCGGCGGTGTGATCGAACTCAGCACCCCGAAATAGACCACGAACAGATGCGCGATCACGGTCGGCACGCCCATCATCTCGATCGCCGGTCCCATGACGAGGATGACGATCAGATAGGCGGGCACGGTCGGCATCCCCATGCCCAGCACAAGCGAGCCAAGCATCATCATGATCAGGCTGAGGAACAGCGAGTCTCCCGCAACTTCGCGGATCACGCCGGCAAAGCGCAGCCCGAGGCCGGTCATGTTCATCACTCCGATGACAATGCCGATCGCAGCCACCGCGATGACGATCTGCGCCGCCGCGATGCCGCCTTGACGCAGCCCCTCGACGATCACCTGCGGTTTGCGGCGGACCGCCGGGTTCAGGATGAGGCCGAGCGCCACGGCACAGAGCACGGCCCAGAAGCCCGCCATCGCTGGCGTGCGGCCCGACATCATCACGACCAGCATCAGCGCCAGCGGAAGGACGAAACACAACGACATTGCCCAGTCATGGCGGTTGATGACCGGCAGTTCATGGCGTGGAATGGGCCGAATATCGCGAGCCACGGCCTCAAGATGCACAGCCACGAACAGCGAAGCGTAGTAGAACAGCGCTGGCAGCAGGGCAGCAAGGCAGATCGTCATGTAGGGGATGCCCGTGACGTCAGACATGATGAAGGCCACGGCGCCCATGATGGGCGGCATGAACTGGCCGCCGGAGGAGGCCGCGGCCTCGATCCCGCCGGCGTAGCGCGCCGGAAATCCGCGACTGATGATCATCGGAATGGTCATGACGCCGGTGCCGACCACATTGCCCGAGACCGATCCGGACATGGTGCCAAACACGCCGCTTGCGGCGATGGCGGCGTGGGCGGGGCCGCCGCGGCTACGCCCCGTTGCGGCAAAGGCAAAGCGCAGCAGAACAGGCCCGGCGCCAATCGCTTCGAGTAGGGAGCCGAAGACGATGAACACGAGGATCAGCGTCACGACCACCGACAGCGGTCCGCCGAAGACCCCGTCGAACGAATACCAGACCACCTGCATCACCTGCTCCAACGAATAGCCGCCGTGTTGCAGGATCCAGGGCAGAACCGAGCCGTAGAGGGCATAGCCGAGGGCGAGCACGCAGACGATCACGAGGGGCATCCCGAACGCCCGCCGTGTCATTTCCAGCAGCACGCAGATCCCCGCGAGGCCGATCCAGATATCCGAGGGCTGGAAAAAATAGAGACCGGTCTCGAGCGCCTCGCCGATCTGTGCGTAACGCCAGATCGAGACCGCCAGCACCGCCAATAGCAAAACATCCGCGAGGATCGCGAAGGGGCGTCTGTGTTCAAGGTTCCTGCCGACGGCGGCGATCAGCAGAACCGTCGCGGCCAGGGTGAAGGTGCCGACCCGCAACAGGGTTTCGCTGGGACTGCCGTAACCCGCCACCCAGATACCGACCAGGGCGAGCATGACCGCACCGATTGCTGCTGTCGCCGATAGCGCCCGCCCGAGCGTGCTCGGCCAAGATCTCTGTTTCATCGATGTCCTCCCGACGCGCACCGCTCTCCCCGGTGGGCCTCCTCCTTGGCGAGGTTGTTCCAACAATGTTTTTGTTGAAAGCAAAATGGCGCGATGTTTCACTGGATGAAATGGGAGGCGTCATGAAACGCATCGAGTCTTTGCGCCGTGGACTGAAGGTAATGGACCTGTTGCAGGCGGCCGGACCATTGAGCCTGGCGGAATTGGCGCGTGCTACGGGCATCGACAAGGCGACACTTCTTCGCATTCTGGCGACGCTTGAGGAGGAGGCGCACGCACGGCGAGGATTGGGCGACGGCCTTTGGTACGCCGCGACCCGGGATATGGTCGCCCCCGCCGCCGATACCTTGCTGGCCCAGGTTTCGGCTCCGGTGCTGGACCGGCTGTGTCAGAAAGCTCTCTGGCCATCCGACGTGGGGGTGTATCACGATGGATCGATCCAGATCCTGGAAACCTCGCGCCGGCTATCCCCGTTCCTGGTGAACAGGGTCGTGAATTATGATGTTCACGTGCTGCCGTCGGCAATGGGGCGAGCCATCCTGGCGTGGAGTGCGCCCGAGACGCGCGCGGAAATTCTGACGACCTTGGCAAGCAGGAACAGCCCGCACGACCGGCTGGCAGGAGAGCGCGACAGGGTCGCACGCCTGATCGACGAGACACTGACGCGTGGGTATGCGATCCGGCACCCTGGATATTTCGTCGCCGTGCGGCGCGAGGCAACCGTTTCAGCGATTGCAGTGCCTGTGCTAAGTCGCGGAGTGGCAATCGGCGCGGTTAACCTGTCCTGGGTCGCGCGTGCGCAGAGCGAAGCAGATATCGCCAGTGCACATCTGGAGGATCTGCGCCGCGCCGCCGCAGAGATTGCGAAGGCGATCCCTCTGCCTCGGTCGGTGTCAGGGACCACTGATCGACAAGGGGGCAAAGACCGTCGACACTTAGCGCGAGGCTGAGCGACATCCGTGTGGAGGGTTTAATTCGCAACGCCCACCTTGCGGGGCAGGTGACGCCGTCGGGCGCGCAGCCTCGGTTTCCGGGTGCCTAGGCGAGTTGCAATAGGTCCGGTAGGGCGGGGGAGATGTCTGCCAGGCGCAGTCTCGAGCGGCGTTTTTCAAACGGGGGGAGAATGCCGTGATTTGGCGCGCACCGATTGCATGGCAGCAATTTCGCACGAGGCAGCCCTTAGATAACAGCGCTGCATCAGTCGCATTTGAAATCGCGCGCCGAGGTCAGACTCTGCCCATGTTTGCATCAGGATCCGACATTCGATGCCCCAACGGGCGCGATTGAGGCGCGCGTGGCGAGAAAATTATTGACTAGATGGTAAAATAATTGGTGCAGTTCGTCAGGAACCGGGAGTGCACCACATGTCGATCACGCTTGCTACAAACTTTACTGGCCTTGAATTCGTGAATCCTTTCGTTCTGGCCTCTGCGCCACCGACGGAAAGCAAACGCAAGATCCTGAAGGCCTTCGAGGCGGGTTGGGGTGGCGTCGTTACCAAGACCATCGGCCTGCACCCGGTTGAGAACGTCGCCGGACCCAAGACGATCTTTCAGCGCGTCAGTGAAACCAAGCCCTACGTCTCGCGCCACAAGCGGCCTGACACCGTGTCGCATTCCTCCTGGAACTGGGAGCTTATCTCGGATCAGCCGCTCGATATCTGGCTTCCCGATCTGGAAGAGATCAAGACCACCTATCCCGATCGCATGGTCATTGCGTCGATCATGGCCGGCGCAGGATCCGACGCGGAGATGGACAATTGGCGCAAGCTCGCGAAAGCCTGCGTGAATGCCGGATGCGACGCGCTGGAGCTGAACATGTCCTGCCCCCACATGGACCGCAAGGACATGGGCGCGCATATCGCCAATGACGAGATCATCATCCGCTCGATCCTCAAGGCCGTCACCGAGGCGGTCAGCGTGCCGATCTGGGTCAAGCTGACGCCATCGTCGTCTTCGCTGGTTGACGGGGCGAGGGCAGCCTATGACGCGGGCGCCGCGTCGATCTCACTGTGCAATACCTTTCCCTCGCTCCCCCTGATCGATCCGGAAACGCTGAAGTTCGAGGTCGAGGTGGACGGGCTTGTCACCTCCGGCGGGCTGGGAGGGCTGGCCATCCTGCACCAGGCACTGCAACGGGTGTCGGATATTTCACGCGCCTTCCCGGACAAGTCGATTTCGGGCATCGGCGGGATCAAGGGCTTTCGCGAGGCCTTCAATTTCATCGCCCATGGGGCCGGCAATCTTCAGGTGTGCACCGCCGCAATGGAGGAAAAGGGCAGTGGTGGCATCGGCGTCAACCTGATCCAGGAGCTTACGGGTGATCTTGACGACTACTTGCAGCGCAAGGGACATTCGTCGATCGAAGAGTTTCGCGGGATCGCTCGGGAACGGGTCGTGGAGCATTCCCAGGTTCGCAGGAAGAGCGAAGCCTACAACGGGGGTTACGCCGAGACGGCATAGGCGGCCCGGGTTCTGCTTCCGCAGTCGGGAATATTCCAGCGATACGTCGAGAGCTTTGCCGTAAGCAAAGGCGGCGAGGCTTTGATGGGGTGCCGCGACAAGTGCGACGTCGCCTGGCCTGTCCTCTGGCTGCACCTTCTGCGTCGGCCGCTGATCGTGGGAATTGACGGGGCAGATCGCAACGCGCAGGGCAGGGAGTGAGCGTTGCAAACTGAACCTTCCCCCGCATCCAAGTGACGTGTCACGCTCGGATGCGGGGCGCAACCGCTGACCTTTGCCGTCGCCTGATCATTGCGACATTGCAGAAGGGCAGCCTTGCGGACCGGGCGGTACGCCGACCCGGGCCCTCGAGAACCTTTCAAAACGCGAAGCAGATCAGTAGACGCCATCCGTGGCTATGTTGATCGTCGCGCCACAATGCTTGCAATGCACTGCATCCACATCATGATGCGTCAGACCGCACACGCGGCAAGGCTGACGGACCTTCCGAGGTCGGAAGATCACCTGAGCCAGACGCAGGAAGAGCGTGACCCCGATGATCATCACCCCGACCGATATCAAGCGACCGAACGTACCCTCTAGAATGACATCCCCGTAACCCGTGGTCGTAAGCGTACTGACGGTGAAATAGAGGGCATCCACGTAGTTGCCGATATCAGGATTTGTCTGATGCTGCGTTCCGTAGATGAGACCGGTCATGACGAAAAGGAATACCGCGAGGTTGATGGATGCGATCAGAAGCTCCTCTTTCTCGCGGAAAAAGGGCACGTCCGATCTGAGCCTGTCAAGCAGCTGGTATGTATGTAGCAGCCTAAGTGTGCGCAGGACACGCAGGAATCCTGCGCTGCCGCCTGCAATGGCGATCAGAAACGACCCGATGGACAGCAGGTCAGCCAGCGAGATGGGGTTCACCAGGAATCTGACCTTGCGTTTGCTGATCGCGAACCGCGCGCAGAAATCCATGAGGATGATGAGGCCGATCACGACATCCACGACCGGAACTGTTCGGTCATCGGATGCAAATGACGTCGCCACGACATAGAGGATGGTCCCTATGTCGAAGTACAAAAGCCCATAGCGAAACCGCGACGCTGCGTCGCTCTCTCCCTCATAAATGTCCCGTATCTTGTCTATCCACGTTTGCGCCATGCCGATCGGGTTCGCTCCTTGCTCGTCAATGAATCTTTATGTGCTGCGCCAGAGAGACACGACAAGGGGTTGGGTCTGTACCCGCGCCTTGCGCGAAGCGACACGGTTGCGGGGCGAGGGGGGGGCAGCGAGGTTGATGCGGGGGTGGTGCACGTCCGTCACATAGCAGTCCAAGGTCGTGAAAGGGCGGGGTGTTCCGGTTGTTGACGCCAGGGGACCAGTTGCTCCGGGCGGGGCTCCGTTTGCTGCGGTCGCAACACAAGCGCCTCTGAGTGCTTGGCCCGGTGCTGTGCCCCGGCGCGCCCGGTCGACACCTATCCAGGACATTCAGGCTGACAGCTGGAAGGTTCGCGAGGCTGGCCGAAGGTATCGCTTGGATACAGCCGCTCGGTCTGACCGTTCGCTTTCGCGCGGGAGTTTTCAATGCTCTCGCGCAGACGAAGCACGGTACAATCCTAGTCGCCATCGAGACGTTCGAAATGAGACGCCTGTCTGCCGCATGGGTCGGTGCAGGTTGCCGAAATCGTATGGTACGGTATGGTACCATCTGATTCTTCCAGACAGGCAAGGCATGCAACCCGATACCCACCGGACCGCACAGGGCGCGGCACGCATTCAGGCACTGACGGATACGGCGGCGGAACTGTTCCTCGAACGCGGTTACGAAGGTGTGTCGATCGACGAACTCATCGGCCGGGTCGGTGGCTCACGGCGCAATGTCTATGGTCGTTTCGGTGGAAAGCAGGGGCTGTTTATCGAAGTCGTCACGCGGCTGTGCGATGAGCAAGCCCAGCCCTTGCGGAACCTGGATATTGGCGTGGGCGGGATCGGCCCGGCCCTCACGATGTTCGGCGAAAGGGTGCTGGAGATCGTTTTGCAGCCGCGCACGCTGGCCCTGCACCGCCTGATGATCGCAGAGGGCCAGCGGTTTCCCGACCTGTCGCAGGCGATCCTGCGGTCGGGACATGAGGCGGGCACCGCAATCCTCGGCGAATGGCTGCGCGGGCGGCCCGGGTTGCGCCACGGCTTGTCGCCGGAAATCTTCGCGGAACAGTTCGTATTGCTGCTGACGGCTGGCCCGCAACTGCGCGCGCTGACCGGGCACAATGCACCGCTTTCTCCTGCCGACCGCGCGCATCATGTGCGCGTGGCGGTTTCAACCTTCCTTCACGGCGCTTTGCCCGGAGACAATACACAAGATGCGTAATCTACCCTGGAAATCCCTCCTCGCCTGGCTGCTGGCCGCGTTCTTTGTCGTGGGCGGGATCGGCAATATCTTCGCCTCCGAAACCATCCTCGCCGATTACGCGAGGTGGGGCTATCCGGGCTGGTTCCACTATGTCACTGGCGTGCTGGAACTGACTGCGGCGGCGCTGATCGCGTGGCGCCCGACGCGGCTGTGGGGCGCAGGCCTCGCCAGCCTGGTGATGGTCGGAGCCGCGGGCACGGTCCTGTTGCATGGCGAGTTCAGCCATGCCGTCGCGCCGTTGGTGGTGCTGGCCGTGGCGCTGACGGTGGCTTTCGTCGCCTACCGCGGCCGCCGTTCCGTCTGAGGCGAAAGGCAGCCTCTGAGGAAAGCGCAGGTTGGAAACGGCTGCATTGTCTCAGGCCGCCTGTCTGCCCGGCCGGACTTTGCAAGCTTTCGCTGTAGCTGTTGCCCGGCCGGAAAACTCGGCATGGCGCGCCATTGCAGTCAGTTGTCTTTGGCGTGCCGTTTTGCTGCCTCGCGAACCATCGCAAGGAAAGCCTTGAAGCCTGCTGAATGGTGTCGCCTGCCAGGATAATACAGGCAAAAGCCGAGACGTGGCGGGGTCCAATCCTCAAGCAGGCGCACCATTCGGCCCGCAGCGATATCCTCGGCAACATCCTGTTCGAAGAAGAAGCCAATGCCTGCATCGTTCAGCACCGCGGTTCGCGCAATCGCGGCCTCGTCCAAGGTAAGGCGCCCCTTGGTCTCGACTTGGAATGTCTCGCCGTGGCGCTCGAACTGCCAGCGCAACAGGGTACCGTCGGGCAAGCGCACGCGGATGCAATCGTGCAGGGGCAGATCCACCGGGCTCAGCGGTACCCGGTTGGCCGTGATCCACGCGGGGGAGGCCACGACGGCAAAACGTTGCGGCGTCCCCAAGGGGAGCGCGATCATGTCGCGCGGCACCAGATCAGCGGGGCGGAGGCCAAGGTCAAAGCCCTCTGCCACGATGTCAATCAGCCGTCCCTCGGTGACCAGATCGACCTGCATCTCGGGATAGCGACGCAGGAACGCCAGAACCAGCGGTGCGATCTCGCGACCTGCCTGGACCGAGGCGTTGATCCGCAGCAGGCCGGAGGGCGTCCGGCCAAGAGAGTGCGCGGTCTCCATCGCGAGGCGGATCTCGGCGACCGCGGGGCCGATACGTTCGACGAACCTGTGCCCGGCATCGCTCAACGCGACGCTTCGGGTGGTGCGGTTGAACAGCCGGACACCGAGGGTCGCCTCCAGCCGCCCGATGGTATGCGATAGCGCAGTTGTCGATATGCCAAGGTCAAGCGCCGCAGCCCGGAACGACCCGCGTCGCGCGACAGCCAGGACGGCCTCCAACCCCTTCAATCGACTCTCCATGATCATCCCGATATTGTCAGCGACAGATGCCGATTTATCCCGATTATCGGCATGAACGTCTAGCGTTATGTTGCTGCTGAACATGAACAGCAAGGACGCCCCCATGCACCTTCCCCCTCCTATCCACACATATTTCACCGCCCGAGCGCCGCAGGATGGTAATGCCCTGGCCGCCGCATTCGGCCCGGACGCAATCGTCCAGGATGAAGGGCAGACCCATCGTGGCCAGCAGGCGATCCGCGACTGGTGGCTCGCTGCCAATGCCAAGTATCGCCACCATGCAGAGCCGATCGCCATGACCGAGGCGGATGGCAAAACCATGGTCAAGGCAACCGTCACCGGCGACTTTCCCGGCAGCCCTGCGGTCCTGACCTTCAGGTTCGGGCTGAGCGGTGACCGCATCTCCGACCTGGAGATCGGATGATGGCGGACTTCCTGAGCTTGGCAGGCAAGCGAGCTCTGATCACGGGCGGGACACAGGGCGCGGGCGCAGCCACCGTGGCGCTGTTCCGGGAATTGGGGGCGCAGGTCATGACCACTGCGCGCAAGCCGCCGGGCCACCTGCCGGACGATCTGTTCCTGGCCGCGGACCTGAGCACGCCGGAGGGATGCGACCTCCTGGCAGAGGCCGTGCAAAGCCGAATGGGCGGCGTCGACATCATCGTCCACATGCTGGGCGGATCCTCCGCGCCCGGCGATGGCTTTACGGCCCTTGGCGAGTCAGAGTGGCAGGCAGAACTGGCGCTGAACCTGCAACCCGCCCTGCGCCTTGATCGTGCGCTGGTGCCAGGCATGATCGCACGGGGCACTGGTGTCGTGGTCCATGTCACCTCCATCCAGCGGGTGCTGCCGCTGCCTGAGGCGACCACAGCCTACGCCGCTGCCAAGGCCGCGTTGTCGGTCTACAGCAAGAGTCTGTCCAAGGAGGTCTCGCCCAAGGGAGTCCGGGTGGTGCGCGTCGCGCCCGGCTGGATCGAGACCGAGGCGTCGGTCCGCCTGGCAGAGCGGGTGGCCTCCGAGGCGGGCACCGATCTTGCCGGCGGGCGGCGCATCATCATGGACAGCCTCGGGGGTATACCGATCGGTCGCCCGTCGAAACCTGCCGAGATTGCCAATCTGATCGCCTTCTTGTGCTCTGACCGCGCAGCGACCATCACCGGCACTGAATATGTCATCGATGGAGGGACCGTCCCGACGGCATAAGCCTCTGTCCGGCAAGGACCGGCATTCAACGAAGGCGCGCTGGAGCGCAATGGCGAGGGTAAAAGCCGCCACATCGTTCAAGCCCGCCCGACCACCTGCGGCGCTGATGGATCTGTCTGTGGCAGCGCGCAGTTCTGAGGCCTGACGCGGGCTTTCGGCAAAATCCGGGCGGGCGAGATGGGATTCATGAGCACTTAGGTCGCTCCAGCCTTCTGCGCCTCGGAACAGACCAGGATGCTGCACGTCCGCCGCGAACGCGCAATAAAGGCATCCATCCTTAGGACGGGTCGACCCAACCGAAACTGCCGCAATCGCGCGAAACGTCTCGGCATCCTCGAGGTGCAGCTTTTGATCGACCATCACAGCGAGATGGTCAGTTTTTCACAAGGCATTCAATTCGCCTTTTCGAAGTGCCTCCTGTCCGCGCCATCACCATCCTGCGCGGTATATTTCCAAGTAAGAACCACCCTCTGAAAAAAACATAAGTACCTCCCATTTTGTGAGTTTGGATCAGGAGTGACAGAATGGTTGCGGGTAACTTTGGATGCGGCCGCTTTGCCAATGGCTGCGGTCCGGCGCTGCTGCAAAGCCGGATCGGCAACGGCCTCAGCCTGAAGGCGCGCCCAACTCACCTTCGGCTCAGCCTGAGTGAAGGCGTCAGGTTTTTGCCGCCGTCTCCAAATCGACGACACCGCCTTCGATCACGTTTCCATCGAAAGTCACCAGCAAACCGTCGGATCCGCGCTGCACCTCCAACACATGCTCGGCCCCATCTCGCCTGAGCGACACGGTGAAGCCGGGCCAGTCGTCGGGTAACGACGGATCGATGCGCAGGCGCGTGCCACCCTCAAGTTGCACACCAAGGATTCCCTCGACTGCCGCGCGGTAAAGCCAGCCTGCCGAACCGGTGTACCACGTCCAGCCTCCGCGCCCGATCTTGTCGTCGGCACCGTAGATGTCGGCGGCCACGACATAGGGTTCTACGCGGTAAAGATCGGCGCCCTCACGGGTTTCGGAATGGCTGATCGGATTGATCAGGTCGAACATTGCCAGGGCCTCGGTGCCACGTCCGGCCCGGCCAAGGGCATGCACGACCCAGGTTGCGGCATGCGTGTACTGGCCGCCGTTTTCGCGCACCCCAGGTGGATACCCCTTGATGTAGCCGGGTTCCTGATCAGTGTTCTGGAACGGTGGGGTGAAGAGGCGAAGGACGTTGTCCTGACCGTCGGCCAGATGCTCCAAAACCGCGTCCAGTGCCTGTCGGGCACGATCTGGATCACCTGCACCCGAGATGTTGGCCCAGGACTGTGCGATGGAATCGATGCGGCATTCCGGGTTTTCATGTGAGCCGAGAGGCGTGCCGTCGTCGAAAAAGCCGCGCCTGTACCACGCACCGTCCCATCCGTTGCTCTCAAGCGCGGCCAGAAGGCTGGCGCGGTGGCTTGTCCATGCCTCGGCGCGGGCTGCGTCGCCACGTTCCTTTGCGACGGGCGTGAAAGCGTCGAGCGTGTTCAGCAGGAACCAGCCCAGCCAGACGCTCTCGCCGCGACCCTGCTCGCCGACACGGTTCATACCGTCGTTCCAGTCGCCGCCCAGCATCAGCGGCAGGCCATTGGTCCCGGTTCGCGCGATGGCAAGGTCGAGCGCCTGTGCGCAGTGCTCATAAAGCGGTGCGGTGTCGCCATCGCTGTCGGGGACGAAAAAGGCGTCATGCTGTCCGGGATCCAATTGCGGCCCGGAGAGAAAGGGCAATGGTTCGTCGAGGATGGCAGTGTCTGCCGTCAGGTCGACATAGCGCGCTGTGATATGGGCCAGCCAGACGACATCATCGGATATGGTGGTGCGCACCCCCGCGCCGGTGCGGGGCAGCCACCAGTGCTGCACGTCGCCTTCGGGAAACTGACGCGAGGCGGCGTTCAGGATTTGCGCGCGCGCAAGGCTGGGATCCTGCAGGATCCAGGCGGAGGTATCCTGTAGCTGGTCGCGGAACCCGAAGGCCCCCGACGCCTGATAGAAGGCCGAGCGGCCCCGGATCCGGCAGGACAGCGACTGGTAAGGCAGCCAGGTATTCACCATCAGGTCAAACTTGGGATCAGGCGTGGTAATCTGGAGATGACCAAGGAAATCGGACCACTCAGCCTCGGCAGCGACAAGCGCGCGGGTCAGCGCGCCCGGCCCCCGGGCCCGGGTCAGGACATCGGAAAGACCGGCCTGATCACTGTCGGCCAGCACGAAGGTCACCGTTTCGGCGTTGCCGGATGCGATGGTCATGGCGACCTTGGCGGCGAGGCAGGGGTCGCCGTCAGCCTCGCCGACCTCGGGCCAGTGGGCCAGGGCGTCGGGGTGAGCCATCCGACCATTGCGCCCCAGAAACGCCTGGCGCGACACGCAGGTCGCGATCAGCGGGCGATCGGCGGCAAGGGCTGTGACGCGCCCGCTGATCTCGGTCGCGAAAGGGTTGCGCGCCACAACTGCCTGAAGCTGCGGGTCGTGGGCGGCGCGGATCATGCTTGCCGTGCGCCCCCGGTTGTTGCCAAGCACCAGTTCGGCGTAGGCAATGGCCTCGACCTTGAGCGGTGCGGTGCCGCGATTGCGCACGGTGACGCCTGTCAGGCGGGCGGGGGCGTCGGCGGCAAGGGTCATCACTGCCTCGACCTCGGCCCAGTCGGTCCAGACCCGGAACACGGATTTGCCAAGACCATGGCGCGCCTCATGCAATGCCATCGGATCATCCGACAGCGCCGCGAAGGGCGAGATGACCTGGCCTGTCGCGGAGTTGCGGATCAGGATTGCTTCGCCTGGCTGGTTGATCACCGGGTCGTTGGACCAGGGTGTCAGCTGGTAATCGCGCGAGTTGACAGACCACGTAAAGGCGGCCCCGGCGGCAGAGACGTGAAAGCCGAAGTCTTCGCGGGCGATGACGTTGATCCAGGGCTGGGGCGTGCGCTCGCCCGCGCGCATCCGCACGACATATTCCTTGCCGTCGTCGGAAAATCCGCCGTAGCCGTTCCAGAAGGCGAAGGTTTCGACAGGAAAAGCCCGCACGCTGCGTGCAGATTTCCGTGTCGGAGCGGGCAGGGCGCGCAGTGCGGGGCCGTCAGCTTCGGGGTGGGCGCGTTCGATCCTGGCCAGCTGTTCGCTGATCCGTCCATTGCGGGTGTGAAGCACGATGCGCGCGGCGGCCAGCAGGGTGTGAAAACTCTCCTCCGACATCTGGTCGCGGCGCACTGCAAAGACCGAGCGGTGTTCGGCATCTACATGCCCGGCACGCGCGGCCAGATCGCAGATCGTCTGGATCGAGGTTTGCAGGTCCTGAACATAGGATGACTGGCGTTCGTTCAGGATGACCAGATCGGCCTGGAGCCCGTGCAGGCGGAAGTAGTCGGCCATGCGCACGGCGGTGCGCACGATCGGCAGGTCGGCCTCGTCATCCGTGCGCAGCAGCAGAATTGGCCTGTCGCCTGAAATCCCCATCGGCCAAAGCGCATTTTGCGGGCCGAGTGCAGCCCGCAGGCTTTCATCCTGCACCGCAAGTCGGGCATCCGGCCAGATCAGCGCGGCAGCGACATTGCGAAACAGCGCCGCCTCCTCAAGCGCGACACCGGCATGGCGCAGCTGAACCTGACTCATCGTCCAGGCCATGCGGGCTTCGTGATCGAATGCGGCGTCATGACGGAAATGGCGGATGCTTTGTTCCATCTGTTCGGGGTCGTCGGCGACGAGCGTCCAGAAGGTGACCGAGACTTCCTTGCCCGCCGGGATCGTCACGCGATGGCGGATCGCAAAGATCGGGTCCAGTGTGAAGCCTTCGGAGCCAGAGAGCCGTTCTCCCTTGTCGAAGGCGGTGGCGGTGCCGAGGTCACGGCCCCGCCCGATGAAAGCACGCCGGTCGGTCTCGGCCTCGGCCGGGCGTCGATCGGCGGTCCCCGCGATCAGGTGGGCCATGTGCAGAACGCGCTGGCCCGGCGCACGGGGATTGCGAAATGCGGTGATGGTGCGCCCGCCGTCGCGGATGGCGGTGCGCACGAACATCTTGGAGAATGCAGGATGCGCGAGGTCGGCGTCCTCGCGGTCGAGCACGATTTCGCCGTAGCTGGTGACCTCGATCGTGCGCGGGCCGGTACCGGTGTTCTTGAGTGTCAGGCGGCGGCCCTCGGCGGAGGCTTCAGAGGCGACGATGACTTCCATCAGCGTCTCCAGCCCCTCGGTCGTCTTGTGGAACTCGGCCTTGTGATCGGAAAAGACGGCGCGGGCCCGTTCGGCCCCGGCGCGGCGCGGGCTGGTGGTGGCAGACCACCACTGGCCGCTGGCCACGTCGCGCAGAAACAGGAAGATGCCACCGGTGTCGAGTGTCGGGTCGGGGCGCCAACGCGTGACGGCAAGGCCGTCGTAGTGCAGTGGCCCGGCCCCGGTCGAGGCGAGTTGCGCCGTCATTCGGCCATTCGACAGCAGCGCCACGATCCGACGATCCGCGGCCGGGTCGGTCGAGATCGCAAGGCGAGGGTCATCGGCGCGGTCGATTGGATCGCGTTGGTCGAAGTTGTCGGCGCGGGTCAGCGGGACAACTTCGCGGGGGGCCTTTTCCTGGAGCAGCAATTCCGCGGCGCGGATCACCTCGTCCGAGTGAAAGCGTTCGCGGTGGATACCGTCCATCACCGCATTGGCGATGGCGACCATAGACATGCCGTGATGGTGCGCCATAACATTGCGCACCACGACATGGCTCTGCCCCTCAGGCATGCGTGAAGCCGTGAAATCAATGGCGTCGAAATAGCCGTAGGGACCGAACGCGCCAAGGGTATCGAGGTGCCTCAGGTTCGCGACCGCCTTGGCTGGTACAATCTGCGCCGCCAGCAGGGTCGCGTAGGGGGCGACGACATGTTCGTTCAGAGGAATACGCTTCAGTGCCAGGTCGGGCGAGCCAAAAGCGTGGTATTGGTAATTCATGTCGCGATCACGCGCACTGAACGCACTTTCCGACACGCCCCATGGCAGGCCGAGGCGCTTGCCGTCGCGGATCTGGCGCTTGACAGCCAGCGCGTTGGAGGCGTTCAGGATGCCGCCGGTGCGTTCGTGCATCACCAGGGGCGGCATCAGGTATTCGAACATCGAGCCGGACCAGGACAGCAGCGCTGCTTGCATCCCGATGGCCGTCACCGGGCGGCCAAGACGCAACCAGTGTTCTGTGGGCAGGTCGCCCTTGGCGATGGCAAAGAGGCTGGCAAGACGCGCCTCAGATGCCAGAAGGTCATAACACGAGCGGTCCATTTCCTGGCTCTCTGGCCGATAGCCGACGGTCAGCAACCGCTTTTCGGGATTCATGAGCAGGGTGAAGTCCATTTCGAACGCCAGGCGCCGCGCGCGTTCGGCAAGAGACGACATGCGCTGCGCAAAGGCTGCAAGGCCTTCGCGGGTGCTGTCGACGTCGCCAACGACCTCTTCGCAGTTTGTCTGCAAGGCCTTGGCCCACCAGACCAGTTCGCCGGATTCGGGCCGGGCCGCCTCTGCATCCAGATCGGTGGCAAGGCGGGTGATGTCCGCCGCGATCACGACAAGGTTCAGTGCGCGGATCGGTGCCAGATGCGGTTCGGCAATGTAGGTGCGGTGACTTTGCGTGAACCCTTCGATCAGCTTTTCCAGTCGTCGGCGCAGAGGGCGCAGGGTGCGTCGGTCATTCGGCATGTCGTTCAGGGCGTATTTGAGAACTGCCAATGTATCGCCGATCCCCTCAAGTGAGCCGTACTGCAATACGGCGGGGTTCGCGGCCCATTCCCGCAGCGCCGAGGATAGCGCGATGAGATGCCCGGCAAGGTTTCCGCTGTCGACCGAGGAAATATAGCGCGGCTCCAGAACAGCCAGATCGCGGGTGTCGTACCAGTTGTACCAGTGCCCCTTGAAACGCTCCATCCGCTCCAGCGTGTCCAATGTCGCGCCGATACGTGCGACAGCCGTGCGGATACCGATCCAGCCCATGTCGCGCGCCGTCAATACCGACAACAGGTACAGCCCGATGTTGGTCGGCGAGGTCCGCTCTGCCAGCTTGGGTTCGGGCAGATCCTGATAGTTGTCGGGCGGCAGGTGGTGTGAGGCCGGGGTGACAAACGTTTCGAAAAATCGCCAGGTGGTGCGTGCGATCCGGCGAAGGGTCGCGGCGTCTTGCGGGCTGACGTCCAGCCGGTCCTCGGTTTCCATCGAGCGGGAGACGGAGTGAGCGACGGCGGGGGCAAAGAACCATAGCAGTGCAAACAGGCTGGCGATCGGCACGTTGGCCGGGTTGATCAGCAGTGTCAGAACCATGGCAGCGATCGCGATGGCAGGCGAGGCGATCATGCGTCGCCACGAGGCGCGCTGGCTGGCCACGCCACTGTCCTGTACCTGACGTGCGGTGCGCCATTCCAGCAGGTTTCGCCGGCTTACCAAAAGCCGCCAGAGAGTGCGAAGAATGGCGTCCATCATCAGGGCGGCCTGATGCGGCATGAATATCATTCGAAGTGCAATTTCTTGCAGATGTCCACCGAGATCCGAGGCGACCCTTCCCAGGTGACGCGCGCCCGAGACATCTTTTTGCGATGGCATCAGTCCCGATTGAAAATTCATGATCGGCATGAAGAACAACGTCGCCAGCAGGCCCAGTTGCCAAAGACCCACGATATCGGAGGGCAGTACAAGCCAACCCAGAACCGAGGCCAGAATCCAGGTGGGGGCCATCAGGCTGCGGCGCAGGTTGTCGACCATCTTCATCCGGCCCAGCCCGTCGATACCGTTCTTGAGGTCCATGATGAATGGCAACAATTGCCAGTCGCCCCGCACCCAGCGGTGCTGACGCGCGGCGTCGATATCGTAACGGATCGGGAAATCCTCGACCATCTGCACATCTGTGGTCAGTGCGGCGCGCGCCAAAGTCCCCTCCAGCAGGTCGTGGCTGAGCACGGCGTTTTCGGGAAAGTGATCCGCCATCGCGGCCTCGAAGGCGGCGACATCGTAGATGCCCTTGCCGGCAAAGGACCCACTGTCGAGCAGATCCTGGTAGAGGTCGGACACGGTAAAGACATATGGATCCATCCCGCGACCGGCTGAAAAGATGCGCTGAAAGGCCGACGCCTCGGCCCCTGTGGTCAGCGATGGGGTGATGCGCGGTTGCAGAATGGCATGACCCGAGACGACGAGGCCGGTGGCGGGGTCGTTCACGGGGCGGTTCACCGGGTGCATCATCTTGCCGACCAGCGCCGCCACTGTGCCACGCGGCAGACGGGTGTCGCTGTCCAGCGTGACGACAAAGCGCACGCCTTCGGGAGGGCGGGCACCGGTGTCCATGAAGGTCGTCTCGGCGCGCCCCAGCAGCAGGTCGTTCAACTCGGACAGTTTGCCGCGCTTGCGCTCCCAGCCCATCCATATGTCGTCGGTTTCGTTCCAGATCCGGGCACGATGCAGCAGGTAGAAGCGGCGTCCGGTACTTTGGTATTTCTGTGCCAGTCGCTCGATCGTTTTGCTGGCGTGGGCCAGTATCTCGGAGTCCGCGGGGGAGAGTTCTGTTGCGGAATCTGACCAGTCGGTCAGCAGGGCAAAATCGACAGCCCCGTCCGGATTGGCAAGATAGTGCAGCTCAAGCATCTCTGCCAGCTCGTCCACCGTATCGAAATTGCTGATCAGGCTGGGGATCACGACAAGGGTACGTGCGGATTCAGGGATGGCATCCTTGTAGTCGATGGCGGGCAGGCGGTGGGGCGGCACCAGCCGCGCGCCGACAAGGTTGACCAACCCCATCGCCGCCTCTGAGGCGCTGAGCAGCGCCGAGATATACATCAGCCATTTTGCCCAGGTGGGCAGGTCGTCGGGCAGCATCGCGCTCAGCAGCAGCGCGATTGCCAATGTTATGACCAGAGCCGGGCCAGAGATGCCGATCCAACCCGCTTTCACCCATAGCCGCGTGATGCGTTCGGCCGGACGCGGGCGATAGTGGCAGGCCTGCTCGAACGTCCGCAATTGATTGCCCACCAGCAGATGCCCGACGCCGTCCTGCTGCGCCATTGTGACCGCCAGTTCGGCGACTTCGATCTCGGTCCGGGGCGCGCGGCGCGCGATGCGTTCGATCGTATTTCGGTAGTCATTGCGCGTCGGTCGGTCGAGGCGTGGGAAGTCATCACGCTGTCGCAGGATCTTGTCGACGCTGCTGACGGTTTCGAACCATTCGGTCCAGTTCGTGTCGCCGATCGTCTTGAGGCTGCCAATGACATTGCCAGCGATGACGTTCGCAGCCGACTGGCGGCCATGTTCGGCGACGACGATGCGGGCCGAGTCGGTGCCCCGTGCCGCTAGGCGGGCATCCAGCCAGCCTAGACCCCGATCCGCCGCTTGAGAACCATCGCGCAGCCGATAGACCAATTGCGCCGCGAATGTGTCCGAGATCGGTTGGTCCCGCTCCCATGTGCGATCCTGCGGTCCGGCCTGAACGATGCGATCTGCAAGCCGGTTCGCCTCGTAACGCTCACGCCGCGACAGGGCGACCCGGTCCGAGACGCGCCGCAGGTTCTCCAGCAGCACGAAGCGTACCATGGCCGGAACCGCCCAGAGTTCACCGATGGTCAACGCGCGTTCGGCCTGAAACCCCTCGACCATCTCAGTAAGCGTCTGCGTCGTAATGTCGGAATTGGATAGCCCGACATAGCGCCAGGCAAGGGCGAGAACGGCCGGAATTTCGTCACCGTCGCGCGTTCTGATAGTGGGAAGGGTGCGGTAATACTTTGGTACCAACGCACCGCGCAAAAGGCGGAAGTTCTCCTCGACAATATGGTGATTGTCGAGGAGCCATTCAGCCGCGGGCGTGATGATGGCCTCGTTCCGGGCGGCTTGCGCGATCGCGAGGTAGTTCTTCAGCAGCGCCGCCTTGTCGCTTTCCATGCGGGCCGGATAGCGTAAGCCTGAAAAGGCCTCCAATGTGACCGGGCTTTCCTTCGCCAGCCTCGCACCTGCAACAAAGAAACCGTCGTCGTCTTGGAATTCCTGACGGATCAACTGGACAGGCGACTGTGTCACCTGGGTCGTACGCGCTGGCATGTGATGAAAACTCTCTTGAGCTAGGCCCTTAAGGACATTGTATTAACGAATGTCCGTGCGCTTTGTTCCCGCCCCCGGCGGTCAATCGCACGATAATCCAATACGCCGCCTCAGCCGGTTGAAACCTGGCAAATGGTGTGCGCGTCTGCGCCTGATCGCGACGTAGCAATGCGGGATAGTGTCATGCGCCGCGCCTCTATTCTTCTTTTTGGCGCACCAACCTTTGCCCGACGTGGCGAATTTTCGCCACGCCGCCGAATCTGGGGGACGATTCAGCGATCACCGTGCTTTTCTGCCCTGCACAGGCGGATGAGGCCTGTGCGCCAGGCACAGGGATTTAGTGGTACTAGGATCAGGGCGCATCGATTTGTGCTCTCCACGATGCTGGTCGCACGGGGTGGGTGATGGCGTGGTGTGCTTCCGACCCGGCAAAACAATGCCTATCTCCTCGACATATCCCAAGGCGCGTCCGTGCCGACAATTCCGGTCGGACACACGCGCGCGGCCCGGCGGAGCGTGCTCGGGGAGCGCGTAGAACGGTCGTTTGAGCGGGCGACCGGCCTTGAGACGGCTCTGGTGGCAAATACGGGTGAAGCCCGTCCGGTGATCGCTCCCGATCAGGTTCTCGTCAGCGGCAGGTTGGCAACCGGCGCACCCGTTTCGCTCTATTATCGGAGGGCAGGCCGCGCGGGGAGCAGGGCTTCGAATGGCAGATCAACGGATCGGGTGAACGCCTGCGCCTGACCGCGCCCTTCGGTCATCCGCAATTGTTGCTGCTTTCGATCGAGGGGGCGTTCGGCGCGGAAAAGGAATTCAAGTCGCTGGAAACCTAAGAGACCAACCACGCGAATATTCCTGAAAACGCCGGCCTTGGGAATGTGGCCCGAGTCCATAAGATGATTGCTGATAGTTCGCGCGAGGGGACCAGGGCAACATCGAGCTTCGGTGAGGCGAGAGCGGTCCTTCGCGTTCTTGCGGTAATCGAGAAGTCTTTTTCTAGCAGCACTCGGGTCGCTGACGGTCGATCAGCTCGCAGACTATCAGTTCATGATCAAAGAACAGTCGCCCGCCGGAGCTTTAGAGCGGTGCCAGCTGCTGCCGCGCGCCGCCCAGATCGACCAGCCAATAAACCGCCCGGAGCATGAGCTGCCCCGGGTCATGTTTCTCAATCAAACTTGCTTAGAAGAGAGCGTTCCGTAGCGCGCTTGCGCCAAGGCGACCGCATCAGCTCCCGCGGGGAAGCGCAGCCTGCCTGTCTCGTCATTCGCGGCATGCCAGACCGTTTCGGCCACATCGCTCTCCTTTGTGGTCAGGGTTGGTTTGGCAAAGCCTGCAAAGATAGGTTCGGCGAAAGCGGCGTAGGCCTCGGGGATAAGGTCCGCGATGTCGATGTCGGTGTTTTGCGCAAACCGAGTTGTCGGCGCATAGCCCGGCTCGACCAGTTTCACCTGGATGCCAAAGGCTGACATTTCATGCGCCAACGATCCTGTAAAACCCTCTATGGCCTGTTTGCTGGCCGTATAGGCAGCGGCCAGCGGCATCGCGGCCAGTGTTACGCTGGAGGTAACGTTCACGATTGCCCCCGATCGGCGCGCGCGCATCTGCGGTATCACTGCCTGGACCATCGCCATCGTGCCAAGCGTGTTGGTTTCGAACACCTTACGCACATGCGACATCGGTGTGGCCTCAAAGGCCCCTACGACCCCGATACCAGCATTGTTGACCAGCACATCAATCGGCCCAGCCGCCGCGATCGCGGTGCTGATACTGTCCGGATCAGTCACATCCAGCGGCAGCATGCGGATACGATCTGAGTCGGGCAGCACCCCTTTCCGCGGGGTGCGCATCGTGGCGATCACGCGCCAACCCTGCGCATGGAAGTGGCGCGCTGTTTCCAGGCCATAACCCGATGAGCAGCCCGTAATAAGGACGGTTTTCATATCAGTCTCCTGAGTTTGTCGTTGATGAACCCTAGGTGCCGGACAAGTGTCGGATTATATGCAATGATCAGTCCAAAATTAATTTGTAGTCGTCCAGAATGTCTGACCCCCTCGAACAGATCATCCGCCTGCTGCGCCCCAGGGCGGTGTTTTCGAAAGGGATCAGTGGCTCGGGTGAATGGGCGGTGCGTTACCCGGCGTTCGGCCATCCGGGCTTTTGCGCCATGACGCTTGGCAGCTGCCTTCTTGCGGTGGACGGCGAAGCGGAAATCCTGCTGGAAGAAGGCGATTTTGTGCTTTTGCCCGCCACCCCGGCGTTCACCATGTCCACCCTTAATACGGTGGGGCGCAGGGTCGAAGCTGGCCGCATCGCCGAAGCGGGCATTGAGGTTCGGCACGGGCGACAGCGCGGCCCCGCCGAGATGCGACAGTTCGGTGGCTATTTCACCTTCGAGTCACCGGATGCCTTCTTGCTCGTGACGCTTTTGCCCCGCTTGATCCACATCCGCGGTGCACCGCGACTGCCCCAGCTTGTGCGCCTTGTTGGGGATGAGGCAGAACGGGACGATATTGGCCGCACAATGATCTTGGAACGGCTCATTGAAATCCTGCTGATCGAGGCGCTACGATCAGTTTCGGGCGCCACGCTGCAGCCGGGATTGTTGCGCGGGTTAGCCGATGACCGAGTGGTTGTTGCCTTGCGGTTGATGCACGGGGACGTCGAACGCAGCTGGACGGCAAACGAACTCGCGCGCGAAGTCGGGATGTCACGTTCAGCCTTCTTCGACCGTTTTTCGCGGACGGTCGGAATGACACCCATGGACTATCTGCTAAGGTGGCGCATGGCGCTTGCCAAATCGCTGCTAAGAGCCGGCACGCTGACGATCGAGGACGTTGCCGCGCGGATCGGGTATGGCTCTGCGAGCACTTTCAGCACGGCTTTCAGGCGCCATGTCGGCCAGCCACCTGGCCGCTTCATGCGCAGTCTGCACCTTCCGGAACACACGGGAACGTCCAGTGCTCCATGACTCTCGCGTCGTGCCGTCTCCTTCGCACTACAGTCTGCCAAGCCGCAGGAATGCTGCGCGATGCTTGACCCGCCAGTTCGGCACAGCCGCATGGCGGTGTTGGTTTCTGCCTTTTCGGTATGCAAGGGGCAGGGGGTGCCATCTGTGATGCGCACCGCTCCACGCTGCGCTCGCCCCCGATATTATTACCGCGCTGTCGTGTTTCCAAAGTAGGGATCGTCTGAGTTCTTCAGGCTGCACACGTTTCCGTCCGGGTCGAGAAATGCGCCTGTTGTCCCCCAGCTATGCTCGCTGACACTGACGGAGATTCCCTGTGCCTGCAGCAGGTGCGCGGCGTCGGTGACGCTAGCGACGTTGAAGCGGATCGCGGTCGGGTTCTCTGATCGCGTCTTGCGCGTGTCACTCGCGATGCCGTCTTTCTCGATCATCAAATAGCCGTCGCCAAACCTGAGGCATGTAAGCCCGTCCTTCTCATACCAGAGGGGCAACCCAAGTTTGTCCCGATAGAACGCAACGCAATCGTCGTATCGCTCCGTAAAGAGAATCACGCCGTGGCATTCGACCAGTTCCGACAATTTGTGAACTTGGGAGTTCTTGGTCTCATTCGCGGTGGACATGCTATACTTACAAACTTCCCTGAGACTTTGCGGTGTTGGCGTGCTCGCCGGTGTCATCCTGTGACACAGGCGGAAGTGCTGCAAGAGACAATCGAACCCGGTCCCATTGCGTGATCTGGACCGGATCAGATGAGAAACTCCGGCAGGTTGATGGCTCGGGCTTCCGCTCCAAGCTTTGAAGGCAGGGCCAGCGGTGCTCTGCCTCCGAATGCGCTACGCGGTCTCACGTCGTTGGCCGCCCGACTTCGACTTTTCCTGGGCGCTTGGAAGGTCCATAAGCTCAGATTGATCAAGGTTCCCCCTCCACACGATCGCGTTGAAGTTTTTGGCACAGGCGTGTCGGTCGGTTTGCCGGGAGGGCCGAGGTCCGGGACGTCGCGGATGCCAGGGATCAAACTCTTCCGAGGTGAGCCGCGCGCTCTGATAACAGGAATCGCCTTCGGATGGCCCCTTGCTGTAGTAGCCAAGACCGACGGTCGTGGATTACCTGCTGCGAGGACAGCTTTCGCGCCCACCGGGCGCGCAGCTGGTGTGGGGTAGTCTGCCGGACAGAGCAAAGCGACTTGCCTAATAAAAGCGCGCGTGAAACTTTTCGCCGACGGTACGCCGGCAGAAGTACAAAGGAAAGATGCTTGGAAATGACACAATCTATGCAGAGACCAAGTGAGCCGGAAATCCTTGATTTCATTGCGCAATGCGAGACGTTCTATCCTGCTGATGCAACCGGCGCCTCCATCGCGCAGCAGCGTGCTTGGTATGACGCCTTGTGCGTCGCGTTTGGCGCGACAGATGCGTCGGCATCCTGGTCGGATGACATCGTGGGCGGGCAGGTGCCGGTGCGCCGCTATACGCCGCAGGATCTGCGCACCGATGTGCAGCTGTTGTACATCCACGGAGGTGGTTTCGTCGTCGGATCACTGGAAAGTCACCATGGGATCTGTGCCGAACTGGCCGCAGGTGTCGGGGCCTGCCTGACAGCGGTAGATTACAGGCTTGCGCCCGAACATTTATGGCCCGCGCAAATCGAGGATTGTGATCTGGTGCTTCAGGATTTCCTCGGACGCGGACAGCAGGTCGTCTTGATCGGAGACAGCGCAGGCGGAACGCTGGCGGCGGGGCTGGCGCGGCGGGTCCGTGACCGGGGACTGGACGGCCTGATGGGGCAAGCGCTGATCTATCCGGGGTTGGGCGGGGACCTTTCGCGTGGGTCTTATGTCAGCATGGCGGAGGCGCCCGGGCTGAGCACGGCTGACATCCGGTTCTACCGGGATCTGCTGTGCGCCCCCGCTGGCGATCCAGAAGCGCAGCCCTTGAGTGCGTCGGACTTTTCCGGGCTGGCACCGGCCTATGTGACGGGGGCGTTTTTCGATCCGCTGCATGATGATGCGGCCGAATACGCGGGGGCGCTGGTCCGCGCTGGTGTCGAGGCCTGGTTTCGCAGTGAACCTCAGATGATCCATGCCTGGTTGCGCGCGCGGCACATGAGCCCCGGAGCAGCCGAGGGGTTTGCCGCATTGATCGCGGCGATTCGCCATCTGGCGGGTGTGCGCTGAGCGTTATCTGAGGGCGGACGGGGGCTGGCCAAACCGTGTCGTGAAGGCGCGGCTGAGTGCGGATTGTGCGGAAAACCCGCAACGCAAGGCCACTTCTGACAGCGGGTGCCGGGTGTCGGTGACCATGCGGCGGGCCGCCTGCAAACGCAGTTCAAGCGCATATTGACCCGGACCCATGCCAATCTCTGTCGCGAATAATCGTTGCAGGTGACGCAGCGGGATGCCGATGGCCCATGCGGTGCGCGCCGCTGTTTCCGGCTGATCTATCAATGTTTCCATTCGGGCAATTGCAGCCGCCACGCGGGGATCGCCGCCTGAGCGGCGCCCGGTCGCGATGGCGGCAAGCTGGCTTTCCGCGCCTGAGCGACGCGAGGTGATGAAAGTGCCGGCCACCTGCATGGCCAGTGCTGCACCGTGCCGCGCCGCAATAAGATCTAGCATCATGTCCTGGGCGGGTCCTGCGCCGGCGGCGCTGGCACATCGGGACGTGACGAGGTAGCGATCCGGCACCAACGTCACCTCTGGGAAGGCGGCAGCGAAATCTTCCAGATCCTCCCAGTGGGTGGTTACGCGGCAGCCGTCCAGCAATCCGGTTGCCGCCAGCAGCCATGCACCACTGTCGACCGTCATCAGGGTACGCGCGCGGGTCGCGGCGTGCCGCAAGTCATGCAACAAGCCACGCCGCGCCATCTCGGGTGCTCCGTAGCCCGCCAAAACCAGCAAGACCGCCCCTTGGGTCGCGGGCAGGGCACAATCGGCAGGCAGATGGATGCCACAGGTCAGCGCGACCGGGCCACCGTCGACCGAGACGATCCGCCAGCGAAAGGCCTGTCGGCCGAGGTGCCTGTTCGCCGCGCGCAGCGGATCTATGACCGAGCCAAGCGTCAGCAGAGAGGCCTGGGGCATTACCAGCAGGTCCAATTCCAGGACCTCTGAGCTGCCCGTCAGGGGGGCAGGGGTAAAAATATTGGCGCGATCTGTCATGAAAGTAACCTATATCGTCAAATGAGGCGATTCAATTGCGATAGCATTGGGGGCATCACGAATAGGAGTTCCCATGCCACTGGCCGCCAACAAAGACGTCTTCATAACTTGCGCCGTCACCGGATCGGGGGCGACGCAGGATCGCAGCCCGCATGTGCCGCGTTCACCCGAACAGATTGCCGACAGCGCGATCGCGGCGGCAAAGGCCGGTGCGGCCATCGTGCATTGCCACGTGCGCGATCCCGAAACCGGCACGCCGTCGCGCGACCCTGCGATGTTCCGCGAAGTGACGGAACGCATCCGGGACAGTGACACCGATGTCGTGCTGAACCTGACGGCGGGGATGGGCGGCGATATCGTCTTTGGCGGGGTCGAGGCACCGTTTCCGGTGAATGCCGCCGCGACTGACATGGTCGGTGCGACCGAGCGCATGGCGCATATCGCGGATTGCCTGCCCGAGATCTGCACGCTGGATTGCGGTACGATGAATTTTGCCGAGGCCGATTACGTCATGACCAACACGCCCGGCATGTTGCGCGCCATGGGCGGGATGATGACGGCCCTTGGCGTCAAGCCCGAGATCGAGGCCTTCGACACCGGTCACCTGTGGTTCGCCAAGCAACTGGTCGAAGAAGGTACGCTGACCTCGCCCGCGCTGGTGCAATTGTGCATGGGGGTGCCATGGGGTGCACCCAATGACATGAATACCTTCATGGCGATGGTGAACAACGTCCCGCAGGATTGGAACTGGTCGGCGTTCACGCTGGGTCGCGATCAGATGAACTATGTCGCCGCGTCGGTTCTGGCGGGGGGCAACGTGCGCGTCGGCCTGGAGGACAACCTGTGGCTGGCCAAGGGACAGCTTGCCACGAATGCGCAGCTGGTCGAGCGGGCGGTGACGATCATCGAAGCGATGGGATCCCGGGTGATGGGCCCGCAGGCGGTGCGCGAAAAGCTGGGGCTGACCAAGCGCGCGCCGAAGGTGGCAGCATGAAGGCCGCGATCATCGGTGGCGGCGTCATCGGCGGTGGCTGGGCCGCGCGGTTCCTTCTCAACGGCTGGGATGTGGCGATCTTTGACCCCGATCCGCAGGCAGAGCGCAAGATCGGCGAGGTCCTTGCCAATGCCCGTGCCGCACTGCCGCAGTTGTCCGACACAGGCTTGCCCACCGAAGGTAGGCTGAGCTTTGCAGGGTCTGTGGCGGAGGCTGTCACGGGGGCCGCGTATATCCAGGAGAGTGTGTCGGAGCAGCTGGCGTTGAAGCACCGGGTCTTTGCAGAGATTCAGGCCGCGGCGCCGGATGTACCGCTCGGTTCGTCAACCTCGGGGTTCAAGCCATCGGAGTTGCAGCAGGGCGCGGTGACCCCCGGCGTGATCTTTGTCGCGCACCCGTTCAATCCCGTCTACCTGTTACCTCTGGTCGAGATCGTACCATCGGCTGCCGATGCGCAGGGCTTTACCGATCACGTGCTGGAATTGCTGCGCGACATCGGGATGTTCCCGCTGCAGGTGCGCAAGGAGATCGACGCACATATCGGCGACCGTCTGCTGGAGGCACTGTGGCGCGAGGCGCTCTGGCTGGTCAAGGACGGTATCGCCACGACAGAAGAAATCGACGATGTCATCCGCATGAGCTTTGGCCTGAGATGGGCGCAGATGGGACTTTTCGAGACCTATCGCATCGCCGGCGGCGAGGCAGGCATGAAACACTTCATGGAGCAGTTCGGCCCGGCTCTGGCCTGGCCCTGGACCAAGTTGATGGACGTGCCAGAATTCACCGAGGAACTGGTGGAGCTGATCGCCGACCAGTCCGATGCCCAATCGGGCCATCACACCATCAGGGATCTTGAGCGCATTCGGGATGGCAACCTGGTTGCCTTCCTGCGGGCGCTGAAAGATCGTGATTGGGGGGCGGGCAAGGTGTTCAACGACCATGATCGACGCCTTGCAGAGCAGGCGAAGGCGACAAAAACGACATCGGCTGCTTCAGAGGCGACAAAGCTGGTGGTGCTTCCCAGCTGGATTGACTACAACGGCCACATGACGGAAAGCCGCTATCTGTTCGCGGGGTCGCAGATCGTCGATGCCTTTCTGGCCCGGATCGGGGCAGGGCTGGACTATGTGGCTGCCGGACACAGCTATTACACCGCCGAAACCCATATCCGCCACTTGGGAGAGGCCAAGTTGGGCGCGCATCTGACTGGTACGGTGCAGGTTCTCAGCCATGACGAAAAGCGCCTGCATATCTGGATGCGGCTGACTCGTGATGACGACGGAACCGAGGTGGCGACGATAGAACAGATGCTGCTGCATGTAGATATGGCCGCTGGCCGCACCTGTGCCGCCGATACTTCCGTGCTGAAAACACTGGATGAAATCGCCAACGCGCAATCCGACATGCCGCGCCCCACGGCGGCAGGTCGGCACGTTGGCCAAGGCAGGGATGCTGCATGACGATACGAACAGACTTTCCCTATCAGGTGACGGAAACGCCAGACCTGTGGATTCCGCTGTCTGACGGAACGCGGCTGTCGGCGCGTCTCTGGGCGGCTGATGGGGTCGGCCCGGTGCCTGCTGTGTTGGAGTTTCTACCCTATCGCAAGCGCGATGGAACCACGGCGCGTGATGCCCTGACCCACCCCTATCTTGCTGGCCACGGCTATGCCTGCTTGCGCGTCGACATGCGCGGCAATGGCGACAGTGACGGGCTGATGGACGATGAATACAGCCCCCAGGAGCTTTCGGACGCCTGCGAGGTGATCGCCTGGATCGCAGCGCAGGATTGGTGCAGCGGCAACGTCGGTATGATGGGCATCAGCTGGGGCGGGTTCAATTCGCTTCAGGTGGCGGCGCTGCAACCGCCTGCACTGAAGGCCATCATCACGCTGTGTTCGACTGTTGACCGTTATGCCGACGATATTCACTACAAGGGCGGTTGCCTGCTGAACGAAAATCTCGGCTGGGCGGGCACCATGTGGTCCTATTCCTCGCGTCCGCCTGACCCTGCGATGCGCGCAGACTGGCGCGAGCAGTGGTTGGAGCGGTTGGAGCGGCAGCCCTTTTTGGCAACGACATGGCTGAGCCACCAACGCCGAGACGCCTATTGGCAGCACGGGTCGGTCTGCGAGGATTTCAGTGCCATCAAGGCGGCCGTCATGGCTGTTGGTGGCTGGGGGGACAGCTACAAGAACGCCGTGCCGCAACTGGTCGAGAAGATCGACGGCCCGGTGCGTGGTATCGTCGGGCCTTGGGTGCATAAATATCCGCACTTTGCCGTGCCTGAGCCCCGCATAGGCTTTCTGCAAGAAGCACTGCGTTGGTGGGACCAGCACCTGAAAGGCGTAGAGACCGGCGTGTCAGACGAACCGGCCTATTCGGCATATCTGATGGACGGCGTGCGACCTGCGACATGGTATGCGGAGCGTCCTGGCCGATGGGTAACCGAGGCGTCCTGGCCGGCAGCCGACATCGAGACTTCGGTGCTGGATCTGTCTCAGCAGGGATTGGGCAAGGGGGCCGGGGCACTGAACCTGCCGCTTGCCTCGCCGCAACATTGCGGTGCTCAGGGCGGTGAATTCTGTGCCATCTGGCTGGGGCCGGAAATGCCAGGCGATCAGCGCACCGATGACGCCTTGTCGCTGTGCTTTGATAGCGATGCCATGGCGCAGACCGATATCGTCGGCGCGCCTGTGCTGAAGCTGAAGCTGACAGCAGATCAGACCGCAGGGCAGATCGCCGTGCGGCTGAACCATGTACATCCTGACGGGGCCGCAACACGCATCAGCTGGGGTGTTCTGAACCTGACCCATCATACCTCTCATGCAGAACCACGGCCCCTGATCCCGGGCGAAGAGATCGAGATCGAGTTGGCACTGGATCATATCGCCTATCGCCTGCCGGAGGGGCACCGTCTGCGTGTCGCGGTTTCGTCCGCCTATTGGCCGATGATCTGGCCATCCTCTGCGGCGACCCGGCTGACATTGTTGGAAGGCGCGCTGACACTGCCGGTCCGTGCAGCCGCGACAGGTGATGAGATCACCTTCGCGCCCGCTGAAAGCGCCGCACCACTTGAGGCGGAAACCCTGCGCGAAGCCGCCCATGTGCGGCGCAGCGAGACCGACCATCAGACAGGTGCGGTCACGCTGGTGATCGAGGATGATTTCGGCAAGAGCCGGAATGGCGACCATGGGCTGATCGCGGGATCGGTCGCACGCGAACGCTGGACGATCCATCCCGATGATCCGCTGTCGGCACATGGCTGGACGCATTGGACGCAGGAAATTGAGCGTGACGGAACGCGCCTGAGGACCGAAGCCATGCAGGAAATGTGGTCCGACTCGGGTACATTCTATCTGACGGGGCGCATCGAGGCGTGGCAGGACGATGTCCTGATCTATGAGCGAGATATCAAGGACGAGGTGCCCCGCGACAATTTGTGAGCACAAAACGATATTTTTTGCACGGCTGAGCAAAAAAAACGTTGCGTCTGCGGCAGGGTGCCGCAGTTTATTGATCAGTCAATCAAGAAACCTTGCGGCGCAATTTGTGACCGCAGGACCATCCGGGAGAATCAACACATGAACGACGAACTCCGCTATCTGCTGGCCCGCACCGTGCAGGGCAAGATGAACCGCCGCAACTTTCTGGGGCGTGCCGCTGCTGTGGGTTTCACCGCCGCTGCCGCGAACACGATGCTGGCGTCGGGTCTGAAGGCGCAGACGCCGCAGAAGGGTGGCGTGCTGAAGATCGGGATGCAGGGTGGCGGGTCCACCGACTCCCTTGATCCGGCGCTGGCTGCCAACCAGGTGACCTTCCAGCTGCTGAAACTGTTCGGTGATCCCCTGGTCGAGCTTGACCCAAAGGGCGGTCCCGTACAGATGCGCCTGGCCGAAGCGGTCGAAAGCACACCCGACGCCAAGCAATGGACGTTCAAGATCCGCAAGGGCGTCAAGTTCCACAATGGCAAGGATCTGACCCCCGATGACGTTCTGGCCACGCTGAAGCGCCACTCGGACGAAAACTCGAAATCCGGCGCCCTTGGCGTCATGAAGGGGATCGAGTCGATGAAGGTCGATGGCGACAATGTCGTCGTCACCCTGACCGAGGCGAACGCCGACCTGCCGTACCTTATGGCCGATTATCACCTGGTGATCGAACCCAACGGCGGCATGGATGATCCGGCATCCGGGATCGGCACGGGTGCCTACAAGGTCACCGTCAATGAACCCGGCGTGCGCCACGTCTTTGAAAAGTTTGACGAATACTGGGACGAAAGCCAGGGCCACTTCGATGGCGTCGAGATCCTTGTGATCAACGACAACACCGCCCGCACCTCGGCGCTGCAATCGGGGCAAATTCACGTTGCCAACCGGATCGATCCGAAGGTTGCAGGGCTGATGGGCCGCGCGCCGAACCTCGAAGTCAAGAACGTGTCGGGCAAGGGGCACTACGTGTTCATCATGCACTGCAATACGGCACCCTTCGACAACAACGATCTGCGGCTGGCGCTGAAATATGCGATCAACCGTCAGGAGATGGTGGACAAGGTGCTGCAGGGCTATGGCACGATCGGCAACGACTTTCCGATCAACGCGTCCTATCCGCTGTTCGACGACTCGATCGAACAACGCAGCTATGATCCCGACAAGGCCGCGTTCCACTACAAGAAATCCGGCCATGATGGCTCTCCCATCGTGATGCGGACCTCCGATGTCGCCTTCTCTGGTGCGCTCGACGCCTCCGCACTTTTCCAGCAAACGGCGCAAGCCTCGGGTATTCCTCTGGAAATCAAACGTGAGCCCGGCGACGGCTATTGGTCGGACGTCTGGAACGTGCAACCCTTCTGCGCCTCTTACTGGGGCGGCCGGCCCGTGCAGGACCAGATGTATTCGACCGCTTACCTGTCGAGTGCGGACTGGAACGACACCCGGTTCGACAACCCCGAGTTCGATAAGCTGCTGGTTGAGGCCAAGGGCGAGCTGGACACCGCCAAGCGCAAGGAAATGTACAGCCAGATGGCCTACATGGTGCGTGACGAAGGCGGTCTGATCCTGCCGATGTTCAATGATTTCATCTGTGCAATCACCGATGACGTGCAGGGCTGGGAAGAAGATCCGAACCAGGATCTGATGAACGGTCTGCTTGCGCACAAGTGCTGGTTTGCCTGAGGGCGGGATCTTGATCACATCCATAATTGGACACCCAGTTGTCCGGCTCGTGGCCCATCGCATTGCGATGGGCCTCTTGCTCCTCTTCGCCGCGTCGCTGCTGATCTTCGTGGGAACGCAGATTCTGCCCGGTGATGTGGCCCAATCCATCCTGGGGCAATCCGCCACTCCACAGGCGCTGGCCAACCTGCGCGCCGAACTGGGGTTGAACGAACCCGCCGTCAGCCGCTATTTATCCTGGTTACTGGGGGCTTTGCATGGTGATCTTGGCACTGCGCTGACCAACGGTCAGGATATCGCCGATGCCATGGGTCGCCGCCTGGGCAACACCCTGTTCCTGGCGGGCTGTGCAGCAATCATCGCAGTACCGCTGGCATTAACCTTGGGTCTTGTGTCCGTCCGTTACCAGGGGCGTTGGCCTGACAAGCTGATTTCGGCAGTCACCCTCGCGTCGGTTTCGGTGCCCGAATTCCTGTTGGGCTATATCGTCATGTTCATCATGGCGGTGCGTCTGCGCGCCTTTCCATCAGTCTCGACCGTCTACGACAGCATGTCCCTGCTGGAACGGCTGAATGCCATTGCCCTGCCTGTCACCGTCCTGGTGCTGGTGGTTCTGGGGCACATGATGCGCATGACCCGCGCCGCAATCCTTAACGTGATGCAATCGGCCTATATCGAAACGGCCGAGCTGAAGGGTATGCGCCCGTTCCGCATCATCTGGCGCCACGCCCTGCCGAACGCGATTGCGCCGGTGGTCAATGTCGTGATGCTGAACCTCGCCTACCTGGTCGTCGGCGTGGTCGTGGTCGAGGTCGTCTTTGTCTATCCCGGAATGGGACAGTACCTGGTCGATCACGTCGCCAAGCGCGACGTGCCGGTGGTGCAGGCCTGTGGCCTTGTATTCGCTGCCGTCTACATCGGGCTGAACATGATCGCCGACCTTGTTTCCATCCTTGCCAACCCACGTCTGAGGCACCCTAAATGAGCCGTATTCCCCTCTCCGCCCTCATCGGGATAGTGGTGACCGCGGCCTATTTCCTGGCTGCGATCTTTGCCGATGTCATTTCGCCCTACGGATACGCCGAAGTCGTCGGCAATGTCTGGGATCCGATTTCCGCCGACCACTGGCTGGGCACGGATTCCATCGGGCGCGATCTGCTGAGCCGTATGATCTACGGTGGCCAGATCACGATCTTTGTTGCCGCCGCCGCCACTGTCCTGGCGTTTGCCACGGGTGCCTTCTTCGGGTTTCTGGCCGCTGTTTCAGGTGGTTGGGTCGATCAGACGCTGTCGCGCCTGGTGGATCTGTTGATGTCGATCCCGGCGCTTATCCTGGCATTGGTCATCCTGTCGGTTCTGCCCGTGTCGATCCCCGTGTTGATCGGGGTCATGGGCCTGATCGAATCCACACGGGTGTTCCGTCTGTCGCGCGCCGTTGCGGTGGACGTGGCCGTCATGGATTACGTCGAGGCGGCCCGACTGCGTGGCGAGGGCACGCTTTGGGTGATCTTTCGCGAGATCCTGCCAAACGCGCTGTCGCCATTGGTGGCCGAGGCGGGCCTGCGCTTTATCTTCATGGTCCTGTTCATCTCGACCTTGTCGTTCCTTGGCCTTGGCGTTCAACCGCCGCTGGCCGATTGGGGCGGCATCGTGAAGGAGAACAAGGAGGGCATCGTCTACGGCATCCCCGCAGCGCTGATCCCGGCAGTTGCCATCGCCACGCTGGCCATTTCGGTCAACCTCGTGGCGGATTGGGTGCTGAACCGCACCTCCAGCCTGAAAGGAGGCCGCGGATGAGCGAGATTGAAAACCCGGTGCTGGAGATCCGCGACCTCAAGATAGAGGCGACCAGCTATCCGCCCGGTGAAAAGCCCGTCGATGTGACCATTGTCGAAGGTGTCTCACTGACCCTGGCAAAGGGCAAGGTGATGGGGCTGATCGGTGAATCCGGTGCAGGCAAATCGACCATCGGGCTGTCATCGATGGCCTATGGCCGGGGTGGCGTGCGCATCACGGCGGGCGAGGTGCTGGTCAATGGCACCGACATCCTGAAAGGTGGGGCAGGCGCCTTGCGACGTCTGCGTGGCAAGACGGTGACCTATGTGTCGCAGTCTGCCGCCGCGTCGTTCAATCCCGCACGCAAGCTGATGGATCAGGTGATCGAGACGTCGCTGGCCATGGGCGTGGCGCGTGCAGAGGCCGAGGCCAGGGCGGTGGCCCTGTTCGAAAAACTGGGCCTGCCATCGCCAAAGACCATCGGCAACCGCTACCCTCACCAGGTGTCGGGCGGACAGTTGCAGCGGGTCATGACAGCCATGGCATTGTGCCCGCAACCTGAACTGGTGGTGTTTGACGAACCGACAACGGCGCTGGACGTGACCACGCAGATCGACGTTCTGGCCGCGATCAAGGAAGCGATCCGCGATACGGGCGTGGCCGCGCTCTACATCACGCACGACCTGGCGGTTGTGGCACAGGTGTCGGATGAGATCATGGTGCTGCGCCATGGCAACATGGTCGAACTGGGCACGGCCGAGCAGATCATCCATGACCCGCGCGAGGAGTATACGCGCGACCTCGTTTCCGTCCGGCAGGTCAATCACGCCGAAAAGCCCGCAGTGGGCGAGGCGGTGCTCAAGATCAACGATATTTCGGCGCGCTATAGCGGGCTGAAGTTCGATGTTCTCAAGCATGTTACCCTGGAACTGGCCGCCGGGCAGACGTTGGCCGTGGTTGGGGAAAGCGGGTCGGGCAAATCCACCCTGGCGCGCGTCATCACCGGCCTTTTGCCCCCGAATGCAGGGTCGATCGAGTTCTGCGGACGCACGCTGTCACCCGCTCTCAAGGGGCGGTCGAAAGAAGATCTGCGCGAATTGCAGATGATCTACCAGATGGCCGATACGGCGATGAACCCGCGTCAGACGGTGGCCGCTATCATCGGGCGTCCGCTGGAATTCTATTTCGGGCTGAAGGGCGCGGAAAAACGCAAGCGTGTGCAGGAACTGCTTGACGAGATCGAACTGGGCACCGGCTTTGCCGACCGCTATCCGGCAGAACTGTCGGGGGGGCAAAAGCAGCGTGTCTGCATCGCCCGCGCCCTGGCGGCCAAACCCAAGCTGATCATATGCGACGAGGTGACCTCGGCGCTGGACCCGCTGGTCGCGGATGGCATCCTCAAGCTGTTGCTGAACCTGCAGAAGGAGGAAGGCGTCGCCTATCTCTTCATCACGCACGACCTTGCCACGGTAAAAGCCATCGCTGACAAGATCGCCGTGATGTATCGCGGTGCCGTCGTTCGCGATGGCAACCGTGACGAGGTTCTGTCACCGCCCTTTGACGATTATACCGATCTGTTGCTGTCTTCGGTGCCCGAGATGCGGTTGGGATGGCTGGAAGAAGTCATCGCGCATCGCAAGATGGAAGCAGGGGGCGAGTAGCCGCGCCGACATCCGCAAGACGTACAAAAAGGGCCGCCCGGTGGGTGGCCCTTTCCCGTTCGCAGCGCAGCCTATTCGGCCAGTTTCGCCGTGACGCTGAGGTGGGTGATCGGCGCGCCGGTCTCTTCGTCGACAAGTCGGGGGCGGATCGGGCGTTCGGTGTCGCGCGACAGCAGCGTGATCATCGGCGTGGCCTCTGTCGGTACGTTCTGATTTGCCCAGTCGATCAGGGTGACGAGGATCGGGTGCAATGCCTTGCCCTTTTCTGTCAGGCGATATTCGTGGCGCAGTGGACGGTCCTGGTAGGCATCGCGGCGCAAGACACCATCCGCCTCGAGCTTGCGCAGACGGTCTGCCAGGACGTGCCGAGTGATGCCCAGGCGGGCCTGCATCTGGTCGAAACGGCGCACCCCCAGAAAGCATTCGCGGATCACCAGCATTGTCCAGCGGTCCCCGATCACGGACAAGCCGCGGGCCACGGGGCAGGATTCGGTATGTAGCTCGGTCCATTTCATAGGCCCAGCATATCGCAGATTGACAGGTTCCGAAAGAGAACTTACCCCTAGTGCATTCCATAAGGGAACTTACTGTCCCGGGACCACATCAGCAGGGAGTAAGGGCATATGTTCGGGGAAAGGTCAGGCGCAGGCAGCGTGGGTGCGCTCTGTCCGGATCGCGCGAATTTTGCGACAAAAGTGTACGATAAGTATCTGAATGTGTGCGATAAAAAAAGCTTTCTGAGCCACGGATGCGGTGCTCTGCCGATGGACGCAGTGCGTATTGCAACAGGCCGAGGTGGTGGGCGTGGTTGAGGTGGCACCCTCGCCGAGCAATAGGCAGGGCGTGGTGGGCGCGGGCCGCGATACGGGCAGCTTGACCCCTGATGCACGGGCCTTGCGGCGGGATCTGTTGTTGAGCGGCCCGATCGGGGGCACCTTGCTGCGACTGGCCGCGCCCAACGTCATCGCCATGTTCGTGCAGGCGGCCCAAAGCATTGCCGAGGCTTATTTTGCCAGTCTTCTGGGGGTATCGGCGCTGGCGGGGCTGGCATTGGTGTTTCCACTGGTCATGTTGTCGCAAATGCTGTCGGCGGGGTCCATTGGCGGTGCCATCTCCTCGGCCGTGGCGCGCGCCCTGGGCGCGGAGGATGCTGAAAGGGCCGGTGGTCTGGCCTTGGCGGCGTGGATCATCGCGATAGCTGTCGCGGTGTGTTCCGCTGTCGCAATGCATTTCCTGGGGCCGCGGATCTTTGCGGCGCTTGGAGGGACGGGCGATAGCGTCGTCGCGGCTGTGACCTATGCGAGTGTTTTCTTTCCGGGGTGCATCTGTCTGTGGCTGTGCCATTCGACGTTGAGCGTGATCCGGGGCACGGGGGATATGCGGGTCCCGTCGTTGCTGTTGCTGCTGGTGTCGACAGGGTCGATACCGCTGTCGGGGGCACTGGCCCTGGGCTGGGGGCCGTTTCCGGCGCTTGGGATGGCGGGGCTGCCGGCCGGGTTGCTGACGGCCTATGCCATTGGTGCGATTGCCGGAATCGGCTTTGTCGTGACGGGGCGTTCTGGGCTGGTGTTGCGCGGGGCCTGGACACGGCTGAGCGCGGACCTGTTTCTGGACATCCTGAAGGTGGGGGCGCTGGCATCTGTCAACGGCGTGCTGACCGTGCTGACAATCGTGCTGATGGTCGGAATGGTCGGGCGTTACGGAGAGGCGGCGCTGGCGGGCTATGGTCTTGGCGCGCGGCTGGAATTCCTGATGATCCCGGTGGTGTTCGGGATCGGGGCGGCGATGACGGCGATGGTCGGCATCAATATCGGGGCGGGGCAGGTGGCGCGGGCACGACGGATTGCCTGGACCGGGGCCTGTGCTGCCGCGGCCATCGTCGGCGGCATCGGCATCGTTCTGGCGGTCGTGCCGGACCTGTGGCTGGGCATCTTTCTGGCGGCGGACGACAGTGCAACGCTGGCTGTGGGGCGCGCATATTTTCGAACTGTAGCACCCCTTTACGCCTTTTTCGGCTTTGGGCTGGCGCTGTATTTTGCCTGTCAGGGGGCGGGGCGCATGCTGTGGCCGGTGGTGGGCAGCGTGTCGCGGATCGTGCTGGCGGTCGGCGGGGCGGCCCTGCTTTCCGCGACGGCGGGTTTCGGGGTGCGGGGCGTCTTCATCGCCATCGCCACGGGGATGCTGGGCTATGGGCTGATCACCGGGCTGGCCGTGTGGCGCAGCACCTGGGAGCGGAGGACACCATCATGACCGATCTGTACCTGGAGGACATGGCCGCGGGCCAGACCTATGCCTCGTCCGGGCGGGTGAAGGTGACGCAGGATGCCATCGTGGCCTTCGCGGAAACCTTTGATCCGCAGCCGTTTCATACCGATGCGGTCGCCGCGAAAGAGACTTTTTTCCAAGGGCTTGCGGCAAGCGGATGGCATACGGCCGCGCTGACCATGCAGTTGACGGTGGCCAGTGATTTCCGACCCGCGGGCGGTATCATCGGGGCCGGTTTCGACGAGCTGCGGTGGCCGAGGCCGGTGCGCCCGGGCGACGAACTGCACCTTGAAATGGAGATCCTGGAGGTGCGGGAACTGCGGACGCGGCCTGGCCTGGGCATGATCAAGGTGCGGACGGTGACGCTCAATCAGAACGACGATCCGGTGCAGATCTCGGTCGGCAACCTGACGGTATTGCGCCGATGATCTGCCGGTCCGGAGACCGGGAAAACACCCTCGAAGCGCCGAAATACAACGTCGGTGCCTGCGTCGGTATTTGGGCGGTATCCGGGCGGTGCTGACACCGTGCGGGCAGGGGCAGGGGATGGAGGTCGGCGGCGGAGGTACGTGCCGATAACCCCCGCCTCGATGCGTTGAAATGCAACGTCGGTGCCTGCGTCGGTATTTGGGCGGTATCCGGGCGGTGCTGAAACCGCGCGGGCAGGGGCGGTGAGGGTCGCCTGATCGGGGGCCCCGGCGCGGCCAAAATGGCCTGCGCCGGGGCGGCGCGATCAGAGGTAGCGGTTCACCAGGTTTTCGAGGCGTTCCTGCCGACCCGAGCGGGGCTGCGGATTGATGCCTTCGGCGCTGACGCGGTCGGCAATGCTGGCGAGGTCGCTGGAGAGCATCGCCTTGGCCGCGTCGCTGTCCCATCCGGCATAGCGGGCATCGCGGGCGGCCTCCAGCTTGCCATCTTCCAGCATCGCGGCGGCGGCTTTCAGACCGGCGGCGCAGGCATCCATGCCGCCGACATGGGCAAGGATCAGATCCTCGGGGTCGAGGGACTGGCGCCGCAGCTTGGCGTCGAAGTTGGTGCCGCCGGTGGTGAAGCCGCCAGCGCGCAGCACCTCGTAATAGGCCAGTGCCATTTCGGGCACGTTGTTGGGGAACTGGTCGGTGTCCCAGCCGGACTGGTAGTCGTTGCGGTTCATGTCGATCGAGCCGAAGATGCCGAGGCTGCGCGCCATGGCGAGTTCGTGTTCGAAGGAATGACCGGCAAGGATGGCGTGGCCCTGTTCGACGTTCACCTTCACCTCACCCTCAAGCCCGAATTCCTTGAGGAAGCCATAGACGGTGGCGACGTCGTAGTCGTACTGGTGCTTGGTCGGTTCCTGCGGCTTTGGTTCGATCAGGATGGCGCCGTCAAAGCCGATCTTGTGCTTGTAGTCGACGACCATTTGCAGGAAGCGCCCGGCGTGGGCGCGTTCGCGGCCCATGTCGGTGTTCAACAGCGTCTCGTAGCCTTCGCGCCCGCCCCAGAGGACGTAGTTTTCGCCGCCCAGTTGCATGGTCGCGTCCATGCAGGTTTTCACCGTCGCGGCGGAGAAGGCAAAGACATCGGGGTCGGGGTTGGTGGCGGCACCGGCCATGAAGCGGCGGTTGGAAAACAGGTTGGCGGTGCCCCAGAGCAGTTTCACGCCGGTCGCGGCTTGCTTCTCCTCAAAATAATCGACGATTTCGCGCAGGGCGCGGGTGTTTTCATCAAAGCTGTTGCCCTCGGGGCGGACATCGACGTCGTGAAAGCAGTAGTAGGGTACGCCGAGGATCTGGAACATCTCGAACGCCACGTCGGCCTTGAGGCGGGCAAGCTCCATGGTGTCGCCGAACCAGGGGCGCTCAAACGTCTGCCCGCCGAAGGGGTCACCGCCGGGCCAGGCAAAGCTGTGCCAATAGGCGGCGGCAAAGCGCAGGTGATCCTTGAGCGATTTGCCCATGACCATTTCATCGGGGTTATAGTGGCGGAAGGCGAAATCGTTGTCGCTGTCGGGGCCTTCGTAGGTGATGGCCGGGATGTCCTTGAAAAAATCGCTCATGTCGTGTCCTTGAAACAGATCGGGGAGGCGGGTCTGGAATGGGCGCGCGAGCAAGGGCCGGGCGCGCGCCCGGGGTGTCATGTGCGGGGGGCGCCGGTCAGGCGGCGGCTTTGGGGTTCTTGCCCATGATGATCATCGACAGGATGTCATCCTCGGTCACGTCCTCGACCCGTTCGGTGCCGACGACCTGACCGTTCTTCATCACGGATACACGGTCGCACAGCTCCATCATCTCTCGGGTGTCGTGGCTGATCAGGAAGATGCCGAGGCCCTGTTTCTTGAGCTCGGTGATGAGGTCCGCGACCATCTTGGTTTCGTGCACGCCGAGGGCGGCGGTCGGTTCATCCATGATCAGCACGCGGGCCTTGAAGTAGACCGCGCGGGCAATGGCGACCGATTGCCGCTGGCCGCCGGAAAGGGCCGAGACGGGTTCCTTCAGTTTCTTGAAGTTGGGGTTGAGGCGCGCCATGATCTTGCGCGTCTCGGCCTCCTGCCTGGAATCGTTGACGAAGCCCAGCGGGGTGGTCAGTTCGCGCCCCAGGAACAGGTTCGAGGCGGCATCGAGGTTATCGGCCAGCGCAAGGGTCTGGTAGATGGTTTCGATGCTGTTGTTGCGGGCGTCGCGGGGCGAGGTGATCTCGGTCTTCTTGCCGTTGATCCAGATCTCGCCCGAGTCGGCCTTGTAGGCGCCGGACAGGATCTTGATCAGGGTGGATTTGCCGGCGCCGTTGTGGCCCAGCAGGCCGACGACTTCGCCCGGATAGAGGTCGATGCTGACGTCGTCGACCGCGCGCACGCCGCCGAAGGACAGCGAGATATTCTTCATCTGGACAAGGGGGGTGGTCATTTACTTGGCTCCCGTGCGCTTGCGGTATTCGATGTCGACCCAGACGGCAAAGACGAGGACGGCACCGACGACGATGTTCTGGTAGGGGGCGTCGACGCCGACCATGGCCATGCCAGATTGCAGCGACTGCATGATCAGCGCGCCGAAGATGGCACCGTAGATGGTGCCGAGACCGCCGGAGAGCGCGGTGCCCCCGATGACGGCGGCGGCAATGACGCGCAGTTCGTCAAGCGTGCCGATGTCGTTGGTGTGATAGCCGAGGCGGGCCGAGGCGACGACGCCGCCGAGGGCGCAGAGCACGCCGACGATGGCGAAGATCTTGACCGTCAGCAGGCGGGTGTTGATGCCCGACAGGCTGGCCGCGTCGGGGTTGCCGCCGGTGGCGAAGATGTAGCGGCCGAGGCGGGTGCGGGTGGCGATCACGGTCATGACGATGGCGACCGCGATCAGCAGCAGCACCGAATAGGGGATGCCGTAGGCGACGTTGCAGTTTTCAGCGGTGTCGCAGCCATAGGCGGCGAAGTCCCGGGCCACCACGCGCGAGGGCAGTTCGTAGGCGTTCAGCACCGCGACAAAGCCGAGGATGGCGCCGATGGTCAGGGCGATGACGATGGCTTCGGCCCAGAGCGGCTTGACCGGGAAGTCATGCGCCACGCGGGAGCGGCGGGCGCTGTAGATGCCGGCGGCGGCGGCGAGGGCGGCAATGCCCCCCGCGATCCAGCTGAGCCCCCACCCGAGGGTGCCGGTGATGCCGCCGAACAGGATGTAGGTGTCGTCGAGCGGGCCGATCGTCTGACCGTCGGTCAGGTACCAGGCGACGTTGCGCCAGACGAGCAGACCGCCGAGCGTCACGATGAAAGCGGGGATGCCGCGATAGCCGATCAGCCAGCCCTGCGCCGCACCGATCACGGCGCCGGTGATCAGGCCGAGGCCGATGGTGATCCATGGGATCAGGGGCGAGCCGATCTCGAGCCCGAGGACGCCGGGCAGCCAGCGGGTCTGCATCATGCCCATGACGGCGGTGCAGGTGGCCAGCAGCGCCCCGACCGACAGGTCGATGTGGCGGGTGACGATGACAAAGACCATGCCGGTCGCCATGATGGCGACGCTGACGGTCTGGATCGTCAGGTTGAAGATGTTGCGCGGCGTCAGGAAACGCCCGTCGGTCCAGACGTTGAAGACCAGGCAGACAACCAGGAATGCCCCGATCATGCCCAGCAGGCGGGTGTCGAGTTCAAGTTGCTTGAGGAGGTTTCGCTTGGCGGCGGGGGCCGGGGTGGATTGCGTCTGATCAGACATTCGGGCTCCTAGTGGGACAGCGGCGCGGGGCGCCGGGCGTGCCGGAGAGGGCGGAGGCCACGGAGATCCCCCGACAAGGGGGCTGCGACGGGGCCAGCGTGAAAGGGGTGGGGGTCGGCCTGCCCGTGGCGGGGCAGGCCGGGTAGATCATCGGATGATCAGTTGCAGGGGGCCGGTCCGGCCTCGACGCCCTGGCAGAGCGCGTCCTTGGTGATCCAGCCCGCGTCGACCACAACCGACAGGTTGTCCTTGGTGATCGGCACCGGGGTCAGGAACTTGGCCGTCATTTCGGTGCCTGCGGGCGAGGTCCAGGTCTGGCCGCCCTCGACGGCGGTCATGTCGTCGCCGTTTCCGGCCAGTTCGACCGCGATTTCAGCCGCAGCGGTGCCGAGGTCACGGGCGTCTTTCCAGACAGAGACGGTCTGCGTGCCCAGTGCGACGCGGTTCAGGGCGGCATGGTCGCCATCCTGGCCCGAAACGGGGATCCCTTCCATGCCTTGCGCGGTCAGTGCCGCGACAACGCCGCCGGCGGTCCCGTCATTGGAGGCGACGACGGCATCGACCTTGTTGTCGTTGGCGGTCAGGATCTGTTCCATGTTGCGCTGCGCGTTGGCAGGCAGCCAGCCGTCGGTATAGGCCTCGTCGACGATGGTGATCGCGCCGCTGTCGATGGCCGATTGCAGGACTTCCTGCTGGCCGCCGCGCAGGAAGTCGGCGTTGGGATCGGTGGGCGAACCCTTGATCATGACGTAGTTGCCGGTCGGCTGTGCCTCGAGCACGGCGCGGGCCTGCATCCGGCCCACCTCGACGTTGTCGAAGGTCAGGTAGAAGGCGCGCTTGTCCTCGATCAGGCGGTCATAGGCGATCACGGGGATGCCTTCGTTGGCGGCGGCGTCAACGGCGGGGCCGATGGCGGCGGTGTCCTGCGCCAGAATGATCAGCGCGTCGACCCCTTGCGAAATCAGGCTCTCCACGTCGGACAATTGCTTGGCCGAGGACGATTGCGCATCGGCGGAGACATAGGTCGCGCCGGCGGCCTCAAGGGCTTTCTTGATGGCGGCTTCGTCGGTTTTCCAGCGCTCCTCCTGGAAGTTCGACCAGCTGACGCCGACAGTCATGTCCTGGGCGAGTGCGGCCGAATTGAAGCCAGCAACGGCGATGACCGCTGCGAGAATGGATTTATGCATGTTTTCCTCCCGAAAAGTCCCCCCGCCACTGGCGAGAGTCCCGAACCGTTGGTCCGGTGGCGGCAGGATGACATATTTAATTCATCTGTCAAAATAAAACTTATTGCTTTTCGCCTTCTTTTCCACATTCTGACAAGCGAGATGCCTGATAATGTCGAATATACCCGTGCGGAGGGGTCTCTATCCCTTCGCAGGTGCAGCAATAAGTTTAGAGTCTGAATAATGTATGTGAGTGATGCCAGCCCAGAGCCCCCCCTGGCGCCGACGGAGCAGGCCCCGACCGGATGCGGACCGATTCTGTCGGTCAGCGGACATGCCGCCAAGAACCTGCGCCAGCAGATCTTTGAGGCGGTGCGGGCCGCCGGGCGCACGACACGGGCCGATGTGACGCGCAGCCTGGGAATCAGCGCCGGATCGGCGACGACGCTGAGTGCCGAGCTGATTGCCGCCGGGTTCCTGCGCGAGGTCGAGGGGCTGGCGCGCGAGGCGGGGCGGGGCCGCCCGCCCGTGGCGCTGGAGGTGGTGCCGGATGCGCGGCTGGTGATCGGGCTGAAGCTGTCGGACCAGGTGCATACTGCCGTGCTGACGGATTTCGCGGGCACCGTTCTGGCCAATGCGTCGCAGCCGACACCGCCGACGCGCAAGAGCCTGGAGGATATCCTGGCGGAGGTCGAAACGCTGGTCGCCGCGTTGTTGGCGCAGGCCGGGTGCGGGGTCGCCGCGATCAGCGCCATGGGCGTCGGGCTGCCGGGGCTGGTCGATCACCCGGCCGGGCATGTGGTCTGGTCGCCGCTGCTGCGGCTGCGCGATCTGCCGCTGGCAGAGGCGTTGCAGGATCGGTTCGGCCTGCCGGTGCAGATCGACAACGACGCCAACATGCTGACGCTGGCCGAGCTGTGGTTCGGGGCCGGGCGGGCGCGATCGGATTTCGCGGTGGTCACGATCGAGGAAGGCGTCGGCATGGGCGTGGTGCTGAACCACCAGCTTTTCCGCGGGTCGCGCGGGGTCGGGCTGGAGCTGGGGCATACCAAGGTGCATCTGGATGGCGCCCTGTGCCGCTGTGGGCAGCGCGGCTGTCTGGAGGCCTATGTGGCGGATTATGCGCTGGCGCGCGAGGCGGCGACGGCGCTGGATCGCAGCGCGCACAATCGCCAGAGCGCCCATGCGCTGCTGGAGACGCTGTTTGCCGAGGCCAAGGCGGGCAACGAGTCGGCCCGCACGATCTTTAGCCGGGCGGCGCGTTATCTGTCGCTGGGGCTGGCCAACGTGGTGCAGTTGTTCGACCCGGAGCTGATCATCCTGTCGGGCGAGCGGATGCAGTACGATTACCTCTATGCCGATGAAATGATGGCGGAAATGCGGGCGCTGACCGTGGGTGGGGGCCGGGTGCCCTGCGCCGTCGAGCTGCATGCCTGGGGGGACATGGTCTGGGCGCGCGGGGCATCGGCGCTGGCGCTGAGCGCCGTGACGGATTCGGTTCTGGGCGAGAGGTGGGCGGCATGATGCGGTGGGCGGTGGTTCTGGCGATGCTGGCAAGCGGGGCGCAGGCCGGCCCGGTGTTCGAGGACCGGTCCGACGCCTTGCCGCGGCATGTATACGGTGGCGGATGGGAACATTTCGTCGGCGGGGGCGTGGCGGTGTTCGATTGCGATGGCGATGCGCGGCCCGATATTTTCGCCGCCGGGGGCGAGAACGCGGCGCTGCTGCTGCGCAACGGGGGGGATTTCACGTTTCGGCAGGTGGCGGTGCCTGAGCTGCGCGGCGCCACCGGGGCCTATCCGCTGGACATCGACGCCGACGGATGGATGGATCTGTATGTGATGCGGGTCGGGCCGGACGTGGTCTTGCGCGGTCAGCCCGCCTGCGGTTTCGTCGATGCGACACAGGCGTTCGGCCTGCCCGAAAGCGATCAGTGGAGCACGGCCTTTGCCGCCTGGTGGACCGATGACCGCCGGCCGCAGATGGCCGTGGGGCACTATGTCGACCGCGGCAATCCCGACGGGCCGTTCGAGGCCTGTGACACCAATACGCGGCTGGTCCCCGATGCGCAGGGATACCGGGCCGAGGTGCTGGCACCGGGGTTTTGCAGCCTGTCGATGCTGGCGGCGCGGGATGCGCGCGGGCGGCTGGGCCTGCGGATTTCCAATGACCGTCACTACTATGTCAAGGGCGGCTACGAGCAGATGTGGGACATCGGAGAGGGGCGGTTCCTGGATGCACAGGACGGGTTCGCCAAGGTCTCGCTCTGGGGGATGGGGATTGCCAGCCGGGACCTGACAGGCGACGGGCGGGCCGAGGTGATGATGACCTCGATGGGGGATCAACTGCTGCAACTGGCGCAGGCGGACGGAACATACGCCAACGCACCTTACGCCATCGGCACCTATGCGACGCGCCCGCATGTGGGCGGTGACGGGCGGCCATCGACCGGGTGGCACGCGCAGTTCGCGGATGTCGACAACGACGGGCGCGCGGATCTGTTCATTGCCAAGGGCAACGTCGATCAGATGCCGGGCATGGCGATCCATGACCCGAACAACCTGTTGATGCAGCAGGCGGATGGCAGCTTTGTCGAGGCGGCGGCAGATGCGGGCGTGGCGACGGCAGAACGGTCGCGCGGCGCGGCGCTGGCGGATTTCGACGGCGACGGGCGGCTGGACCTGCTGGTGGTGAACCGCCGTGCGCCGCTGGAGCTGTATCGCAACGTGACCGAAGGCACCGGGCATTGGCTGGAGGTGTCGCTGCAACAGCCGGGCGGCAACCGCAATGCCGTGGGCGCGCGGGTGCGCGTCAATGGGCAGGAACAGGAGGTGAGCGTCGGCGGCGGCCATGCCAGCGGGCAGGCGACGCCGCTGCATTTCGGGCTGGGGGCGGCCGAGACGGCGCAGGTCACGGTGATCTGGCCGGATGGCAGCCGCAGCGAGGCGCACCCCGCCGTCGACCGCATCGTGACGCTGCGGCGCTAATGCGCCACGGGCAGGCCGCTCGGCACTGTGTCGGGAACGCCGAGCCCCCGGGTCAGCGCCTGTGGGTCGGTCAGAGTATCGAGGAAGGCCCTGAGGTTGGCGATATCTTCGGCCCCGAGGTCGGTGCGCCATGTCGCCATGGAGGCGATGGCGGCAACATCTGCCGGGCTGGCCATGGTGGCGGCATCGTCATAGGGCAGGGCGGGCAGGACCGCCTGGGTGATGTCGTAGCGGGCGAGGCCTGCGACAGGGTCGGCATGGTCCGCGATGAACTGGCCCAGATCGGCATGCGCCCCCGCATGGCCATAGGGCGCGGTCAGCGCCACGTTGCGCAGCGATGGCGTGCGAAAGGCATAGAGGTCGGCGGGGTCGCCGGTGACGCGAAAGCGGCCTTCGTCGCGGGTGTTGAATTCGAACTTGGCGGCCTTGCCCGGGCCGATCTGCGGCGCGCCCATGGCGTGAAAATCGTGGTCGGTCAGAAACGGACCGGAATGGCAGCTGTCGCAACCCGCGGGGCCATAGAACAGCTCCATCCCGGCGCGGGCCGCGTCGGGCAGCGGCGTGCCGTCGCGCAGATAGGCATCGAAGGGTGCTGTATCCGAGCGCCATTCCGCCGCCATGAAGACCGCGATGGCGTTGGAGATATCGGTGAAGGCGATGTCGTCGGGGCTTTTGATGGCGGGATAGACGGCCATGAAACCCTCGGCATAGGCCGGAATGGCGGCGACGCGGCGCGCGATCAGATCCCATGCGCCGCCGGGGCCGGTGATCAGCCCCTGACGGGCGGCGCGGGCAACGTCGTTTTCCTGCACATGGCCCGCCATTTCATCGGCGCTGAGCACCGGGAACATGGTTTGCGCGGAGAGCAGAGAGGCGAAGCCCGTGACCATGTCGTCGTCCAGCGGGGTGCGGAACCCGCCGGGGCGGGTGGGGTCGGCCTCGATCCGGCCATCGTCGAACAGGCGGGTGAATTCATGCGCGCCGAGGTTGAACAGCGCAGGCGCATTGCGGGGCACGCGGGCCTCGGGCGGGTTGTCGGGATCGGCGCGGCGGTCGGGGCCGAGGCCGATGCCGCCATCGCCCAGCGACAGCGACAGGCCATCGCCCGTGCCAAAGCGCGGATGGTGGCAGGTGGCGCAGGACACCTCCTTGTTGCCGGACAGGATCGGATCGTAGAACAGGAGCTGCCCGAGGGCGGCCTCGTCCGCGCGCACGGGGGCATAGCTGTCGTCGGTGACGGGCGCGGGCAGGGGACCGGCGATGGCGGTGCCGGTGGTCGCGAGGACGGCACTGGCGGCGAGGGCCAGATAAACCCCGGACGTGATGCGACTGTGGTGCATTGGCTCTCCCCCTCCTCTGCCCGAGGTGGAGGATGGCAAATTGCCCGGCGTTCGGCAATGGTCGTGAGGGGGATGTAACGCTTGCGGAATGTGCAACGATGGCTGCATTAATTGCAATTTACGCACTTCTTGGCGCGGACTATCGTTTGCCATACTCGGGAGGAGTAGACATGAAACATATGACGACGCGGGTGCTGGCACCTGCATTTCTGGCCGCGACGCTGTTCGCCGCCCCCGCCATGGCGGACAAGGCCGACGACACGATGCGCGTCGCGATGGCCGAAGAAATCCTGAACCTGGATTACAATTACACCACCAAGCGCGAATACATCATCCTTGCGCAAATGACGGATACGACGCTGTTCGATCTGGATCCGCGCACGCAGGAGTACAAGCCGGCGGTGGCGACGGGGTATGCGTTCGTCGACGACAAGACGTTGGATATCACCCTGCGCGACGACGTGAAATTTCACGACGGCAGCGTGCTGAGCGCCGAGGACGTCGCCTATACCTACAACTGGATCATCCGCGAGGACAGCGAATCCAACGCTTCGGGGACCATCGGGCGCTGGCTGGACAACGCCGAGGTGACGGGGCCGAACACGGTGCGCTTTCACCTGAAATCGGTCTATCCGCTGGTGCTGCGCGACATGGCGCAACGGATCATGCTGCGCAAGGCCGGCACCTACGACGAGGGCGGCACGGTCGACCGTGACGCCATGGCGCAGGAGCTGATCGGCACCGGCCCCTACAAGGTGAAATCCTTTGAGCCGGGGCAGGAACTGGTGCTGGAACGCTTTGACGATTATTTCGGAGAGGCCCCCGCGATCCAGACCATCGTGGTGCGCAACCTGCCCGATATCGGCACCCAGCAGGCCGAGCTGATGTCCGGCGGGATCGACTGGATGTTCAAGGTGCCGCTGGACCTGGCCGAGAGTCTGGGCGCGACGCCGATGGCCAGCCATCTGAGCGGGCCGGACCTGCGTGTCGCCTTCGTCGTGCTGGATGCGGCGGGCTATACGGATGCGGATGGACCGCTGACCAAGGTGAAGGTGCGTCAGGCAATCAATCATGCCCT
>TARA_R110002126_G_scaffold169314_4_pt1 | contig 77454 bp, 67 predicted proteins | sample TARA_R110002126 | Tara Oceans TARA_R110002126 (sample SAMEA4397536) | marine metagenome | biome: Polar Biome; feature: [DCM] deep chlorophyll maximum layer (ENVO:01000326); material: water (ENVO:00002006), including particulate matter (ENVO:01000060) such as... | depth 30 m | reverse complement strand
TCCATGTTGGCGATGCCGCCTTCATAGATCAGGTCAACGATCAGCTTGGTTTCGTGCAGGCATTCGAAATAGGCCATTTCGGGCTCGTAGCCGGCTTCGACCAGTGTTTCAAAACCCATGCGGATCAGTTCAACGATACCGCCACACAGAACTGCTTGTTCGCCGAACAGGTCGGTTTCGCATTCTTCGCGGAAGTTGGTTTCGATGATGCCGGAACGACCGCCACCGATGGCGGAGCAATAGGACAGACCGATTTCCAGCGCTTTGCCGGAGGCGTCTTTGTCAACGGCCACAAGGCAAGGCACGCCGCCGCCTTTTGAGTATTCGCCGCGTACGGTGTGACCTGGGCCTTTGGGGGCCATCATGATCACGTCAACGCCGGGCTTGGGTTCGATCAGGCCGAAATGCACGTTCAGGCCGTGTGCGAATGCGATGGCGGAGCCTTCGCGGATGTTATCGTGGACGTATTTCTTGTAGGTTTCAGCCTGCAATTCGTCGGGCATGGTGAACATGATGACGTCGGCCCAAGCGGCGGCTTCGGCGATGCCCATTGTTTTCAGGCCTTCGCCTTCGGCTTTGGCGATCGAGGCAGAGCCTTCGCGCAGAGCAACGACGAGGTTTTTCGCACCGGAATCACGCAGGTTCAGGGCGTGGGCGTGGCCTTGGGAGCCGTAGCCGAGGATGGCGACTTTTTTATCCTTGATCAGGTTAACGTCGCAGTCACGGTCGTAATAAACGCGCATTGGGGCGTCCTTTCGGGTTCGTTGAAATCTGAACGTGTTATAACTGATGGATCGGGCGATACCATTGTCGAATTATGAGTTTATTTGGCAAAATGAAGATGGTAATGCGTGGTTTTGTAAAGATATGGAAAAATCATGCTTGATGATGAGGATCGGCGCATTTTGCGCCATTGGCAGGCGGATGCGGGGTTAAGCCCGGGCGAGCTGGCGGATCGGGTTGGGCTAAGTCCTGGCAAGGTCGCGCGGCGCATTGTGCGCATGCAAGAGGCGGGCATTGTCGAGGGTGTTGGCATGGTCGTGGATTGGGCATCCCTTGGCTATGCCGTCGAGGTGTCGTTGCGGATCACGCTGGATAAGACCCAAGGCAATGCGTTTGATGCGTTTCTGGTCGCGGCGCGCAAGGTGGAGGAAGTGATCGAAATACAGACGTTTCTCGGACGCGTTGATGTGCGGTTGTCGATCATTGCCCGCGACATGGCCCATTATCAGGCGATTTACCGAGGTAAAATCCTGACCCTGCCGCATATCGCCGACATCGAGGCGTTGATGCATGTGGCGCGGATCAAATCGGACGAGGCGTTGCCGCTATGATCCAGCTGGACGAAATTGACCATCGTTTGATCCGGTCGCTGGCGCGGGATGCCACGCAAAGTGCCGGTGCCTTGGGGCGGCATCTGGGTTTGTCGCAACCCGCCACATGGCGGCGCATCCGGCGGCTGGAAGAGGCGGGCGTCTTGCGCGGCAAACGGTTACGGCTGAACCGCGAGGCATTGGGCTTTGGCGTGACGGTTTTTCTGGGCGTCAAGCTGGCCACCAAGGGCCGCGTCAGCCTTGAGGACTTTGAGCGCGCGGTCAGTGCGATCCCCGAAGTGCAAACGGTCGAGCACGTTTTGGGGTTATATGATTACCGTTTGCGGGTCGTGGCGCGGGATCTGGCCGATTTTGAACGGGTATTGCGGCGGCGGATTATGACCTTGCCGGGGGCCGGCGCGGTGGAAGCCAATGTGCTGCTGAGCGAAGAACGTCTTGCGGGGCCTTTGGGTCTATAACTTTGACGGGCGGCGCTGTATCTTGCGCCCAAAGGAAGAGGAGACCCCTATGCCAGCTTTACTGAATACTGTTGACCCGCAAGGGCTTGAAGAATTCTCGGTCGTCTTTACCGACCGGTCGCTGAACCACATGTCAGCGGCGTTTCAGGGCGTGATGCGCGATATCAGCGCCATGCTGAAAGAGGTGTATAACGCTGATGCCGTGGCCATTGTGCCTGGTGGCGGGACATTTGCGATGGAGGCCGTAGCCCGGCAATTCGCCCGCAATGCCGAGGTTGTTGTCGTGCGCAACGGTTGGTTTTCCTACCGCTGGAGCCAGATCATCGAGAACGGCGATCTGACCGGAAACACCACGGTTCTCAAGGCGTGGATGCAGGGCAACAGCACGCCCGCGCCCTTTGCGCCATGCCCGATTGGCGATGTGGTGGATGCGATCCGTAGCCAAAAACCGCAGGTGGTGTTCGCACCGCATGTGGAAACCAGCGCCGGGGTGATCCTGCCTGACAGCTATATCAAACAGATGGCAGATGCGGCCCACGAGGTTGGCGCGTTGATGGTTCTGGATTGTATCGCGTCCGGTTGCGCATGGGTTGATATGAAGGCCCTTGGCGTTGATGTGTTGATTTCGGCCCCGCAAAAGGGCTGGAGCGCGTCGCCATCCGCCGGATTGGTGATGATGTCGGACCGTGCTGTTGCGCGGCTGGCCGAAACCAAATCGGACAGCTTTTCCATCGATCTGGGCAAATGGCATAGCATCATGAAAGCCTATGAAGACGGCGGCCATGCCTATCATTCGACAATGCCCACCGATGCCTTGCGGGTGTTCCGCGACACCATGAAGGAAACCCAAGCCTATGGGTTTGCACGGCTGAAAGAAGCGCAGTGGCGTTTGGGCGACGGGGTTCGCAAGATGCTGGCCGACCGTGGTGTGGTGTCAGTCGCGGCCGAAGGGTTCGGCGCACCGGGTGTTGTGGTCAGCTATACCACGGACCCGTCAGTGCAAAACGGCAAGGCTTTCGCGGCGGAAGGGATGCAGATCGCCGCAGGCGTGCCGTTGATGTGTGACGAGCCGGATAATTTCCAGACATTCCGCGTGGGGCTGTTCGGCTTGGACAAGCTGTATGATGTTGACGCAACGCTGGCGCGTTTGGCGCGTGTGGTCGATAAGGTACTGTAAAATCAGGGTGCGGCGGGGGGCTTACCCTTGCCGCATGCCCAACCCCATCTCCATCAGCATTTTGCGCACCGGGGCCATGGCGTATAGCGCGTTCAGGCCGGTTGCGCGGGCATCGCGGGCAATAGGGGCGCTGGCCTGACTGGCGCGGTTCAGCAGATCAATGCCCCGAACCCGCAGCAGAATGTCGGCAAAGCGGGCCTTGTGATAGGCATCCAGCATTTTCTGGCTGCCCAGATCCGCGGGGTTCGTCTGCGCCAATTCCAGCAAGGTCGCGACGTCCTGCAATGACATGTTCAGCCCCTGCGCGCCAATCGGGGGCATGACATGGGCGGCCTCGGCGATCAGGGCGATGCGTTCGCCGGACAGGCGGGCGGCGTGCTGGGTTATGATCGGCCAGACGTTGCGCGCGGTGGCCAGTGTTAGCGGACCAAACAAATGACAGCTGCGCAGGGTGGCTTCCTCGGAAAAAGTTTTCGCATCCAGAGCCATGCGCCGTGTGCATTCTGCGGTGCTGTCCATCCAGACCACGGCAGAACAGGGCATCCCGTCGCGGTCGGGCAGGGGCACCAACGTGAACGGCCCGCCGGTGCGGTGAATTTCAGTCGATACATTCTCATGCGGCACAGGGTGCGTGACCGCGAAGACCACAGCGCTTTGACCATAGCCAGATGTGGTAATGTCGATGCCTGCGGCCTCGCGCATGGGGCTATTGCGGCCATCTGCGGCGATCACCAAAGGCGTGGTAATTCTGCTGCCGTCGCTTAGGCCGACGCGGGCCTCGGCTGTGCGGGTGAACAGCGATGTGGTGCCGGTGCCGGGGCGAAAATCGACATTGGGCAATTCGGCCAACCGGTCCAGCAGGGCGCGGCGCAGCAGCCAGTTGGGGAAATTCCACCCGAAAGGCTGGTCCGAAATCTCGGCCGCGTTGAATTCGCGGGTGACGCGCGGTTCAGGGTCAGCCCCGCCCGCATCGACAATGCGCATGATTTGCAAGGGGGCGGCGTGGTCCGCAAGGTGGGTCCAGATGCCAGCGGCCTCAAGCACGCGACGGGCCGGTTGCAGCATCGCGGTGGACCGCAGATCGGCCCCATCCGCATCGCCATCGGTGATCGGCGGGGTGGGATCAACGCATATCACCTTGAAACCGGCGCTGCCAAAGGCCGCCGCCGCCGTCAGACCGGCAATGCCGCCGCCCGAAATCAGAATATCACAATCCATGGTCATCCCCGAAAGCTAGCCCGTGATCCGCCCAAGAAAAGCGCTAAGATCATCGGTGTGGAAATGAATGTGATCGCCAGCCTGCGCTTCGGGGGCGACATGCACCGTGCCCATGCCCATGGCGTGGGGGGCGGCCAGATTGCGCGGGTCATCCTCGAACATCACAGCTTTGGTCGTGTCCAGCTTGTCAGTGGTGAAAACATGTTCGAACGCCGCGCGTTCGGGTTTGGGCAAAAACTGTGCATGTTCAACGCCATAGATTGCATCGAACAGGCCGTCTAACCCGCGCGCAGACACCACACGTTCCGCATAGGGGGCGGTGCCATTGGTGTAAATGATGCGCCGGCCGGGCAGGGCGCGGATGCGATCAGCCAACACAGGGTCCGGTGTCAGCGCATCAAAGGAAATATCGTGCACGTCGTGCAGATAGGGGGCCGGGTCCACGGAATGCTCGCGCATCAGCCCAGCGAGCGTTGTGCCGTAGCTGTGCCAGTAATGTTTGCGCAGGTAATTGGCCCGGGCGTGATCCACATCAAGGGCGTTCATCACCCAACTGGTCATCCGCTGCTCGATCTGGTCGAACAGACGCGCCGAGGGCGGGTAAAGCGTGTTATCAAGGTCAAAGACCCAAGTACACACGTGAGAAAAAGCGTGCTTTGGCATACGCCCTAGCTACGCTTCGCCGCAGGCATGCGCAAGATCACGGGCTTGCGCAAATGGACGCGGGGGATAGAGTGCCCGCAACCTAAATGAAAGTGACCCAATGACTGCGCCCAGACCCGGACCGACAGATGCCTATGCCATGATCCTGGAGGCGATCGATTTGGGTACCTACCGGCCGGGCGATCGTTTGGTAGAAAGCGAGCTTGCGGAACGGTTTGGCGTCTCGCGCACCCCTGTTCGCGAGGCATTACAACGGCTTGAGACGCAATCCTTGCTGGCGCGGGATGGCCGCAGCCTGATCGTGGCGTCGTTGGATCACAACCAGACGGCAGAGCTGTATGTCGTGCGCGGAGAGCTGGAGGGGCTGGCCGCGCGGCTTGCTGCGCGTCATGCCACCGTGGAGGAGGTGCGCGTGCTGCGTGATATGGTCGAAGCAGATAATGACCTGCGCGATGATCCCGTTGCTTTGGCGCGGGCAAACCGGCGGTTTCACAAACAAATTCATCTGGCGTCACACAACAGATATTTGGTGCAGCAGTTGGATCTGGTGCATCGGTCGATGGCATTGATGGCGACATCATCCCTTGCGGTCGAGGGGCGCGGTCATATCGCGCAAGCCGAGCATGACAAGATCGTGCGCATGATTGAGCAACGCGATGAAGATGGCGCTGACGAAGCGCTGCGTTTGCATATCTCGGTGGCGTTCACCACCCGCCTCAAGCAAGAAGCCGCGCGGCGCGAAGAAGAAGGTTAGCCAGTGGGGACGGGCGTAGGGTTGTCGGTTTTCTCGTCCGTTTTATGCGGGACGCCATGTTCGGTCTTGTCCCAGTAAAACGGGTGAAAGATGAATTCGTATAGGGCCTTATATGCCGCGAATGTGCCTAGGATAAAATAAAACGGCAAGCTGAACGCCCAAGGTATCAGATGTCTGTGTTCCTTGCCGCGAACCGCCCGAAGCGCGATGGAAATGTTCACTAATTCGGCAAAAATGAAATAGAAGAACAATCCCTTAAGCATTTGGATGCCAAGCACTGTTTCGACCGGATGGGACAGGCCAACCAAGGTTATGCAAAGCGTCCAGAGCAGTGGCGCACATAGGAATTGGCTTACGGTTGCCAAGAACAGGATTTGAAGCCCGAGAAAACGCAGAAACCCCACTTGTTTTATCAACTTGAGCGGTTGTCGCATGTGCACGCACCATGTCGTCAAAAAACCCTTGAGCCAGCGGGAACGTTGTTTGACCCATGGCCAGGCGCGAAAATTCGCCTCTTCATACGTGACTGTGGGCAAAAGGTCGGTTTTATAGCCGTGCCGCGCGAGCCTCACGCCCAAATCGGCATCTTCGGTCACATTATGGGCATCCCAGCCGCGCAATTCCTCAAGAGCGGTGCGGCGGAAAAACAGGGTCGTTCCGCCCAAAGGCACGATGAACCCAAGCCGTGCAATGCCCGGCAAAACAACCCGCCACCATGCGGCATATTCGATGGTGAAGCAGCGCGAAATCCAGTTGGTGCGCGCGTTATAATAGTCCAGCATTCCCTGAACGCAGACGACATTTTTGGGCGCATTGGCGAAATGCCGAATAACGCGATCAATTTGATCTACTTCGGGTGCGTCCTCGGCATCCCAAACGCCGATAATACTGCCTTTGCAAAAGTCCAAAGCATAGTTCATCGCACGGGGTTTCGTGCGCAAACTATTCGCTTGCGGCACTTCGATCACGTCAAACCACGCAGGCAGCTTGGTGCGCGCAATGGTATCGCGGGTCATATCGTCGCCTTCCTCAAGCACCAGCACGATCTGAAGCAGCGATTTCGGATAGGTCAGTTTCGCCAGCCGCGCGATCAAGGCCCCGGCGATTTCCTTTTCGCGAAAGAGGGGCACCAGTACGGAAACATGGGGTTGGAACGGGTGCTCCGGCTCTTGCTGTGGCGGGGGGCTGGGCGGCACCTTGCGCAGAAAAACATGCGTGAAAAGGGCGACCGTGCGCAGCGATACGATCATGACACTGCTGCACAGCGCCCACAAAAGGATAATGGTGAAACCCCATGCGGGCTCCAGCACCAACACGATTGCCATCAACGCCAAGATGCCCATGGACCACGCGCGCCGGCTTTTGGCATCTGCACGCCAGGTGCGACAGCTTTCAATGGGCGGCACGCGAATGGCAGCACGCTGGGCAAGCTCGGCACCGTAAAGTGCTGTTATACTTTCAGAAATTTGTTTCTTATCGGCGACTACCGGCAGCAAGCTAACGCCAGCACGCGCAATCTGAAGGGCAACGTGATCAAATTGATCGGGGGTGCTGACGGCAACCATGATCGTGTCGCCCAAAGACCGCCACGGAACGATGCCGTATTTCAGACAATCCAGCGCATCAAGATGCTGCGCCATGGCAGCTTTCGGCGGATCAACGGCAAGATCGATATGTTGCAGATTATACTGTGCCGCCAGCGCGGCGCACAGTTGCGCAGACGAGACAGCGCCGCTGGCGATCAGGCACTCACCCAACGGCACGTTAAGTCGTTCCTGATCTTGCAGCGCGCGCACAAGGTCTGCCTGATCAATCGCGCCTGAATTCACAAGTATCCGGCCCAGCGGCAGGTGCGCTTGGGCAGGTGCTGCCGGTTCGGGCGTGGTGAATTGCAGACGTAGATCGCTCAACCCGCGAATCCCCTTAGATACAAGGGGACAGGATGCAGCGGGTTGGCTTAATCAGGTCTTAACAGCCGATAAACTAAGCGGACTGAAGCTCGCGTTCGGCCATCGCAGCGGCAAAACGTTCAAACAGGTAAAAGCTGTCTTGCGGGCCGGGGCTTGCCTCGGGGTGGTGCTGAACGGACCAGACCGGGCGGCCTTGCATGCGGATACCACAGTTCGATCCGTCAAACAGCGACTGATGCGTTTCAACGACACCGTTGGGCAGGGATTGCGCATCAACCGCAAAGCCGTGGTTCATCGAGGTAATCTCGACCTTGCCGGTTTCCATGTCTTTGACGGGGTGGTTGGCGCCGTGATGGCCGTGGCTCATCTTGATTGTTTCACCGCCAAGGGCCAGTGCAAGCATCTGATGACCAAGGCAAATCCCGAACACAGGCAGATCGGTTTTGGCGATGACCTCTTTGATCATTGGGACGGCGTAAACGCCTGTCGCTGCCGGATCGCCGGGGCCGTTCGACAGGAAAACCCCATCAGGATTATGCGACATGACGTCTTCGAATGTGGCGGATGCTGGCAGCACAGTCACATCGCAACCCGCCGAGGCAAGGCAGCGCAGAATGTTGCGCTTGGCACCATAATCAACGGCGACGACTTTGTATTTCGCGTCGGTCTGCGGGGCATAGCCTTCGGGCCAGGCCCACCGCATCTCGTTCCAGCGGTAGGATTGCGCGCAGGTCACGTCTTTGGCCAGATCGGCACCTGTCAGGCCGGCAAACCCGCGGGCTGCTGCAACCAGTGCTTCGATGTCGAAATTGCCGTCGGGATCATGGGCGAGGGCCGCATGGGGTGCCCCTTGTTGACGGATGGCGCGGGTCAGGCGGCGGGTATCAATGCCGCCAATTGCAATACGACCGCGTGCCGCCAGCCATTCCGACAGCGGCTGAACTGAACGCCAGCTACTGGGGTCGGTCGGCATCCATTTGACAACCATGCCAGCGGCAACAGGATCGCCCGTTTCATCGTCTTCGGGCGTGGTGCCGGTGTTGCCGATATGGGGAAAGGTAAACGTGACGATCTGGCCCGCATAGGACGGATCGGTCATGATTTCCTGATAGCCGGTCATCGCGGTGTTGAAACACAGTTCGGCGACGGTTTGCCCTGTTGCCCCAAATCCCATGCCGTAAAAAATCGATCCGTCCGCAAGTGCTAGGCAGGCGGTCGGGCGTGTGGATGCGGGCGCAGTCATGGGAGGGGCCTCCAAGGGCAGATAGGTGGGGATAAACGGGTGCAATCTAAAGCCGGGGGCGGGCCGGGTCAATACCATGTGAAAAATGATATATCATTTATAAACAGGTACTTAACTAAGGTATGAACCATTGCCTGTTTTGGGGGAATTGTCTATGTTCGGCAGCTTACACCGCATTGGTCGAAGGACGATAGCAATGGAACTGCGCACACGCATCACAGACGCGATGAAACAGGCGATGAAAGACAAGGCCGCCGACCGGCTGTCTACGTTGCGTTTGATCAACGCTGCCATCAAGGACAAAGACATCGCTGCGCGTGCAGATGGTGGGGATGATGGGGTTGGCGACCCAGAGGTTCTGGCGATCTTGGGCAAGATGGCCAAGCAGCGGATGGAATCGGTGCGTGCCTACGAGGAAGGCGGTCGTCTGGACCTTGCCGACCGCGAGCGCGAAGAAATCCTGATCATCGAGGAATTCCTGCCCCGTCAGTTGACCGAGGAAGAAAGCGCCAAGGCTGTGGATGATGCCATTGCCGAAGTCGGTGCAACATCGATCCGCGACATGGGCAAGGTGATTGGTTTGCTTAAGGGCAAATACACCGGCCAGATGGATTTCGGTGCTGTCGGCCCCAAGGTCAAAGACCGCCTAAGCTAAGCGCGCAACAACGAGCGGTTCAATTCGTCAAACAGCGCGATCCGCTCGTCTTCACTTAAGAAACTGCCAATCTCGACCTCGCGGCCCTTGCCGCGCAGGGTAACGTAATGTGGCACGGGGCCGTCTTTCTCGTATTTGGTGACGACGGTCCAATAACGGTTGCAGTCCCATTCTTTGACATCGCCCTTGGGCGTGGTGTGGGTCAGGTGCACAGTGTCATCGGTGAGGGTAAACACCTCATCGATCTGGCGGGATTTGTGGTTGCCTTGCAGGGCGAAATACATGCCCGCCACCGCCGCCAACACAAACGGCAACAACCACCACAGCAGCGGTGTGCCCAGCAATGGGAGCGTCGGTATCAGGATCATCGCAAAGGTCACAAGAATGAACGCGGCAAACCCTTTGGGTGGCAGCGACTGATGGGGCCAAAGCCGCAGTTCCTGTCTGCGGGCAGTGGGCGCAGTTTTCCATTCATAGGGCATGGGGCGGGTCCGGTTAGCCTAGGTTACGCCCCTAATTTAGTACGGATCCGGTGCCAAACAATGCGACAGATTGCATCTGGCCCCGCGGGGCAGGCGTCTGAACCGCTTAGACGGAACGCTCAGGTCGCCGCGCGTGGTTCGATCAGGTCCCAGCGGTTACCAAACCTGTCGCGAAAGACGGCGACGGTGCCATAGGGCTCATGGCGGGGGGGCTCTTCAAAGGTTACACCTGCGGCCAAAAGGCGTGCGTGATCACCGGCGAAATCGTCGGTTTCCAGAAACAGCCAGACGCGCCCCGCACCTTGGTTGCCGATGGCCGCACGCTGCGCTGCGTCCCCCGGTTCGGCCAGAATAAACCCCGTGTCGCCGCCCGCAGGGGTGACGCGGACCCAGCGTTTGTGGCCTTGGTCCTCGTCTTGGGTCAGCTCAAACCCCAGTACGCCGCAATAGAATGCGATGCCTTCGTCATAGCTGGGGACGATGAGGGTGAGGGCGGAGAGACGCATGCGCCTACTCCAACTCTACCAGCAAATCCTTGGCGTCGATCTGGCCACCGGGGGCAACATGCACCGCTTTGACCACTGCGTCGCGGTCCGCGTGAATGCCGGTTTCCATCTTCATCGCCTCGATTGTCAGCAATAGATCGCCCGCTTTGACCTGCTGGCCCACGACTGCACCGACTGATGCCACAACACCCGGCATTGGTGCGCCGATGTGGTTGGGATTGCCGGATTCAGCCTTGGGTCGCTGGGCTGTCGTTGCTTTGACCAGACGGTTTGGCACACGTACGACGCGGGGCTGACCGTTAAGTTCAAAGAACACTTTGACCTCGCCATCCTCGTTGGTTTCGCTCAGCGCTTGCAGGCGGATTTCCAGCGTTTTGCCGGGGTCGATTTCGGCGGTAATTTCCTCGCCCGGTTCCATCCCGTAAAAGAACGTGCGTGTCGGCAATACGCGCACGGGGCCATAGGTCCGGTGACGGCCCATGTAATCAAGGAAAACCTTGGGATACATCAGATACCCCGACAGATCGTCGTCTTCGACATCGGCCCCTTCAAGCTGCTCTTTCAGATCGGCGCGGGTGGCCTCAAGATCGGTGGGGGGCAGATGCGCGCCGGGGCGTTCGGTATTGGGTTTTTCGCCCTTCAAGATCTTGTTCACGATGCCCGCAGGGAACCCACCCGGAGGTTGGCCCAGATTGCCGCGCATCATGTCGATGACACTATCAGGAAAGGACATTTCCGCATCGGGGGCTTCGACTTGGTCACGGGTCAACCCTTGGGAAACCATCATCAGCGCCATGTCACCGACGACCTTTGAGGATGGTGTGACCTTGATGATATCGCCGAACATCTGGTTCACATCAGCATAGGTTTTGGCGACCTCGGGCCAGCGGTCGTCCAGCCCCATCGACGCGGCCTGCGCCTTGAGGTTGGTAAACTGACCACCGGGCATTTCGTGCAGGTACACTTCGGACGATGGGGCCTGCATGCCGGTTTCAAACGCAGCGTATTCGCCCCGGACTTCTTCCCAATAGTTTGAAATCTCGCGCACTGCGTCCATCGACAGGCCGGTGTCGCGGTCGGTGTGTTTCAGTGCCTCTACGACAGAGCCCAGCGTGGCCTGCGATGTGTTGCCCGACAGTGCGTCCATCGCGCAATCGACCGCATCAACGCCCGCCTCGGACGCGGCCATGATCGTGGCGATAGCGGCGCCAGCGGTGTCATGGGTGTGGAAGTGGATCGGCAACCCGACCTCGGACTTCAAGGCTTTGATCAGCACCTTGGCGGCGTTTGGCTTCAACACACCTGCCATGTCTTTCAGACCCAGCACATGGGCACCGGCGGCCTTCAGCTCTTTGCCCATAGAGACATAGTATTTCAGGTCATACTTGGCGCGGTCGGGGTCAAAGATATCGCCGGTATAGCAAACCGTGCCTTCGCAGATCTTGCCGTTATCAATCACAGCGTCCATCGCCACGCGCATGTTTTCAACCCAGTTCAGGCTGTCGAACACGCGGAAGACATCCACACCTTCGGTCGCGGCGACGCGCACGAATTCCTGCACGACGTTGTCGGGGTAATTGGTATAGCCCACGCCGTTCGACCCGCGCAGCAACATCTGGGTCATCACGTTGGGAATTGCGGCGCGCAGGTCGCGCAGGCGCTGCCACGGGCATTCCTGCAAAAACCGGTATGCCACGTCGAATGTCGCACCGCCCCAGCATTCCATCGAGAATAGCGATGGCAGATTGGCGGCATAGGCGGGGGCGACCTTGATCATGTCATGGCTGCGCATCCGCGTCGCGAGCAAGGATTGATGCCCGTCGCGCATGGTGGTGTCGGTGATCAGCAACTGGCGCTGTTGGCCCATCCAGTCGGCAACCGCTTGCGGGCCTTTTTGTTCTAGCAGGTTGCGGGTGCCCATCTGCGGCTCGGCCTTTGGCGCGGGCGGCATGGGGGCACGCACGGTGGCTGCGGGACGCTCAAAGCCTTTGGTCTCGGGGTGCCCGTTCACTGTGATGTCGCCAATATAAGTCAGCACCTTGGTCGCGCGGTCGCGGCGCTTTTTAAAGGTGAACAGTTCAGGCGTCTGGTCGATGAATTTGGTGTGGTACGTATTGTCGAGGAACGTCGGGTGTTTCAGCAGATTTTCCACAAAGGCGATGTTGGTGCTGACGCCACGGATACGGAATTCACGCAAGGCGCGGTCCATGCGGGCAATCGCCTGTTCGGGGGTTTGCGCCTTGGCTGTGACCTTGACCAGCAAGCTGTCATAATAGCGTGTGATCACCCCGCCGGAATAGGCGGTGCCGCCGTCCAGACGGATGCCCATGCCCGTTGCCTCGCGAAAGGCGGTGATACGACCATAGTCGGGAATAAAGTTGTTTTGCGGGTCTTCGGTCGTGATGCGGGTTTGCAGGGCATGGCCGTTCAACTGCACATCGGCTTGGGTCGCTTTGCCAGTCGCCTCTGCAAGGGTCTTGCCCTCGGCGATCAGGATTTGCGCCCGCACAATATCAATGCCGGTGACTTCTTCGGTCACGGTGTGTTCGACTTGCACACGTGGATTGACCTCGATGAAATAGAATTTGTCGTCTTCCATATCCATGAGGAATTCGACGGTGCCGGCGCATTCGTAATTCACATGGGCGCAGATTTTGCGGCCCAGATCACAAATTTCGGTGCGCTGTTCTTCGGTCAGATAGGGGGCAGGCGCGCGTTCAACGACCTTTTGGTTGCGGCGCTGGACAGAACAGTCACGTTCAAACAGGTGGTAAATCTCGCCGTGTTTGTCGCCCAGAATTTGCACCTCGACGTGGCGGGCCTTGATGATCATCTTTTCAAGATAACCCTCGCCATTCCCAAAGGCCGCTTCGGCCTCGCGGCGACCCTCAAGGACTTTTTCCTCAAGCTCTTTTTCGGAATTGATTGCCCGCATGCCACGCCCGCCGCCGCCCCAAGACGCCTTGAGCATCAGCGGATATCCCACCTCGGCCGCCTGTTTGCGCACCAGATCCATGTCGTCGCCCAAGACTTCGGTGGCGGGAATAACCGGCACGCCTGCCTCGATCGCGACGTTACGTGCGCTGGCTTTGTCGCCAAGCGCGCGCATGGTTTCGGCACGCGGGCCGATAAAGGTGATGCCGTTTTGTTCACACGCGTCGACAAAATCGGGGTTCTCCGACAGCAGGCCATAGCCCGGATGGATCGCATCCGCGCCCGATGCTTTGGCCACGCGGATGATCTCGTCGATGCTTAGGTAGGCCGCAACGGGGCCAAGCCCTGCGCCAATCCGGTACGCTTCGTCAGCCTTGAAGCGGTGCAGGCCCAGCTTGTCCTCTTCTGCAAAGACGGCGACCGTCTTTTTCCCCATTTCATTCGCTGCCCGCATGATGCGGATGGCAATCTCACCACGGTTGGCGATCAGGATTTTTTTGAAGTCGGTCATGGGGCCTCGCTTTAGTTACGCTGGGCTGGGCGCGGCGACAGGGCCGACCCGAGGGTTGTTGCGGCAGTGCAGCATTGTTGCGTTCTATTCCGACGGGGTGCAAGGAAGTTTATGCCTCCGCCGGGGATTTTAGGCCATTTGGAAAGACAAAACGCTGATCAAGATCGACCGGCGCGGGTAAGGCCCCCAAGGATTTTGCGCCCATTTGGCCCATGTTTGCATCCATATCCTTGATGAAGATATCGATCAGATGGTCGATGCCCTGTGGCCCAAGGGCTGCAAGCGCATAGTGAAAGGCGCGGCCCATCATCACAAAATCAGCCCCAAGAGCGCGGGCGCGCAGAATATCCAGACCGGTTTCGATGCCGCTGTCAAAGATGATCGGCAAAGTCGTGGCCGCACGGATCGCGGGCAGCATGTCGATAGACGCAGGTGCACCGTCGAATTGGCGGCCCGCGTGGTTCGACACCCAAATGCCATCTGCGCCGATGCCCTCGAGGGCGGTGGCATCTTCGGGGCGCAACACGCCCTTGATCATGAGCGGTCCGTCCCACGCGTCGCGCAGCCATTTGACATAATCCCAGTCGGGCGAGGTGCGCAGCAGGTATCCAACATGTGCGGTTGAGGACAGGCCTTCGGTGCTGGTGCTTTTGTATTTATCCAGCATCCTCATATGCGGCATCCCGCGTCGTGCCATGCCCGCAGCCCAACTAGGTCGCATTGCCACTTGGGCCAGCAAGCGGGGTGTCAGGCGGGGCGGGTTGGTCAGACCTGACCGCGTTTGCCGTTCGCGGCGGCTGGCCACGGGGACATCGACAGTCAGGATCAGTCCGTTGAACCCAGCCGTTTTGGCGCGGTTCAACATATCGGTCCGAATGTCCGGATCGCGCGGCGGGTACATCTGGAACCACGCGTCCTTGCCGATATGGGGAGCAAGGTCTTCGGGGCTTTGGGTGGCTACAGTTGACAGGCAATAGGGGATGCCCGCACGGGCGGCGGCGCGGGCAAGATGCCCTTCGGCATCGGGCCACATCAGGCCTGACATGCCAATCGGGGCAATCCCGAAGGGCAGGGGGAAATCAGCCCCGAACAGGGACGTCGACAAATCGGGGTCGAATTCTCCATGCAGCACTGATGGCATAAACCCGATCCGGTCAAGCGACAGGCGGTTACGGTGTTGGGTGGCCTCGGACCCTGTGGCGCTGTCCAGATATTCCCAGACAAACTTTGGGATCCGCCGTTTGGCGCGGCGGCGCAGGTCAGATAATTCGGGGTATTTTGTGTGTAAATCCATGGGCATATTTGCTCAGGGCGTCGGGGCATTGTCCAGCGGCGTTTTGCGGTGAACAAGCTTTGCGGCAGACCGGATAAACGGGGTGGAATTCGGCGCATTGTCGCCAAGAACATTTTGCGAACGTGTCTTTCATTTGGGCGTTTGCCGCGCTAGGTTATCGCCCATGAATGATTTCGACGAAATGGACGCCTTTGAGGGCGCATCTTTATCAGCGCGTGCTATGGCCGCGCGCCCGCAACCCTATCTGGAGGGGCTGAACCCTGCGCAACGGGCCGCCGTTGAACAGATGGACGGACCTGTGCTGATGCTTGCGGGGGCGGGCACCGGCAAGACCAAGGCGTTGACCGCGCGGATCGTGCATTTGATGAACACTGGCCGTGCGCGCCCGAACGAAATTCTGGCGGTGACATTCACCAACAAGGCCGCGCGCGAGATGAAGAACCGCGTGGGCGGTATGTTGGGCCAAAGCATCGAAGGCATGCCGTGGCTGGGCACTTTCCATGCGATCTGCGTCAAGCTGTTGCGCCGTCACGCGGAACTGGTGGGGTTGAAGTCGAACTTTACCATTCTGGACACGGACGATCAGCTGCGGCTGCTTAAACAGTTAATTCGGGCCGAAAAAATTGACGACAAACGCTGGCCCGCGCGGCTTTTGGCGGGGATCATTGACGGCTGGAAGAACCGCGCGCTGACACCTGACAAGGTGCCAAGCGCGGACGCGGGGTTGTACAACCACCGCGGCACCGAGCTGTATGCGCAGTATCAAGCCCGCCTGAAAGAGCTGAACGCCTGCGATTTCGGCGATCTGCTGTTGCATATGGTGACGATTTTCCAGAACCATGAGGACCTGTTGAAGCAGTACCAGCGCTGGTTCAAATTCATTCTTGTGGACGAATACCAAGATACCAACGTGGCCCAATATCTGTGGCTGCGGTTGCTGGCGTCGGGGCATAAAAACATCTGTTGCGTGGGCGATGATGACCAGTCGATCTATGGCTGGCGCGGTGCCGAAGTGGGCAATATTCTGCGGTTCGAGACGGATTTCCCCGGGGCCCATGTGGTGCGGCTGGAACAGAACTATCGGTCCACCCCGCATATTCTGGCCGCAGCGTCAGGCGTGATTTCCGGCAACGAGGGGCGGTTGGGCAAGACACTGTGGACCGAAGCGCGCGACGGTGAAAAGGTCCGTCTGATCGGCCATTGGGACGGCGAGGAAGAGGCCCGCTGGATCGGGGACGAGATCGAATCCATGCAGCGTGGCACCCGTGATTTACGGCAGTATTCGCTGGACGAAATGGCAATTCTTGTGCGTGCCTCGCACCAGATGCGCGCGTTCGAGGATCGTTTTTTGACCATCGGTTTGCCCTACCGCGTAATTGGCGGCCCGCGATTCTACGAGCGGCTCGAGATCCGGGACGCGATGGCCTATTTCCGCGTGGTGACATCGCCTGATGATGACCTCGCGTTCGAGCGGATCGTGAACACACCCAAACGCGGGCTGGGCGACAAGGCGCAGCAGAATATTCAAGTAACGGCGCGGGAAAACGGTGTGAACCTTGTCGAGGGCGCGCGGATTTTGCTGGCCAATGGCGGGATTGGCGGCAAGGGTGCCGCGCAATTGCGGCTGTTGATTGACGGCATTGAACGCTGGGGAGAGATGGCGCGCGGGCCACGCATTCGAACCGAGATTGACGATAACAGCGTGATTGATGATGGCGCGCCGATCACGCGCTATGAATATGGCCCGCCCGAGATGAGCCATGTCGAACTGGCGCAGGTCATTCTTGATGAGTCCGGCTATACGGGGTTCTGGCAGAACGACAAAACGCCAGAGGCACCGGGGCGGCTGGAGAACCTCAAGGAATTGGTCAAGGCCTTGGAACAGTTCGAGAATTTGCAAGGTTTCCTTGAGCATGTCAGCCTGATTATGGACAATGAAAACGACGATGGCGGGGCGAAGGTGTCGATCATGACCCTGCACGCCGCCAAGGGGTTGGAATTCCCTGCCGTGTTCCTGCCCGGATGGGAGGATGGGTTGTTTCCGTCGCAACGGTCCATGGACGAAAGTGGTATCAAGGGCCTCGAGGAAGAACGCCGTTTGGCCTATGTCGGCATCACCCGAGCCGAGGAAATCTGCACCATTTCATTCGCCGCAAACCGGCGGGTGTTCGGGCAATGGCAAAGCGCTATGCCGTCGCGGTTTATCGACGAATTGCCCGAGGAACATGTGGATGTTCTAACCCCGCCCGGTTTGTATGGCGGTGGGTTTGGCGCTGCGATGCCGAAATCGGATCTGCATGAAAAGGCCGCCGAGGCGAATGTTTACAATTCGCCCGGATGGCGGCGTCTGCAATCGCGCAGCAATGATCGTGGGATGAGCCAACCCAAGGAAACGCGCAACGTCACCATCGATATGGCGGCGGTCAGCAGTTTCACCATGGGCGAACGCGTGTTCCACCAGAAATTCGGCTATGGCAATGTGATCGGGATCGAAGGCGACAAGCTTGAGGTCGAGTTCGAAAAAGCGGGTACTAAAAAGGTCGTGTCGCGGTTTTTGACCGGATCGGACGACGTACCGTTTTAAGGCGAGGGCTTGGATCATAGGGCGCAGCAGATGCAGCGCCCTATGATTATGTCAGTAGCGGTTTAGCCCAGAACGGATGCCACGGCCTGATGGGTCGCGGCCACGACCTGATCGGCCTCTTCCTTGCTTAGGCAGAACGGTGGCGCAAAGCCCAGGATGTCCCCTTGGGGCATGGCGCGGGCGATGACGTTGCTTTGCTCTAGCAGTTTGCCAGCGATCTGCGGCCCGATCTTGTCGGCGGCGTCATAGAAGCTGCGGCTGTCTTTATCGGCCACGAATTCAACGGCGCACAGCATACCTTCGCCACGGATGTCGCCCACATGGGGGTGGTCGGCAAGGGCGGCGCGCATTTGGGTGTTCAGATAAGCCCCGACAGTACCGGCGTTTTCGATCAATCCCAGCTTGTCGATCAATTCCAGATTGGCCACACCCGCAGCGGCCCCGATGGGATGCGCGGAATAGGTCCAGCCATGGCCGATCGGGCCGTTTTCATCGGTGCCTTTTTCCAGCACGGCCCACATTTTGTCAGATACAATCGACCCCGACAGCGGCGCATAGGCAGACGTCAGACCCTTGGCGATGGTGATCAGATCGGGGCGCATGCCATAGTGATCGGACCCGAACATGGTACCCAAACGGCCAAAGCCGGTGACGACTTCATCTGCGACCAGCAGAATGTCGTGACGGTCCAGCACTTCTTGGATGGCGGGCCAATATCCGGCGGGCGGGGGCACAATGCCACCGGTGCCCAGCACGGGTTCACCGATAAAGGCGGCGATGGTGTCGGCCCCTTCGGCGTGGATCATCGCCTCAAGCTCGGACACGCAATGGGCGACGAATTCGCTTTCGCTTTGGTCCTGATTTTTGCGCTGGAAATAGAACGGTGCCTCGGTGTGGATGACCTGCGCGAGCGGCAGATCGAACTTCTTGTGGAACAGATCCAGACCTGTCAGTGATCCGGTCATCAGGCCCGAACCGTGATAGCCACGCCACCGCGAGATGATCTTTTTCTTCTTCGGGCGACCCAGTATGTTGTTGTAATACCAGATCAATTTGATGTTGGTCTCGTTTGCATCGGACCCGGACATGCCGAAATAGACCTTGGACATGTGATCGGGCGCGCGGTCCATCACCATCTTGGCTAGGGTAATCGACGCCTCGGTGCCGTGGCCGACATAAGAATGGTAATAGGCCAGTTCTTTCGCCTGATCGGCAATCGCCTCGGCGATCTCGGGGCGGCCATAGCCGACGTTCACGCAATACAAACCGGCGAATGCGTCCAGCATCCGGTTGCCGTCGCGGTCTTCGATATGCACGCCAGACGCGGTTTTGATCACGCGCTGCGGGATGTTGCCCCGTGCGAATTCAGCCAGATGGGTTGACGCGTGAAAGAAATTCTCGCGGTCCCATTGTTCAAGATTATCATTATGTAGCATGGTCTTACCCTTCAACTCTGGCGGCGCGCCGCCTGTTTATCTGATTGGAGCCGGTTGCACGCGCGGGGCCACAGAGGCCGGTGTGTGAGCAGAACGGCTCCGCTCACCCAAGCAGCAGCGCGCAATGCCTTTATTGCCAAGGTAATAGGCAGGTTTAACCACGGCTGAATGGCAAAACCAACAGATATTTCGGCGGGTGTAGTTTTTGGGATGGTGTTAGCCTGGGTTGCCCAGAAAATAGGCTGAACAGGGGTGGGGGGATGCTGGCGCTGGTTTTCTGACCTGTTACCACGTTCGCATGGCTTCGTGTTGGTGGTTAAGGTCTGCTTTGAGCCCAAAATACCGGATGCTGCAACGTGCATGAATGGCTGCTTCAAGGATTTTCGCTCTGGAAGATTGCTCTCAAATTTCGCCTGACATGTCTCGCAACCAATTCAAAAGGAGTGCCGCACTTTCCCTTAAGGGAATCTGTGACGGGTGCAAAACGCCATACCTTGATCCATCTGGGTCGAAACTGAATGGGGCGACCAAGCGTCCACGATTGATGTCGTCCAGCGCGACAATGTGCGGGACAAGACCAACTCCGAGTCCACTGGATGCAGCTTCTACCATTAAAAAATGATGGTCGAACATACGTCGGTCACGGGGACGGGGTGCGTCAGGATGTTGGCGAAGCCAATCATCCCAAGCGTTTGGCCGTGTGTTCGACCCGAGAGCGATGTAGTCGCTTTGTTCAAAGTTTGAACGCATATCGGGCGACATTACCGGCCCGATGGTTTCTTCAAAAAGCGGAACGACTGACCATCCATCATCGATAGCAAAATCCAGACGCCGCAAAGCCAATGTTGCCCGGTCCTGTTTTGAATCTATCGGTCCACCACCTACCGAAAGATGGACGGCAATCTTCGGATGTGCATCCTGAAACTCGCTCAGACGAGGTATCAGCCAACGCATTGCAACAGAGCGTTCGCAGGACAACAGTATGGCCCCCGTATCTGTTGCCTGTGTCTCGCGTATTGAGACGATTGTACGGGACAAATCATCGAAGCTCCGGCGGCAAACCTCTGCGAGCCGGTCCCCGGCTGTCGTCAAACGTAACCCTCGCCCGCTTCGCTCGAATAACGGCGCTCCGATCATGTCTGCGAGCCGGTTGATGCGACGACTGATTGCCGCATGGGTCAGCGACAGCTCATCGGCTGCGCCGCGAACAGTGCCGCATCGCGCTGTTGTCTCGAACGCACGTAAGTCGTCAAGGTAAGGAATATCAGATCGCTTCATTGGTGACCTTTTATCACCAATAATGGTGCAAAACCATTGCTATTTCGAATCTTTTTAATCGTCATAATCACCGATATGACTATTTGTTCTCCTCCCCGTGTCGGCATCGTGGCCGATGATCTGACCAGCGCCGCTGACGGTGCTGGCCCTTTCGTTGGTCGGGGGCTGTCCGCGCTTGTCGGACGGGCCTGCCTTCCAACAGCGAACGCTGATGTTTTTGCAATCGACACGCATTCCCGATCATTAGGCATAAAGGCAGCCGTTGAAGTGACTCAAAGGTTCACGGCTTCGATGAAGAGCGTTGAGATACTGTACAAAACTGTGGACTCCACACTTCGCGGTCATGTTCGGGCTGAAATTGACGCTGCCCTCAAAGCGAGCAGCCGGAAAAAACTGGTGTTTGCGCCTGCTTTCCCTGAAGCAGGGCGAACCACGCGTAACGGTATTCAGTTGGTCAATGGCGTGCCAGTAGATCAAAGTAGCTATGCACGTGATCCGGTTCACCCGGCGACAACCTCGGTGTTGGCTGATCTTGTACCCTCTGACGCACGCTCTGTCTTTCTTCTGGATGCAGAAACACAAGATGATCTGGATACTCAGATTGCGGCAATTTCCGATCCGCACGACGTTCTCTGGGTTGGATCGCCAGGGATGGCGCAGGCCTTGGCGGCGCGCATTTCCACTGAACGCCCCCCTGTGGTTCCGACAACATCGCGCAAGACCTTGGTCGTGGTGGGAAGCGCAAACGCCGTAAGCCATGAACAGTGCGATTTAGTCGAAAAAGTTTTGGGCATTACGGTTCTCCGAGCGCCTAACGCTCGGACGCAGGATAGCTCAGGCACTCTGCATAAACTGGCACAAGCCGCGATCAGCGCATTGGAAACTGGGGACTATGGCTCGGTTATCGCAACCGGCGGCGACACAATGGAAGCTATTCTGGATGGCCTTGGCATCCACTGCTTCACACTCATTGGTGAAGTAGAGGCGGGTTTCCCGATTGGACTATCCGATCACGGTGGTCGGCCACTCATTCTTGGCATGAAGGCGGGCGGGTTCGGAACCGCGGATACGCTCGCCAATGCCGCCAAGCACCTCACTAAATTCAAGGAATTTACTGCATGATTAAGCCCCCTCTTATTGTCACGATGGGTGACCCTTCCGGTATCGGGCCGGAGATTGTCGTTAAGACTCTTTACGAAGGAAACGCCGGTACTTGCGTTGTGGCCGGATCATCCGCCGTGATGCGTGATGCTGTTTTGGCCCTTGGTCTTGATTTGAAAATTGAGAAATTAACAGAAATAGAACAGGCGACGGGTCGTAAAGGCTGCATTGAGTTCTTAGAGACAGGTGGCGATGGCCCCTTTCCTGTTGGCGAAGTCTCCCCAGCCAGTGGACACGCTGCTTTCGACGCTATTGTGGCAGGGATCAAACTTGCTAAAGACGGACGCGCTGCTGGCATGGTAACCGCGCCAATTCATAAGGAAGCGCTTTCTGCCGCCGGTCTTAAGTTCCCCGGCCATACGGAAATGCTCGCTGAATTTGGTGGGGCTGACCGCGTCGCAATGATGCTTGCCAATGAAGATGTCCGTACTGTCCTTGTGACAATCCATTGCTCGCTTCGCGATGCAATCGAGCGAGCGGATTATGCAGCACAGATGTCCGCCATCAGACTGGCCCATAAAGGGTGTCGCGCACTTGGGATTAAAAAACCACGTGTAGCCGTTGCGGGCCTGAACCCGCATGCTGGGGAGGGCGGATTATTCGGGCGCGAAGAAATAGAAATTATCGCGCCCGCGATCAAGGCTGCGTGCGATGAAGGTATCGATGCGAGTGGCCCTTGGCCCGGTGATACTGTCTTCATGCAGGCGCGGCGTGATCGCTTTGATGTCGTCGTGGCACAATACCACGATCAGGGCCTCATTCCCGTAAAATATCTCGGCATCGAAAAAGGCGTCAACATCACGCTTGGTCTGCCCTTCGTGCGGACATCGCCAGATCACGGCACTGCTTTTGATATCGCAGGCAAAGGCATCGCCGATGCCACCAGCCTGTCCACCGCAATCGACTATGCCCGCCGCCTTATCTCGACGAGCACCAAAAAGAAGGAAGCCGCCTGATGGGTCTACGCTTTATATTCATGCTCACCCGCAACGATCGCACTGTGGACGATGCCGCCAAACATCTTGAAACCGCACTGTCCCTCGGTGTGCGTCATATCGGGTTCAAAGATATCGGCTTACCTGTCGATGATCTGAAAGCCCTAGCTGCGACGATACAAGCCAGCGGGGCCACGTCGTATCTGGAAGTGGTGTCGCTTGATCGAGACAGCGAAGTCGTATCTGCCAAAGCCGCTGTTGATATTGGGGTCAATATTTTGCTTGGCGGGACGCGCGTTGATGACGTTCTGCCCGTGTTGAAAGGCACAGGCATCGAATACTACCCATTCCCGGGCCGCATCGTTGGGCATCCGAGCGTTCTAGAAGGGTCGGTTGAGGAAATAGCCGCCAGCGCACGCGATCTCGCGTCACGGGACGGCGTGCATGGCCTTGACCTACTCGCTTATCGCTCGCCGCTGCCGGATATTCCCGGCTTGATCGCGGCTGTCTGCAAAGCGGCTGGCAAGCCTGTGATCGTCGCGGGTTCCATTGCGGATGAGGATCGTATCGCATTGGTACGGCAAGCCGGAGCAACAGGGTTTACCATCGGAACTGCCGCGTTGGACGGTGAGTATCCTGCAGACGGAACCGCGTTAGAAGCTCAACTCGCTGCCATTGTTCGCGATGTCGCCAATCTCAATGGCCACCTGTCCCCTTTCGGGAAAAAGGGTCTCGACACCGCCTTTGCAAGTTTCTCGGAAACGTGGTCACCGCGTATCGCGGGTCAGGTGAACGACATGCAGATCAAGCTCGCCAAGTTCGAGGGTAATTTTGCATGGCACTTCCACGAACGCGAAGACGAATTGTTCCTCGTCCATCGGGGGCGTCTGCTGATGCGCTTTCGTGATCGTGAAGAAGTTGTCGAAGAAGGGGAATTTATCGTTGTCCCGCACGGGGTGGAGCACTGCCCTGTCGCTCTGACGGAACCCTGTGAAGTGGTTCTGTTGGAACCCGCGACAACCATCAATACCGGAACAGCCGAAGATGCCCGCAAAGTGGAAAACCTGGCGTCAGTCTGATTTAAAGTTTGAGCATTGGGCTTACTTGCGCAATCCATTCGAGCGCAATATTTAGGTGAAGCAGACATTCCGCGATTGTCCGTCAATGTCGGTTTTGTCCCGCAAAGCAGACCATAGGCCGGCACACAAATGACGACCTCAAAGCCAAACGCTGGGAATATGCATCCGCCAGATACAAGAACGGCGGTGCTTTGGGAGGAAAGCACCGCCGTCTTTTTCGACGTCTCCAATCCAATCGGGAGGAAAGGAGGAAGGAGACGTTTATGAAGGCCTTTGGTCTCAGGGAGGAGGAGGAAACCGTGGGCCTTCTACAGACACACAACCGGGAGGGTGCGTGTGTCCGATCTCAATTCATTTAGGCAGCGTTGCGGCCTGTTTCCAGTGCGATGCTGCGGATTTGTGAGCGGGACATGCCGAGGTCTGCCAATTCGCGGTTCGACAAGGAGCTCAGCTCATTGAAGGTTGCGCGGTATACGCGGCCTTGCTTGCGGCGTGTCGCGATCATGGACAGCACAGCGTTAAAGCGATCTGCCAAGGAAGGAGCGGTTGTTACGTTGACATATGCCATTTCAGCACCTCGTTTGTTTCGTCTGCGTTTCGTTCTGTTGTGACTACTATGTAGGAAGATGCTGCACTTGCACAATGGATAGATCGACAATGCTGCTATGCAGCAAATGCATACGAGAAGTTGACGTAACGTCTTGAGAATTTGTGATAAAACAAAAAAATGGCGACGACACCAGGGAGGAGGAAGGTGCCGTCGCCTAAACAGAAACATCCGGGAGGAGGATGGATGCGTCTGGTCTTTCTATTGGTTAGCGACTAGCGCTTTCCTGAAACCTTTCTGACCTAATTGCTGCATCTGCACAATAAAAAATTTTGCAATGCTGCTATGCAGCACAAACATTGCGGAAATGGCGAATTTTTAGGCAAAAATTGGCGGAATTGCTGGCGATATGCGCAGTATTGTGACGCCCTCTTGTGGTTTACGTAGAAACTGCCATGTCAAAGCTGTTGATAAGAAGGAATAACCGATGTCGATCACCAAAGCCCAAGTTGAAGCAGAGCTGCAGCGAGTCACCTTGCCTGATGGGAAATCCATCCTTGCCCATGATTTGGTGCGCGCTTTGACGGTCGAGGGCGATGTCGTTCGTTTTGTGATCGAGGCCCCGAATGCGCAGGTCGCAGCGCAGATGGCACCGTTGCGGGACGCGGCAGAGCAGGTGGTCAAGGCGATGGAGGGTGTGAGGACAGTTACAGTTGCCCTGACGGCCCACGGCCCGGCCCCCAAGGCACCGGCACCCAGTCTTAAGATTGGCGGCCATCCCAAACCTCAAGAGGGGCCAACCAAACCGTCAGGTGTAAAGCGTATTCTGGCCATCGGGTCAGGTAAGGGCGGTGTCGGGAAATCGACCGTCAGTTCCAACATCGCTGTCGCCTTGGCGCGGGCAGGGCGCAAGGTCGGGTTGCTGGATGCAGATATTTACGGGCCTAGCCAGCCGCGCATGATGGGGGTGAACAAGCGCCCCGCGTCACCGGATGGCAAAACGATCATTCCCTTGCACGCCCATGGCGTCACCTTGATGTCTATCGGCTTTATGATGGAAGAGGGCAAAGCTGTTGTCTGGCGTGGCCCGATGCTGATGGGCGCGTTGCAGCAGATGTTGGGGCAGGTCGAATGGGGCGAGCTTGACGTATTGCTGGTTGATCTGCCGCCCGGCACTGGCGATGTGCAGCTGACCTTATGTACCAAGTCCGAATTGTCGGGGGCCATCGTCGTGTCAACGCCGCAAGATGTGGCGCTGATCGATGCGCGCAAGGCGATCGACATGTTCAACACCCTCAAAACGCCCGTTCTTGGCCTGATCGAGAACATGTCGATGTTCGTGTGTCCTGATTGCGGATCCGAGCATGAGATTTTTGGCCATGGTGGTGTTGCGGACGAGGCAAAGAAAATCGGCGTGCCATTGCTGGGCAGTTTGCCCATTGATCTGGAAACCCGGCTTGCGGGCGACGCGGGCACCCCGATTGCAGCGGGCGATGGCCCGATGGCGGAGGCCTATGCCCGCATCGCTGATGGATTGATAAAAGGCGGGATGGCTTAAGACCCGTCTTTGCCGCTCTGAGCCACCAATAGAAAACGTACCGCCAAGTCTTAGCGTTGCAGGTCGCCGTTGATTTGCGCAGCCGGTCTTGGCGGGCCCATTTTCCCCAATAATACGGTCCGATGATGCCCTGCGCGGGATTTCATGGGATTTTTCAGGATGCGGGATACGCTGGCGGTCAGGTGATTCGGCCATAAGCCGCCGTTTCACGTGGGAATTGGCGGAACTGCCCTTGAATCCTGTTGCATGTTACCATTGATTTGTAGAACAAGGAGGGAACATGCCTTGTGGATAAGTCTGAGGGCATCTTTTTTCCGGGATTTTGTGGGAAATTTTGGCCCGTGATGAAATCTACTATATGTTGTGTTAAATTTCGCTTTTAACTCATCATGGGGTGATATCGGGGCGGAAAAGATACTCTACATGTTGTTTTACAGCCCTGTGTAAAACCAAATCCAGTGTTATTTCCCAAAGAAAAGTGTAGACGCCCATGAATTCCCATGGCATCCCTAGTACATCAGATGGGAACGAGACAAGGGGCACCAAACGACCCCAAAGACCAAATAAAACTCTAGCAGGTTCATACAGGCACCTCGCTTTCATCAGACCAAGAATCCGGCGCGCGAGCGAGCAGACATCCCCCCAGGTGGCGCGCGCAGTCGGACTTCCCCGCAAAGCGGGACGGGCGGCGGGTTGATCAGTGGCAGCAGATCAACCCGCCGTTTTTACATCTACCGCCGGGGGTATGAATTTTAGACGCAAAGCGCGTCATAGGCAGGGACAGACACGTGAGCCGCAGGTTCAGAGGCGAAAGCCAACACAAGGTCGATACGAAGGGGCGGGTGTCTATCCCGGCCTCTTTTCGTCGTGTGTTGGAAGCCGGTGATCCGAATTGGCAAAACGGCGGCACGCCCGAGCTGGTAATCGTCTATGGCGACAGCCGCCGCAGCTATCTTGAATGTTATACCATGCAGGCGATTGACGAGGTCGATGATAAAATCGACGCGCTGCCGCGTGGATCAATGGAACGCAAGATGTTGCAACGTCTGTTCCACGGCCAGTCTTTCCCGACAGCTGTTGATGAAACCGGCCGTCTGGTCTTGCCTGCCAAACTGCGCAGCAAAATCGATCTGGAAGGCGAGGCGTTCTTTATTGCTGCCGGTGACACGTTCCAGATTTGGAAACCCGAAACATACGAGACCGAGGAAAAAGCCCGCGAAGAAGAATGGCTGGACGAGTTGCCAGAAGACTTCGATCCCATGGCCTTCCTGGACGGTAAGCCGGGGGCTTAAGCGATATGACCGCTGCCTCTGATACCCCCTCAGCTCCCCACACGCCGGTTCTGCTACGCCCCCTTTTGGCAGCAGTTGCCCCCGTCACGGGCCGCTGGCTGGATGGCACATTCGGCGCAGGCGGCTATACCCGTGGCTTGATTGAGGCAGGTGCGGATCAGGTGATTGCTGTTGATCGCGACCCGCTGGCGTTTGAAATGGCGCAAAGCTGGGCGGCGGCATATGGCGACAAGATCGTCATGCAGCAGGGTGTGTTCTCAAAGATGGACACCTATGCCCAAGACCTTGACGGGGTTGTGCTGGATCTGGGCGTGTCGTCGATGCAGCTTGATCTGGCCGAACGCGGCTTTTCGTTCATGCGCGACGGCCCGCTAGACATGCGGATGAGCCAGCAAGGCCCGTCAGCCGCCGATATTGTCAATGAGGCCGAAGAAGAAACCATCGCGAATATCCTGTTCCAATACGGTGAAGAGCGCGCCAGCCGCCGCATTGCCAAGGCGATTGTCCGCGCTCGTGAAGACGCGCCAATCACCACAACCCTGCAATTGGCTGGGCTGGTCGAAGGATGCTTGCCCCGATCCAAACCCGGTCAGTCGCACCCCGCCACCCGTAGTTTTCAGGCGCTGCGCATCGCGGTGAACAACGAATATGGTGAATTGTTCGAAGGGCTTATGGCTGCTGAACGCGCGCTGAAACCCGGCGGGCAACTGGCCGTGGTGACCTTTCATTCGGTCGAGGACCGGATGGTCAAACGCTTTTTGACGGCGCGTGCAGGGGCGGGCGGTAATGCCAACCGATTTGCCCCCGAAGCAGCACCCGTACCGCCGCAATTCAAGATCCTCAAACGCAAGGCCATCGGGCCAGACGCGCAAGAGCTTGAGGAAAACCCGCGCAGCCGGTCGGCCAAGTTGCGCGTTGCCATTCGGACCGACGCGCCTGCCGGTCCCGTCGACGCGAAATCGCTCGGCATGCCCATCGTCAAAGGAATCCAACCATGAGAGCCGTGCTTTACGTTCTTACCACTTTGTCGGTCATTGGCTTGGCCTTTTGGGCCTACCGCGAAAACTATGCCACTCAACAAGCGCTTAGCGATACGGATGATCTGCGCCAGGAAATCCGCCAGACCCATAGCAGGCTGGCGGTATTGCGGGCCGAATGGGCCTATCTGAACCGGCCAGAGCGTTTGCGCGACCTGTCCGAGCTGAACTTTGACCGGTTGGGCCTGTTGCCGCTGCACCCCGATCAGTTTGGTGCGATTGATCAGGTCGGTTATCCGCCGCTGCCCGATCTGCCGCTGTTTGAAATCACCCAAGGTGTGGATGTGTCCACGATGGAGGCCACAGAATGATCCGCACCCCGCTGCGTCCATTGGCCCGAATTCTTGAGGCGCGTCAAAAGGGCGAAAACCCCGACGCGATCGAACGTGAAAACACGCGTATCCGTCACGAGCAGATGCGCGACAGTGCCCGCCAGCGTGCCGAAGGACGGTTGCTGGTCTTGGGCGTGTTCTTTTTCTGCGCCTTTGCCGTGGTGGGCGCGCGCATGGGCGTCATGGCGACCACCGACCCGACAGAGCCGCGCGCGGCGGCCCCCGGTTCCGTGATCTCGGCCACCCGCGCCGATATCGTTGACCGCAACGGCAACCTGCTGGCCACGAATTTTGAGACCCACGCCCTGTACGCGCAGCCGCATCACATGATCGATCCTGAACGTGCGGCGAAAAAGCTGATGAAGGTGTTCCCCGATCTGGATCAGGAACGTCTGGTGCGTGACTTTACCGGGAAACGTAAGTTCCTGTGGATCAAAAAGAAAATCAGCCCTGAACAAATGCAGGCCGTGCATGAAATCGGTGAACCCGGCCTGCTGTTTGCCCCGCGCGACATGCGTCTTTACCCCAATGGCGCCTTGGCTGCGCATATCATGGGCGGTGCCAGCTTTGGCAAAGAGGGCGTGCACGGTGCCGAGGTGATTGGCGTTGCGGGCGCGGAAAAATACTTTGACGATTATCTGCGGGACCCCGCAAACGGGAATAAACCGCTGGAACTGTCGCTGGATATGACGGTGCAAGCCGCATCTGAACGTATCTTGTATGGCGGTATGAAGCTGATGAACGCCAAGGGTGCGACATCGGTCTTGATGGATGTGCGCACCGGCGAGGTGATCAGCGCCGTGTCCTTGCCGTCGTTTGATCCGAATGATCGCCCCCATGCGGCCATCAGCGGCGATGCGTCGGACAGTCCGCTGTTCAACCGGTCGGTCCAAGGGGTGTACGAGCTGGGATCGGTGTTCAAGATCTTTGCAGCCGCACAGGCGATTGATCTGGGTTTGGTCACTGCCGACACCGTTATTGATACCGCTGGCCCGATGAAGGTCGGCGGCTTCCGGATCGGCGAGTTCCACAATAAAAACTACGGCGAACAGACGGTTACAGGGATCATCGTGAACAGTTCGAACCGTGGTTCGGGGCGTTTGGCCTTGCAGATCGGGGCGGAACGGCAGCAGGCATTCCTGAAAAGCCTTGGTTTCTTTGAACCCACCCCGTTCGAGATCGTCGAAGCATCCGGCGGCAAACCCTTGCTCCCCAAACGCTGGGAGGAGCTAAGCTCGGTCACGATTTCATATGGGCACGGGCTGTCGTCCAGCCCGATGCATCTGGCGGCCGGCTACGCGACAATTGCCAACGGCGGTCGCAAAATCGTGCCGACCTTGCTGAAACAATCCGGCCCCAAACTGGGCGACCGGGTGATGTCTGAACGTGCCGCTGCCGATGCCCGGATGATGCTGCGCGCAGTCGTGACCGAAGGCACCGCCAGCTTTGGCGAGGTGCCCGGCTATCAGGTGGGCGGCAAAACCGGCACAGCGGATAAACCCGGACCTCGTGGTGGATACCTAGAAGACAAAGTGATCAACACATTCGCCAGCATGTTCCCCGCACATGATCCCAAGTATGTGCTGATCGTGACCTTGGATGAACCTGTTGAAACATCAGGTGAAAAACCACGCCGCACGGCGGGTTGGACAGCTGTGCCCGTCGCCGCCGAGATGATCCGCCGGATCGCGCCCCTGTTGGGGCTTCGACCAACTGTTGAACCGGGCAGTGTCGCTGATATAACGCTGTCCAGCAGCAACTGATAAAGAGCGTCCCCCATGGGCACACAGACCGTCCCCCTTTCCTCACTTGGTCTGACCGCAAAGGGGGAGGCCAACCCCGATATTACCGGCATCGCCGTTGACAGCCGTCAGGTGAAAAGCGGCTTTTTGTTTGCCGCTATGCCCGGCAGCAAAGTCCACGGGGCTGAGTTCATTCAATACGCATTGCGCATGGGTGCGGCTGCGGTTCTGACCGATGCCCAAGGTGTCGAGATTGCCGGCGATCTGATGGCCGAGGCCGGCGTTGCCGTCGTCGTTACCGACGCCCCGCGCGAGGCGCTGTCACGCTCAGCCGCCCTGTGGTTCGGTGCGCAGCCTGCCACTATGATCGCGGTGACTGGCACAAACGGCAAAACATCCGTCAGCACCTTTGTCCGCCAAATCTGGATCGAGATGGGCCTGTCCGCCGTCAACCTTGGCACCACGGGCGTCGAGGGCGCATGGACTGCGCCGCTGGCCCATACCACGCCTGAACCGATCACATTGCACCGCGCCTTGGCTGAAGCTGCGGCAAATGGCATTACCCATGCCGCGATGGAGGCGTCCTCGCACGGGCTGGATCAGCGCCGCCTTGACGGGGTGACGCTGAAAGCGGCGGGATTTACGAATTTCACGCAGGACCATCTGGATTATCACGAGACATTCGAGGCGTATTTCGATGCCAAAGCGGGCTTGTTCTCGCGCGTGTTGCCAGAAGACGGGACGGCGGTGATCAACGTTGACGATCCCAAAGGCGTCGATATGGCTGCCATTGCGCGTGCGCGGGGTTGCGACGTTATCAGCGTCGGTCGGGATGGCGGCGATCTGCACCTGACGGGCCAGCGCTTTGACGCCACCGGGCAGGACCTGCGGTTCGATTGGCGCGGCAAGACCTATCAGAAGCGGCTGAACCTGATTGGCGGGTTTCAGGCGGATAATATCTTGCTGGCCTGCGGGCTGGTTATCGCCTGCGGGGCAGAGCCTGCCGATGTGTTCGACACGATCCCGCATCTGACCACCGTGCGGGGCCGGATGCAGCTGGCCGCGACCCGCGATAATGGCGGCGCGGTGTTTGTGGATTACGCCCATACGCCCGATGCCATCGCCACGGCGCTTCAGGCGATGCGCCCGCATGTGATGGGCCGTTTGGTTGCCATCGTGGGCGCAGGCGGTGACCGCGATACGACTAAACGCCCCTTGATGGGGCAGGCGGCGGCAGAACATGCGGATCTGGTTTTCGTGACCGATGATAACCCACGCTCGGAAGACCCCGCAGTGATCCGTGCGGCGGTGATGGGCGGCGCACCAGACGCGACCGAAGTCAGCGACCGCGCCGAGGCGATTTTGCGCGGCATTGATGCCATCGGCCCCGGTGATGCGCTGCTGATTGCGGGCAAGGGCCATGAAACCGGGCAGATCATCGGCGATGATGTCTTGCCCTTTGATGATGTGGAACAGGCCAGCGTTGCGGTCGCGGCACTGGACGGGAGACTAACATGACCTTGTGGACAGCAGCAGAGGCGGCCAAAGCCACCGGAGGCCGTGCAATCGGTGATTGGGCCTGTGACGGCGTGTCGATTGACACCCGCACCATCCAAAACGGCGATCTATTTGTGGCGCTAAAAGACGTGCGCGACGGGCATGATTTCGTGGCGATGGCGTTGGAAAAAGGCGCAGGGGCGGCGCTGGTCAGCCATGTGCCCGACGGTGTGGCCGCCGATGCGCCGTTGTTGATCGTTAATGATGTGCTGCAGGGGCTTGAGGCGCTAGGCGCTGCAGCCCGTGCGCGCACGCAGGCCAAGGTGGTCGCGGTGACGGGCAGCGTCGGCAAAACATCGACCAAGGAAATGCTGCTGGCGATATTCGCCGATCAGGGGCGCGCACATGCGTCTGTGGACAGTTACAACAACCATTGGGGCGTGCCGCTGACATTGGCGCGAATGCCCGTGGATACCGAATATGCCGTGATCGAGATCGGCATGAACCATCCCGGAGAGATTTCCCCGCTGGCGATCCTGACGAAACCGGATGTGGCGATGGTGACAACGGTCGCGGCCGTGCATCTCGAAGCATTTGACAATGTCGCGGGCATTGCCGTTGAAAAAGCCGCGATTTTCGATGGGCTGGAACCGGGTGGGGTGGCGGTGATCAACGCCGATATCGAACATGCGGCGATCTTGATGGCCAAAGCGGTTGATTGCCGTCTGCGCGAGGTGGAATTCGGTGAACACGGCTATCACTTCAAACTGAAAGACGTGCAGGTCCAAGGCGATGTGACCGTTGTTCAAGCCGACGCCGATGGCACGCCGCTGCTGTTCAAGATCGGCACGCCGGGGCGGCATTTCGCGATGAACGCGCTTGGCGCGCTTGCCGTGGCACAGGCGATGGGGGCCGATCTGGCGCTGGCGGCGGCATCGCTTGGCCGCTGGATGCCTTATAAAGGGCGCGGTGTCCGCGAGGTGATCCATCTGGACCCCGTCGAGACCCATATGACGCTGAACCTGATCGACGACAGTTATAACGCCAACCCGACCTCGATGGCTGCCGCGCTTGAGGTGTTGGCCGCGTCAGAAGTGACCCATGACATTGGCCGCGTCAGCAAAGGCCGGCGGATCGCGTATTTGGGCGATATGAAAGAATTGGGCCCCGACGAGATCGCGCTGCATGCGGGGCTGGCCCATCTGGATGCGACCAAAACGCTGGACGTGATCCATTGTGTCGGTCCGTTGATGCGGTCGCTATATGATCTTATTCCGGCACATCAGCGGGGCGAATGGGCCGCGACTTCGGCGGAATTGCTGCCCGGATTGGCAAGCCATCTGGACAGTGGCGATGTGGTGCTGGCCAAGGGATCATTGTCCATGAAATTAGGCCTTATCGTTGACGCGATCCGTAAAATGGGCCATCCGGTGGCAAACAAAGAACAGGGCTAAGGCCCGCAAAATTTTGAGTTAGGACGCGCAAAATGCTCTATTGGTTGACCCTGCTGTCGGACGGCGGCGATTTCTTCAACCTTTTCCGCTACATCACGTTTCGGGCGGGTGGCGCGTTTATGACAGCGCTGATTTTCGGTTTCTTGTTTGGCAAGCCGCTGATCGCGGTTTTGCGCAGGCGTCAGGGCAAAGGCCAGCCGATCCGCGACGACGGCCCCGAGGGGCATTTCGTGAAAGCGGGCACGCCGACAATGGGCGGGCTGCTGATTGTGGGGGCGCTGCTGACCTCGACATTGCTATGGGCGCGGCTGGACAATCCGTTCGTCTGGATGATCCTTTTCGTCACAATAAGCTTTGCCGCGATTGGGTTTGCCGATGATTATGCCAAGGTCAGCAAGCAGACCGTGGCAGGTGTCTCCGGTAAGGTGCGTCTATTGCTGGGTTTTATCATTGCTGGGATCGCCGCATTTTGGGCCGCGCAATATCATCCTGCCGAGCTGCAAAACCAGCTTGCCCTGCCGGTGTTCAAGGACACGCTGATCAATCTTGGCTATCTGTTTATTCCGTTTTCAATGATCGTCATCGTGGGGTCTGCCAATGCGGTGAACCTGACCGATGGTCTGGACGGGTTGGCGATTATGCCAGTGATGATCGCGGCGGGGGCTTTGGGCGTGATTGCCTATGCCGTGGGCCGGGTCGATTTTACCGAATATCTGGATGTGCATTATGTGCCGGGCACGGGCGAAATTCTGATCTTTACTGCGGGCCTCTTTGGCGGCGGCCTTGGGTTCTTGTGGTATAACGCGCCGCCTGCGGCTGTGTTTATGGGCGACACCGGTTCGCTGGCTTTGGGCGGCGCATTGGGCGCGATTGCGGTTGCCACCAAACACGAGCTGGTTCTGGGCATTGTGGGCGGCCTGTTCGTGGTCGAGGCCCTGTCGGTGATCATTCAGGTGCTGTATTTCAAACGCACCGGCAAGCGGGTGTTCCTGATGGCCCCGATCCACCATCACTATGAGAAAAAGGGCTGGGCCGAGCCGCAGATCGTGATCCGGTTCTGGATCATCTCGTTGATCCTGGCGATGATTGGTTTGGCGACGTTGAAAGTCCGCTAAGCGAAAGCCTGTTGCTGTCTGGGGGCAAGAGGGGGCCAGCCCCCATCGGCCTTTGGCCGATTCCCCCGGAGTTTACTTGGCAAAATGAAACGTCGTTAAAAAATGGACCAGCCCATGTCGCGGGCGAGGATGGCCATGGCTTCGGTGCCTTTTTTTGAATTGCCATAACGGTTGAGACCCGGCGACCAGACCGCGACGCTGGCGACGCCGGGCACAATTGCGAGGATGCCGCCGCCAACACCTGATTTGGCGGGCAAGCCCACGCGATAGGCAAAATCGCCGGAGCCATCGTAATGTCCGCAGGTCAGCATCAGCGCATTCAGCCGCCGGATCCGTTGGGGCAGGATCATCCGGGGGAGTTTCGTGGTTTCGATCAGGAAGCGCCCAGACATGGCGAGTTGACGGGCCGACATTTCGATGGCGCAGTGGTGGAAATAGGTGCCGAGGGTTTTGTTCGGCGTGTTGTTCAGATTGCCGCAGGAGGCCAGAAAATGCGCCAATGCGAAATTGCGGTGGCCGTGGGATTTTTCGGAGGCGGCGACCTTTTCGTTGATGTGGATATCGTCGTCGCCTGCCGCTGCACGGATGAATTGGAGAATTTCGGCCAGCGCCTCGCGGGGGAGCCGGCCGGTGAGGATTTCATCGGTGGTGACGATCGCGCCTGCATTGATAAACGGATTGCGGGGGCGGCCGTTTTCCTGTTCGAGTTGTACGATCGAGTTAAACGCCTTGCCCGACGGTTCGCGCCCTACGCGACGCCACAGCTGATCGCCTGACCGTCCCAGGGCGATGGCCAGGGTATAGACCTTGGTGATCGATTGTACCGAGAACGGCGTGTCCGCATCGCCTGCGGTAAATACGTCGCCATCTGCCGTGGTCACGGCGATAGCGAATTGCGCGGGGTCGATATGGGCGAGTTCAGGGATATAGCTGGCCACAGCGCCCCAGTCATCGTCGCGGCGCATGTCGTCGTTGAGCTGGGACAGAATATCTGGCAGAGGGGACATATCAGGCTCCTAAGGCGGATTCAGGGGCATCGCTAGCAGGAGATCGGGCATGATACCAGTTCAGGGTTTGGCAGGCGCACGGGTCGCTATTTTGGGCTTGGGACGTTCGGGGCTTTCGGCGGCGCGGGCTTTGGTCGCGGGCGGGGCGGTGCCTGTGTGTTGGGATGATAACCCGGCGGCGCGCGAAAAGGCGCAGGTCGAGGGGTTCGAGTGTCTTGATCTGCTAAAGGCGGGAGCCTTTGCTGATGTGGCGCGTTTGATCGTGAGCCCGGGTATTCCGCATCTCTATCCTGCGCCCAACCCCGTGATTGTCGCCGCCCAAGACGCGGGCGTCGCGGTGGATAATGACATCGGTCTGTTCTTTCAAAGTTTTGCCACACAGGGCTGGGACAATTTCGATCAGATGCCCAAGGTGATTGCGATCACGGGGTCAAACGGGAAATCGACGACCTCGGCGCTGATCCATCACATTTTGCAGCATGCGGGCAGGCCCACGCAACTGGCCGGTAATATCGGGCGCGGGGTTCTGGACATCGATCCTGCGATTGACGGCGAAGTGGTGGTGCTGGAGCTGTCGAGCTATCAAACCGATCTGGCTCGTAATCTGACGCCGGATGTGGCGGTCTTTACCAATTTGAGCCCCGATCATCTGGACCGTCATGCGGGCATGGGCGGCTATTTCGCGGCCAAGCGCCGGTTGTTCGCCGAGGGTGGGCCGGACCGTGCGATCATCGGCGTGGACGAGGCCGAGGGGCGTTTTCTGGCCGGGCAGCTAAGCGAAGGAGCCGCGGATGACCGGGTCATTCGCGTGTCGGTGGATCGTAAGTTGGCTGGCCTTGGCTGGAATGTTTTTGCGCGCAAAGGGTTCCTGGCTGAAATGCGCAATGGCAAACAGGTGGCATCGATCGATCTGCGCAAGGTTGAAGGGCTGCCGGGGGCGCATAACCATCAAAACGCCTGCGCCGCCTATGCCGCGTGTCGGACATTGGGCTTTGCGCCCAAAGTGATCGAGGCGGCATTTCACAGCTTTGGCGGGTTGCCGCATCGCAGCCAGACAGTGGGGGAGGCCCGCGGTATCCGGTTCGTGAATGACAGTAAGGCCACCAATGTGGATAGTGCAGTCAAAGCGGTGGCGGCATTCCAGAACATCCGCTGGATTTGTGGCGGGCTTGAGAAAGAGGGGGGCTTGGGTGATTTGGCCAAGCCCCTTGAGACCGTGCGCAAGGCCTATGTGATCGGGCGCGAGGCGGCGCAGTTTGCGATGAAGCTGGGAGTCGAGGCCGAAGTCTGCGGCACGATGGAGGTTGCTGTGGCGCGGGCTGTGGCCGAGGCGGAGGCGGGCGATGTCGTGCTGCTGGCCCCTGCGGCGGCAAGCTTTGATCAATATGACAGTTTCGAGCGGCGCGGGGATGATTTTGTTGCTCAGGTGCAGAAGTTTTTGTGAGGGCGTGGGGGCGCTGCCCCCGCAGCCTTTGGCTGCTCCCCCGGGATTTTAGTCCATTTGGAAGTTAAGGGCACCCTGCGATGTGGCGGGCGGCGGCCATTCCTGATGACCATGCCCATTGGAAGTTATACCCGCCAAGCCATCCGGTGACGTCCACGGCTTCGCCAATGAAATAGAGGCCGGGTGTTGTTTTGGTTTCCATGGTTTTGGAGGACAGCGCATCTGTGTCGATCCCGCCAAGGGTGACTTCGGCAGTGCGGTAACCTTCGGTGCCTGATGGTGTCATCTGCCAGTTTGACAGGTTGTCGCAGAGATTTTGCAGACGGACATCGGACCAATCTGCAAGGTTGCCGGTCAGATCGAATTGCGTGGCGAGGTGATCGACCAGCCGCGAGGGCAGGTGTTTGGCGAGTTCCGTTGTAAAGTTTCGGCGGCCATAGGTTTGGCGCTGATCGCGCAGTTTCGCCAACAGATCGTTTTGTGGCAGCAGGTTGAGGGTGATGGTCTCTCCGTCGTGCCAATAGCTGGAGGCCTGAAGGATGGCGGGGCCAGAGAGACCGCGGTGCGTGAACAACAGCGCCTCGTTAAATGATGTGTCGCCGGCGGTCACACGGGCCGGCGTGGCGGTGCCCGAGATCGGGGCAAACCGCGCATCGGTGAAGGTGAACGGCACGAGGCCCGCGCGTGTGGGTGTCACCGGAATGCCGAAGCTTTCCGCGATCTCGTAGGCGCGGCCGGTGGCACCCATCTTGGGGATCGATTTGCCGCCTGAGGCGATGACCAGATGGGTGGCAGAGATTTTGGTGCTGGTGTCGGGGGTGGTCAGTGTCATTGTGAAACCACCGTCGGTTTTGGTGATGTCACCCAGCGTGCTTTGCAAGCGCAGATCCACGTGGGCTTTGTCCATCAACCCCCGCAGCATGGCGACGATTTCCTTGGCCGAGGTGTCACAGAACAATTGGCCGAGGGTTTTTTCATGCCATGCAATGCCATGGGCGTCGACGAGTTCGATGAAATCCCATTGGGTATATTTGGCCAATGCCGATTTGGGGAAATGCGGGTTGGCGCAGATGAAAGCATCGGCGGTACAGTGCATATTGGTGAAATTGCAGCGCCCGCCGCCGGAAATGCGGATCTTTTCGCCGGGGGCCTTGGCGTGATCGACAAGCAGCACCCGCCCGCCCGCATGGGCCGCGCACATCATGCCGGCCGCCCCGGCGCCAAGGATCACGGTATCATACTGCATGCCTCGCGCTTTGCCTGAGGCGGGCAGGGCGGTCAAGGCCCCGATCCCATTGGCAGGTTTGCGCGGGCGATGTGAAAACGGGCTAGCGCCGTTGGCCAATTCGCGCTACAGTTAAAGGTAGACCCCGAAAAGGGGCGTGATGAGGCAGTGTAAGGCAGTTACCATGACAGAAATGGTCTATGGCGCGGTTCCCGTACGGGATGGCGAACCCATTCTTCCAAAATGGTGGCGGACAATTGATAAATGGGGCATGTTTTGCATCCTCATGTTGTTTGCCGTCGGGATGCTGTTGGGGCTGGCTGCGTCGCCGCCACTGGCTGCCAAAAACGGGTTTGATTCCTTTCATTATGTACAGCGTCAGGCGGTTTTCGGTTTCCTCGCGATTGGGGCGATGCTGCTGACGTCGATGATGACGCCGACCATGGTGCGCAGGCTTGCTGTTATCGGGTTTCTGGTATCATTCGTGGCCTTGGCATTGTTGCCGTTTTTCGGAACAGACTTTGGCAAAGGCGCGATGCGTTGGTATTCGCTGGGCTTTGCGTCGTTCCAACCGTCCGAGTTTTTGAAGCCGGGTTTTGTGGTTGTATCGGCTTGGATGATGGCTGCGTCTGTTGAGATTAACGGCCCGCCGGGCAAGACATGGTCCTTTGCGCTATGCGTATCGATTGTGTTGATGTTGGCCTTGCAGCCCGATTTCGGGCAGGCCTGTCTGGTGCTGTTCGGATGGGGCGTGATGTATTTTATCGCCGGTGCACCGCTAGTATTGCTGGTCGGGATGGCCGGCATGGTGGTGGTTGCTGGCACCGTGGCCTATTCGAATTCCGAACATTTCGCCCGCCGGATTGATGGGTTTTTGTCGCCTGATGTCGATCCGCGCACCCAGCTTGGCTATGCCACGGATGCGATCCGCGAGGGCGGGTTGTTCGGCGTTGGTGTGGGCGAAGGACAAGTGAAATGGTCGCTGCCTGATGCGCATACGGATTTTATCATCGCGGTTGCCGCCGAAGAATACGGGCTGATTTTGGTGATGGCCGTGATCATTCTATATGCGGTTGTCGTGGTCAGATCGTTGCTGCGTTTGGTGCGCGAACGTGATCCGTTCATTCGTCTGGCGGGCACCGGTCTGGCGTGCATGTTTGGTGTGCAGGCGATGATCAACATGGGCGTTGCCGTGCGGTTGCTGCCCGCCAAGGGGATGACTTTGCCGTTCGTTAGCTATGGTGGGTCGTCGGTTATTGCGTCGGGCATTGCCGTTGGCATGTTGCTGGCCTTTACGCGGACGCGGCCACAAGGCCAGATTTCCGACCTGTTGGGCCGGGGGCGTGGCCGATGAATAGACGCATTCCGCTTTTGACAATCGCTGCGGGCGGCACCGGGGGGCACATGTTCCCCGCGCAGGCCCTGGCCGAGGTGATGCTGGCGCGCGGCTGGCGGGTCAAGCTGTCAACAGATGCACGCGGCGCGCGTTATACTGGCGGTTTCCCCGATCAGGTCGAAATTCAGCAGATCAGCAGTGCGACCTTTGCCCGCGGTGGTTTGGCCGCCAAGGCATTGGCCCCGTTTCGTATTTTTGGCGGCATCATGGGGGCTGTTTTTAGTATGCTGCGCGATAGACCGGATGTGGTTGTGGGCTTTGGTGGGTATCCCTCGATCCCGTCTTTGACTGCGGCTTGGATTTTGCGCAAACCTAGGATGATCCACGAACAGAACGGCGTGTTGGGGCGGGTGAACACGTTCTTTGCCAAACGTGTCGATGCGGTTGCCTGTGGCACCTGGCCCACGACCCTGCCCGAGGGCGTCGAGGCGTATCATGTGGGAAACCCTGTGCGCGCATCCGTGTTGGAACGTGCCGGTGCCGGATATATCGAGCCGGGCGATTACCCGATGGAAGTGTTGGTGATGGGCGGCAGCCAAGGCGCGCGCATCCTAAGCGAGGTCGTGCCACCCGCCCTTGCAAACCTGCCGATGGAGATGCTGCGCAATATCCGCGTCAGCCATCAGGCGCGCGATGAAGATGCGCAGCGGGTGTCTGAATTCTACGCCGAAAATGGTATCAACGCGGACGTGCAGCCGTTTTTCCACGACGTGCCGCGCCGCATGTCAGAGGCGCAGTTGGTTATCAGCCGGGCAGGCGCGTCCAGCGTTGCGGATCTGTCGATCATTGGCCGCCCTTCGGTTCTGATCCCCTATGCAGCGGCGACGGGTGATCATCAAACCGCAAATGCGCGCGGGTTGGTTGCTGCTGGTGCGGCAATCTTGGTGCCCGAAGACATGGCCGATCCGGAACGCCTGACCAAACAGATTGAGATGGTGCTGTCGAACCCGTCCGGCGCACAGCAAATGGCCAAGGCGGCCCTGTCGGCGGGCAAGCCTGACGCGGCAGAACAGCTCGCACAATTGGTTGAACACTTGGGAAATAAAGGACCCGCAACATGAACGCAGCCACCAAGCTTCCTACCGATGTGGGCCCGATTCATTTTGTTGGCATTGGTGGCATCGGCATGTCCGGTATTGCCGAAGTGTTGTTGAACCACGGCTACCGCGTGCAGGGGTCAGACCTGAAAACCACCAAGATCACCGACCGTCTGGTTGAACTGGGCGCGACCGTGTTCGAGGGGCAGAAGGCCGAAAACATTCAAGGGGCCGAGGTCATCGTGATCTCGTCCGCGATCAAGCCGGGCAATCCCGAACTGGATGCCGCGCGCGTTGCCGGATTGCCGATTGTGCGCCGTGCCGAAATGCTGGCCGAGTTGATGCGCTTGAAATCCAACATCGCGATTGCAGGCACCCACGGCAAGACGACGACCACCACCATGGTTGCCGAGCTGCTGGTCCATGGCGGCATTGACCCCACGGTCGTGAACGGCGGGATCATTCACGCCTACGGGTCAAACGCGCGGATGGGGCAGGGCGAATGGATGGTGGTCGAGGCCGACGAATCCGACGGTACGTTCAACCGCCTGCCTGCGACCATTGCGATTGTGACCAATATCGACCCCGAACATATGGAACATTGGGGTGACTTTGACACCTTGCGTCAGGGTTTCTTGGATTTCGTGTCGAACATTCCGTTCTACGGTCTGGCGATCTGCTGCATTGACCACCCCGAGGTGCAGGCGCTGGTGGGCAAGATCACCGATCGCCGCGTGATGACCTATGGCTTCAACGCCCAAGCCGACGTGCGTGCGGTAAACCTGCGCTACAAAGCGGGCGTTGCGCATTTCGACATCCAGTTTCAGGCCGAAGACATCGTGATCAAGGATTGCACTCTGCCAATGCCGGGCGATCACAACGTATCGAACGCCTTGGCTGCTGTCGCCGTGTCACGCCACCTTGGCATGAAGGTGGATGAAATTCGCGCAGCACTTGCCGGTTTCGGGGGCGTGAACCGCCGCTTTACCAAAGTGGGCGAAGTGGACGGCGTTACGATTATTGATGACTACGGTCACCATCCGGTTGAAATCACTGCCGTGCTAAAGGCCGCGCGCCAGGCAACCGAAGGCCGCGTGATTGCCGTGCACCAGCCGCACCGCTACAGCCGCCTGCATCACCATTTCGAAGAATTTTGCGCCTGCTTTAACGATGCCGATGTGGTGGGTATTGCCGAAGTTTACGCCGCCGGCGAAGACCCGATTGAGGGGGCCAGCCGCGATGATCTGGTGGCGGGGCTTATCCGCCACGGTCACCGCCACGCCCGCGCTGTCCAAAACGAAGATGACCTTGCCCGCCTTGTGCTAGAGCAAGCAGGGCCGGGGGATATGGTTGTCTGCCTTGGGGCCGGTACGATCAGCGCTTGGGCCAACGGGTTGCCCGCTGCATTGGAAGCGATGAAAAAGGGTACCGCCTGAATGGCGGGCCTGGCCAAACGCGGGGGCGTAGAATGACGCTTGCGTGGCTTTGCCTGATCTGGGTATTCTTGTCAGCAACCGTCGCCACCTTGCCCTTGCGTATGCAGTTTATTCCGGGGGCGATCCTGTTGGTTGCGGGGCCGGTTTTGATTATTGTAATTGGTTTTGAAGTTGGGTTTGTTTTTAGTGTGATCGCTCTTGCTGCCTATGTGTCCATGTTCCGCAATCCTTTGCTGTTTCTACTGGCAAAGCTGCGCGGGCAAAAACCCGAGGTGCCAAGGTGACCCTTTCCCTGACGCTTGCCTGTCTATGGGCTGTTATTGCCAATATCATCGCGCTGACCCCCAGTTCCGATAATCATTGGCGCAACGCCTATGGCCTGATTGCGGTCGGCATTCCGATTGTCGGCTATGTGACGATGCAGCATGGGCCATGGATTGGCATGCTGGTTCTGGCGGCGGGGTGTTCGGTCTTGCGCTGGCCGGTGATCTTTCTGATGCGCTGGCTGCGGCGCACGGCGTTTCAAGGCCCAGCTGAATAGCGCGCAATCGGGCCTTTTGGCCCGCGTGTGGGCTGTGTGATACGCCAGTGGCGCGTGGTTGCCACCCAAGAAACCCGCCGGTTTGACGACAGCCGCAAACAGCGATACCCCGAACACCATGACAGATATTTCATTTTCCGACATGCGCGGCAAGCTGACGCCGCAACGCCCGCTAAGCGATCTGACATGGCTGCGTGTCGGCGGCGTGGCCGATTATCTGTATCAACCTGCCGATGCTGATGACCTGGCGGATTTCATGCGTGCACTGCCCGAAAATGTGGCAGTGTTTCCGATGGGGGTCGGGTCCAATCTGATCGTGCGCGATGGCGGGTTGCGTGCCGTGGTGATCCGGCTGGGCCGCGGCTTTAACCAGATCGAGATCGATGGCGACCATGTGATTGCAGGCGCGGCGGCGCTGGATGCCCATGTGGCCCGCAAGGCGGCGGATGCGGGGCTGGACCTGACGTTCCTGCGCACGATCCCGGGCAGTATTGGCGGTGCGGTGCGGATGAACGCAGGCTGTTATGGCAGCTATACGGCCGACCACTTTGTCAGCGCGCAGGCGATTACGCGCAGCGGCGATCTGGTCACGCTTACGGCGCAAGACCTTGATTTTAAATACCGTCAGACCACACTGGACGACGGGTGTGTCGTGATCTCGGCCACATTTGCCCCGCCAAAGGGCGATCCCGAAACGCTGCATGCCCGCATGGAAGACCAACTGCGCAAGCGCGATGAAACCCAGCCAACCAAAGACCGCAGCGCCGGTTCAACCTTTCGCAACCCCGCCGGATTTTCCAGCACGGGGCAGGCTGATGATCGCCATGATCTGAAGGCATGGAAGGTGATTGACGACGCCGGAATGCGCGGTGCCACCTTGGGCGGCGCGCAAATGAGCCCCAAACACCCGAACTTCTTGATCAACACCGGTGGCGCCACTGCCGCAGAGTTGGAAGGATTGGGCGAAGAAGTGCGAAAAAAGGTTTACGATTCCAGCGGTATCACGCTAGAGTGGGAAATTATGCGTATCGGCGAAAAATAATCGCGCGAACGTTCAGGCACGGTGCCGCGTCGCGGCAAACTACACAATAAATAGGGTCAGCAAGACCCAGTTAAAAAGGCACATTGAGTGGGCATGTCGAGCAGGACAGACCCGAAAGTGGTGGTATTGATGGGCGGCCCTTCCGCTGAGCGGGATGTGTCTCTCTCAACGGGGCGTGCATGCGCTGCTGCTTTGCGGGACAAGGATTTCAACGTGATCGAGGTGGATGCTGGCCCCGATCTGTGCGCTGATCTGCGCGCGGCGTCGCCTGACGTTGTGTTGAACTGCTTGCATGGCCGTTGGGGCGAAGACGGCTGCGTTCAAGGTATTCTTGAATGGATGGGTATTCCTTATAGTCATTCGGGTGTGCTGGCCTCGGCGCTGGCCATGGACAAACAACGTAGCAAAGAAGTGTTCCGGTCTGCAGGATTGCCGATTGTCGAAAGCATTATCGCGCCCGCCGCAGATGTGCGCGCCCGCCACGTGATGGAACCGCCCTATGTCGTTAAGCCCAATAACGAAGGGTCGTCTGTCGGCGTCTATCTGGTTGATATCGAAAACAACGGCCCGCCGCAGCTGAGCGCGGATATGCCAGCCGAGGTGATGGTCGAACGCTTTGCCGCCGGTCGCGAATTGACGACGACCGTGATGGGGCAACGCGCCTTGACGGTGACTGATATCCTGACCACCGGCTGGTATGATTACGACGCGAAATACAAAGAGGGCGGATCGACCCATGTGGTGCCCGCCGACATCCCCCAAGAGATTTTTGAACTGTGCATGGATTTTGCCCTGCGCGCCCATAACGCGCTTGGGTGCCGTGGTGTCAGCCGCACGGATTTCCGCTGGGATGAAAGCCGCGGTGCCGATGGCCTGATCTTGCTTGAGACAAACACTCAGCCCGGCATGACCCCCACATCATTGTCGCCTGAACAGGCGCAGGCGGTTGGCATTTCCTTTGGCGAACTTTGCGCCTGGATGGTGGAGGACGCATCATGCAATCGCTGATAAACCGCGTTAAACCCGCCAGAGCCATCAAGGCTGATCCGGCCCCGTCCCGTTGGGCGTGGCGCATGCAACGTCTGATGTTGACCCCCGCATTCCTGTTTGGCCTGCGCTTTGGTGTGCCGTTTTGCGTGGCGCTGTTGGTAGGCACGGTCTATCTGACCGATGATGCGCGGCGCGGGCAGATCACCGATGGCTATGCCAGCCTGCGGTCCAGCATCCAGCAGCGCCCCGAATTTATGGTCAAGCTGATGGCCATTGATGGTACCGGGCCCGAACTGGCTGCAAATGTACGCGCCGCGTTGCCAATTGATTTCCCGACCAGTTCTTTTGACCTTGATCTGGCGGCGATGCGGTCCACGATCATGCAACTGCCGGGCGTTAAGCACGCAACCTTGCGGGTGAAACCCGGTGGGCTGTTGCAGGTCGAGGTCGAGCCGCGCGTTGCAGTTGCGGTGTGGCGCAGCCAGGACGGTTTGGCGCTGATCGACGCAAGCGGTGCCTATATCGGCAGATTGGTCCACCGCACGGACCGTTCTGATCTGCCGCTGGTGGCGGGTGAAGAGGCAAATGTCAGCGTCGCCGAGGCACTGGATCTTTTGCGGGTCGCGGCCCCCTTGGGCGACCGTTTGCGCGGGTTTGTCCGCATGGGCGCGCGCCGTTGGGATGTTGTGCTGGATCGTGAACAACGCATTTTGCTGCCCGAAACGGGTGCAATCCAAGCGTTGGAACGCGTTATCGCGCTGGAAGGCGCACAAGAGGTTCTGACCCGTGATGTTGCGCGGGTCGACATGCGGTTGGCACAAAGACCAACCGTACAAATGAATAAAGAGGCCACCCAAGAATGGTGGCGCATCAGGCAAATTTCGGGACAGTAACGTTATGGATCTTTACGACAGTCAACGGTCGATGCGCCACATGCGCAAGCTTGCTATGCAGCGCGGCGTTGTGGCTATTTTGGATGTGGGCAGCTCGAAAATCGCCTGCCTTGTCCTGCGGTTTGACGGGTCCGGCCGCATTTCCGACGAAGGCGAGATCGGATCGCTGGCCGGGCAATCCGGTTTCCGCGTCATTGGTGCGGCGACAACCCGTTCACGCGGTGTGCGCTTTGGTGAAATCTGCGCCATGCAAGAAACCGAACGTGCCGTGCGCACGGCGCTTCAGGCCGCGCAAAAGATGGCCAATATCCGCGTTGATCACGTGATCGCCTGTTTCTCGGGTGCCGAACCGCGCAGCTATGGTTTGGATGCGCAGATCGATCTGGAAGGGCAGGTCGTGTCCGAGCAGGATGTGGCACAGGTTCTGGCCAGTTGTGATGTTCCTGAATACGGCGAAGACCGCGAAGTGTTGCACGCGCAGCCCGTGAACTTTGCCATTGATAACCGGTCGGGCCTGTCTGACCCGCGCGGGCAGTTGGGCAACGCGCTGTCGGTCGATATGCATATGCTGACCGTTGATGCCGCCGCCGTGCAGCATCTGGCGCATTGTATCAAACGCTGTGATCTGGAACTGGCAGGGATCGCGTCCTCGGCCTATGTGTCGGGCATTTCCGCACTGGTCGAAGATGAACAGGAACTGGGCGCTGCCTGTATCGATCTGGGCGGTGGGTCGACATCCGTGTCGATCTTTATCCGCAAGCACATGATCTATGCCGATAGCGTTCGGATGGGCGGGGATCACATCACATCGGATATTTCGATGGGATTACAGGTGCCCACCAATAACGCGGAACGGATCAAAACATTCTATGGCGGGGTCCATGCCACGGGGATGGATGACCGCGAGATGATCGATATCGGCGGCGACACGGGTGACTATGAACATGACCGGCGCACGGTCAGCCGCGCCGAACTGATCGGCATTATGCGCCCCCGCGTCGAAGAGATCCTTGAGGAAGTGCGCGCACGTCTGGATGCCGCAGGGTTCGACCATTTGCCCAGCCAGCAGATCGTTTTGACCGGCGGTGGCAGCCAGATCCCCGGCCTTGACGGATTGGCAAGCAAGATTTTGGGCCATCAGGTCCGCCTTGGCCGCCCGTTGCGTGTGCACGGGCTGCCACAGGCCGCAACGGGCCCCGGTTTTGCCTCGGCTGTGGGCTTGGCGCTGTTTGCAGCCCACCCGCAAGACGAATGGTGGGATTTTGACATTCCCGCAGATCGCTATCCGGCGCGGTCGCTTAAGCGCGCGGTCAAGTGGTTTAGAGACAACTGGTGATCGCAAGATGCAGTGCATCGGGCAAAATCAGGTAAGAATCGGCAAAAAAACGCCCAGATAGTGTGTCAAAACTGTGTTTTTTGGGTGACGCATGGCGTTAACCTCTATACGCTAGGGCAAATTGAACGGAATAAATGCCCCGTTAGCGGGCACGCAATTACAGGCGGATGGCACATGACATTGAATCTTTCCATGCCCGGACAGGGTGACCTGAAACCCCGGATCACCGTTTTCGGTGTCGGTGGCGCAGGCGGCAACGCCGTGAACAACATGATCGAGAAGAACCTCGATGGTGTTGATTTCGTGGTTGCGAACACGGACGCGCAAGCGTTGCAGCAAGCCAAGGCAGAGCACCGCGTTCAGCTGGGCATCAAGGTTACCGAAGGTTTGGGTGCTGGGGCACGGGCGTCTGTTGGGGCCGCCGCTGCCGAAGAAAGCATCGAGCAGATTGTTGATCACCTTGCCGGTGCGCACATGTGCTTTATCACAGCTGGTATGGGCGGGGGCACCGGGACAGGTGCCGCACCGATCATCGCACAAGCCGCACGTGAACTGGGTGTTCTGACCGTTGGTGTTGTGACCAAGCCGTTCCAGTTCGAGGGCAACAAACGCATGCGTCAGGCCGAGGAGGGTGTCGAAGCCCTGCAAAAGGTCGTTGATACGCTGATCATCATTCCGAACCAGAACCTGTTCCGCTTGGCGAATGAAAAAACCACATTCACCGAAGCGTTCTCCATGGCGGATGACGTTTTGTACCAAGGTGTTAAAGGCGTGACCGATCTGATGGTCCGTCCCGGCCTGATCAACCTCGACTTTGCTGACGTTCGCGCCGTAATGGACGAAATGGGCAAAGCGATGATGGGCACAGGCGAGGCCGAAGGCGAAGATCGCGCGATCCAAGCCGCCGAGAAAGCCATCGCCAACCCGCTGCTGGACGAAATCAGCCTGCGCGGTGCCAAGGGTGTTCTGATCAACATCACAGGTGGCCACGATCTGACCCTGTTCGAACTGGACGAGGCGGCAAACCGCATTCGCGAAGAAGTCGATCCAGAGGCAAATATCATCGTCGGGTCCACGCTGGACACCGAACTGGGTGGCGTCATGCGCGTCAGCGTTGTTGCGACCGGTATCGATGCGGTCGACGTTAACACGGAAATGCCCGTGCCGCGCCGTTCGATGTCGCAGCCATTGCAGCAAAAAGTAGCAGCACCTGCACCCGCCGCCGAGGAAGCACCTCAGAATGTTGCGGTTCAGGAAGAGTACGAAGACGAACAGCCACAGCTGTTTAAAGAAGCCGCTTCGGCTGACACAGGCAATTTCGGCCAAGATGATATTTTCGCCGAAGACACAGGCGAAGCAGATGATCTGCCGCCCCCTGCCTACCGCCCCGAGGTTGCATCCTTTCAGCCGCGCCGCGAGGAGGTTCGTCACGAGCCCGAGCAAGAAGCATTCGTAGCACCGCGTGCACCGGCCCCCGGCACACCATCGCCCGAAGCCTTGGCGCGTCTGCGTGCAGCCGCTCAAAAGACACCTGCGACAGCCGGTCAGCAGCGCCCACAGCCTGCCGCGCCCGAGCAAAGCGAAAAGCGTTTTGGGATCAATTCGCTGATCAACCGCATGACAGGCCACAGCGAGCCAGAGGCGCAACAGCGTCCGGCACGTCACCAGCCACAAGTGCAAACGCGGGCCTCGTCGGCTGCACCACAGCCGCGCGATTCCCACGACGAAGATCAAGAGCGCATCGAGATCCCTGCGTTCCTGCGCCGTCAGGCGAACTAAGACCACCAAGACGACCTTGTAGACGATCGAAAAGACCATCCTTCGGGGTGGTCTTTTTGCGTTTCCGGGCGGGAGTTGTAGGTGACGCCTAGCATGGGCAGGACGTGACCCTTGTAACGTTCCGCTGAATCCCGTGAGTTTTATTGAATAAAACTGATCACAGTTTAAATGGGCTGGCGTGTTTGTCGGATGATATTATCATTGCAAAACAGTGTCTTGACGCAATGTGGGCGCATTTGTGCCTAATTGTAACATTCATGTTTCAGACCGTAGCAATGATTGAATTGAGCATCCGGAACCCCCTCGATAGGAGGTTGTTCACCTTAGACAGACGATTTTTGACCATTGAGGTTTTATTGTGCAGACAACGATCAAGACGGCAATCAGCTTTACCGGAAAGGGCCTGCACTCGGGCCTTCCCGCGACTGTGACGATCCGTCCGGCTGGCGCGCATCATGGCATCTGGTTTTCCCGGTCCGACCTCGACGTTGGCGATCGTCTGATTCCCGCCCGTTGGGACGCCGTGAACCGGTCACCCTTGTGCACCAAGCTTGAGAACGCGTCGGGTTTGCAGGTGTCGACTGTCGAACATTTGATGGCAGCGATTGCGGGCTGCGGTATTCACAACGCCCTGATCGAGATTGACGGCCCCGAGGTTCCTATCCTTGACGGGTCTGCGGCCCCCTTCGTACGCGGTATCATGGAACGCGGTGTGCGCGTGCTGTCTGCGCCAGTGATGGTGCTTGAAGTGTTGAAAACCGTCACTGTGACAGACGGCGACGCATCGGCAACGATTGCGCCAAGCGATACGATGAAAATCGACTTTGAGATCGATTTTGTAGACGCGGCGATTGGCCACCAACAGAAATCGCTGGTGATGAACAACGGTTCATTCGCGCGGGAACTGTGTGACAGCCGTACCTTCTGCCGTCAGGCAGATGTCGATGCGATGCAGGCCAACGGTCTGGCACTTGGCGGGGACGCCGGTGAAAACGCTGTGGTGTTTGACGGTGACAAAGTTGTCAGCCCCGGCGGGCTTCGCCATGCGGACGAACCTGTGCGCCACAAAATGCTGGATGCTTTGGGTGACCTTGCGTTGGCAGGGGCCCCGCTGATCGGCCATTATACAGGCGTGCGCGCGGGCCATTCGTTGACAAACACCTTGTTGCGGGCGTTGTTCGCAACCCCCGGTGCCGTTCGGTTGGTCGAATGTGATACCGAGATGGCGCAACAACTGCCGGGTTATGGTCTTGTTTGGGATGAAATCCCCGCCGTTGCTTGACCCTATACTGTTGAAGAGTTGAAACTCCTCTTCAGCTTGGTTAATCCTAGCTTTGAAAATCAAGTCGGCGACGATAAGACTTTGTCTTGTGGGTTTAATCATCGTTTTGTTGCGTGATCTATTGTGATAGTCACCGGCAAAGTCGTAACACAATGCGTGGCGTGAAAAATGAAGCGAGGGTGTAAGGCATGACAATTGCAAAGTCGCGCAAGCGATTGATTGGCGCGGTGGTTGTTGTTGCCGTGCTGGGTGCATGTAGTGGCAACCAAAACACCGGTCGTACGACCAACAGCTTTTTCAACCCACAGGAAATCCCGCTGGAAACCTACAGCGCGGAACAGATTTACGAGCGTGGCGAGTTTGAATTGAACCGCAGACGCCCGGCGGAAGCGGCCGAATATTTCTCTGAGATCGAGCGGCTTTACCCTTATTCCGAATGGGCCAAGCGGGCCTTGATCATGCAGGCCTTTGCCTTTCACCAAGATCAGGATTACCCCAACAGCCGGTCTGCGGCACAGCGGTTTATCGACTTCTTCCCCGATGACGATGATGCGGCCTATGCCAGCTATCTTCTTGCGCTCAGCTATTATGACCAGATTGACGAAGTCGGCCGCGATCAGGGCCTGACCTTTCAAGCGTTGCAAGCATTGCGTCAGGTGATCGAAGTGTACCCTGACAGCGAATATGCGCGCTCTGCCGTGTTGAAATTCGATCTGGCGTTTGACCATCTGGCGGGCAAGGAAATGGAAGTGGGTCGTTATTACCTGCGCCGCGACCATTACACCGCTGCCATCAACCGGTTCCGTGTCGTTGTTGAGGATTTCCAAACAACCAGCCACACCGCCGAGGCGCTGCATCGCTTGGTCGAGGCATATCTGTCCCTTGGTCTGACGAACGAGGCACAGACGGCGGGTGCGATTTTGGGCCATAACTATCAGTCTACTGAATGGTACGAGGCCAGCTATAAGCTGCTGACCGGCAAAGGCCTGCAAATGCGGTCGTTCGGGAACAACTGGCTGTCGGCTATTTATCGCCAAACCATCAAGGGCGAATGGATCTGACGGACGCGATCAAAGCGTCCCATACGGAAGTGGACCCATGTTACGCGGCCTAGACATCTCGAATATGTTGATCATCGACCGGCTGGAGCTTGCGTTCCAGCCGGGTTTGAACGTTCTGACGGGTGAAACCGGGGCGGGAAAATCGATCTTGCTTGATAGCTTGGGGTTTGTATTGGGCTGGCGCGGTCGTGCCGATCTGGTGCGCCAAGGTGCCGATCAAGGCGAAGTGACTGCGTGGTTCGATTTGGCAGACACGCATCCTGCCCATGCCGTGTTGGAAGAGGCCGGGCTGCCCGGCGGCCGCGAATTGATCCTGCGCCGGATCAACGCATCTGATGGCCGCAAAACCGCATGGGTCAACGACCGGCGCTGTTCTGGCGAAGTGTTGCGGGCGCTGTCTGAGACATTGGTTGAACTGCACGGCCAGCACGACGACCGCGGCCTGCTGGACCCCAAAGGCCACCGCGCAATTCTGGACGATTTTGCCAAGGCTTCGGGCCTGCGCGACAAGGTCCGCCAAGCATGGAGCGCCCTTGCTGCCGCGCGCAAGGCGGCGACCAAAGCCGCCCAAGAACGCGACGCCATTGCCGCCGAAGAGGAATTCCTGCGCCACGCCGTAGGCGAACTGGACAAGCTGAACCCGCAAGAGGCCGAAGAGGCACAACTGGATGTCCGCCGTCGTTTGATGCAGGGCGCGGAAAAGATCCGGTCGGACGTGGTCAACGCATACGAGATGCTGGGGCAGGGCGGTGCAGAAAGCCAGCTGGGCGATGCGCTGCGCTGGCTGGACGGTGTTGCGGACCGGGCCGATGGCACGCTCGAGGCCCCGATGGCCGCGCTGTCACGGGCCATCGTCGAACTGGACGACGCCATGGAAGGTATCGTCGCTGCGATCGATACGATGTCGTTTAACCCGATCGAGCTGGAAGAAACCGAAGAACGTCTATTCGCGATCCGCGGATTGGCCCGCAAGCATGATGTCCAGCCAGATGATCTGGCGGGCTTTGCCGACACATTGCGTGGCAAGCTGGATGCGCTTGACGCGGGCGAAGCCGCGCAGGCCGAGTTGGAGAAGGCCGTGCGAGACGCACAAGCTGCCTATGACACGGCGGCGGATGCCCTGTCAGCGGCCCGCTCCAAGGCGGCTGGCAAGCTGGACAAGGCCGTAGGGGCAGAGCTGGCACCGCTCAAGATGGAGCGCGCCGTGTTCGAGACCCAGATCAGCCCCGAAGCCGCTGGCCCCGAAGGCCGTGATGCGGTGTCTTTTACAGTGGCCACCAACCCCGGCGCGCCTGCTGGGCCATTGGGCAAGATCGCATCGGGCGGTGAACTCAGCCGGTTTCTGCTGGCGCTCAAGGTTGTCCTGACCAAAGGCCAAAGCGGGCTGACGATGATCTTTGACGAAATCGACCGCGGCGTTGGCGGGGCGACTGCTGATGCGGTGGGGCGCAGACTGGCCGCGCTGTCGCAAGGCGGGCAAGTGTTGGTCGTGACCCATTCCCCGCAGGTGGCTGCCCTTGGTGCGCATCATTGGCGGGTGTCCAAGGCCGTTTCAAAGGGCATGACCCTATCCACTGTCACGCCATTGTCAGAGGGTGAACGCGTCGACGAGGTCGCACGCATGTTGTCTGGCGACACGATTACAGAAGCGGCACGTGCTGCCGCGCGTGTCCTTTTGGGCGATCAATTCGCAGCCTAAAGCACCAAGGCAGATTGCGGGGCTTTTCCTAACGGCAACTGTGTCTTAGACAGGGTATAGCCTTTATCAAAAGTAGCCATGCCCGTGAACCCGCGCCCCTATCTGACCCAGCAATATGACGTCGCATGTATCAAAGCGCGATCGGGCTGGGACGTGTTGCGTGAAAAGGGGCCAGGCAAGGTCACATTCTGGTTTATTGCGTTGGTCGTGGGTATCGCCGCTGGCTTTGCAGCGTTGTTTTTTCGCAAGGGAATCAACGTGATACAGGCGTTTCTTTACGGCACTGACGACGTCGAACATCTGCACAGTTTCATTGGCAGTCTTGATTGGTACTGGGTCGTGTTGATCCCGACCATCGGGGGGCTGACCGTCGGGGTGATTTTGCATATCTTTACCCGTGACGCCCGTGTGCGCAGTGTCGGGGACGTGATTTTAGGCGCGGCCATGCACGAGGGCAGGGTCGAGACCCGCGCGGGTATTGCCTCGGCCTTGGCGTCGTTGATCACGCTTAGTACGGGCGGATCATCGGGGCGCGAAGGGCCGGTTGTCCATCTTGCGGGGGTGATTTCGACCCTGATCAGCCGCCGGATTAATGCCAGCGGTATTACGGGGCGCGATCTGTTGGGTTGTGCTGTGGCTGCGGGCGTATCGGCCAGTTTTAACGCCCCCATCGCGGGCGCACTTTTCGCGCTCGAGGTCGTGTTGCGGCATTTCGCGGTGCACGCCTTTGCCCCTATCGTCATCGCATCGGCTGCGGGGACTGTCATCAACCGGATGGAGTTTGGCGGCCTCACTGAATTTGCCCTACCCACAGTCGGGGACGTGGCCTTTTACGCTGAATTACCGGCATTTTTGCTGTTGGGTCTGACCTGTGGGCTGGTCGCCGTGATCCTTATGCGCAGCATTTTCTGGGCCGAGGATATCGGGAACTTTATCCAAGCAAAATCCCAATTGCCCCGCTACCTGCGCCCGGCTGTTGCGGGGGCGTTGCTGGGGTGCATTGCCCTTTGGTATCCGCATATTATCGGGGTCGGATATGAAACCACGACCCGTGCCCTGACCGGGAATATGGTACTGAACGAAGCCTTTGTTTTTGCTGTTCTCAAGATCGTTGCGGTGTCCATCACCTTGGGCGGCCGAATGGGCGGCGGGGTGTTTTCACCTTCGTTGATGCTGGGCGCGCTGACGGGGTTGGCCTTTGGTTTGATCGCCACCAGCGTGTTTCCAAACGTGTCCGGGGTTACGTCGCTTTATGCTTTGGCGGGGATGGGGGCTGTGGCCGCCGCCGTCTTGGGCGCGCCGATCTCGACGACCCTGATTGTGTTCGAACTGACGGGCGATTGGCAAACCGGTTTGGCCGTGATGGTCGCCGTCAGTATGTCCACGGCCTTTGCATCGCGCATCGTTGATCGCAGTTTTTTCCTGACCCAGATGGAACGGCGCGGCGTGCATCTGGCCGCCGGGCCCCAAGCCTATTTGCTGGCGATGTTCATGGCGGCGCGGGTCATGCGCAGCCGCGATGATCCGGGTGCGGCCAATGATGATGTCTGCTGGGAACTGATCGGCGAGGGCACATATATCGACGGCACCGCCACGCTAGAGGCCGCGATGCCGATCTTTGAGCAATCGGGCCGATCCTTTATTCCTGTGGTCACCCTCAGGGCTGATTCCCCGCCTGAACTGTTGGGTGCCTTGTTCCATGTGGACGCGCTGAAAGCCTATAATCGCGCCCTGGCCGAGACCGCAGCCGAAGAACATTCCTGAATATAGCAGACCCGCAGCCCGAAGATTGTGCCTGTTTTCAAGACAGTGCTTCTTCAAGCGCGGCATTGTTGCTCAACCACCGCGCGAGTTGTGAATTGTGGCGAAAATATGCCTTAACAGAGCATTCATATCCACGTAGCTTTCAGGGGAAGTTTTTTCAGTGGAGATATTTTGATGCTTAGCTTGTTTTTATTACCTGCACTCGCGCTTTTTGGCGTGTCAGGCCTTGTCGATACCAGCGGTGTTGACGACGAGGATTTCGATGATGCGGATCTGGATTTTGAAACCCAGACGGGTACTGGTGGTGGCGATCTTTTGAACGGTACCGGAGCCTCTGATTTTCTGGACGGGCTTGCGGGCGACGATACGCTTAACGGATTTGGCAATGATGACGTGGTGCTGGGCGGTACCGGCAATGACAGCGTGTCGTTGGGCGGCGGCGATAACTTGGCCTATGGCGATGATGGCGATGATACCATCAACGGCGGGCCCGGCGTCGATCTTATGGCCGGTGGCAACGGCGCGGATGTTCTGACCGGCTATGGCAATGATGATGGCTTGGCCGGAGGAGAGGGCGATGACCTGCTGCGCGGCAACGCTGGCAACGACACCCTGCTTGGCAACAACGGGGCCGACACATTGGATGGCGGATCGGGCGATGACGATCTGCAAGGGAACTATGGCGACGACAGCCTTGGCGGCTTTGGTGGCACCGATTCACTGACAGGTGGCAGGGGCGCTGACAGCTTGGATGGCGGCAGCGGCGACGACACATTGTTCGGGAATGCGCAGGACGATACCTTGCTTGGTGGCACAGGTAACGATGTTCTGCGCGGCGGTGCCGACAGCGACCTGTTGAACGGCGGGTCGGGCACTGATGACATCCAGGGCAACTTTGGCGCAGATACCCTGTTAGGGGGTCGTGGCAACGACCTGCTGTCTGGCGGCGCGGGTGTCGATTATGTCGAAGGCAATGACGGTGATGATCTGCTGTACGGCAACGCAGGGGATGACGGGGTGAATGGCGGTGATGGCAATGACACGCTGTTTGGCGGCATCGGGAATGACACCCTAAGCGGGATGATAGGTAATGATCAGCTTGACGGGCAGGGCGGCAACGACGTGCTGAACGGTAACGCTGGTAATGATACGCTGCTGGGTGGCGGATTGAACGACACCCTGAATGGGGGTGGTGGCAATGACGTGCTGGACGGTGGCACCCAGAACGACCTGCTAAGCGGTGGTGCCGGCGACGACGACATGTCGGGCGGCAGCGGTGCCGATACGCTGAATGCCGGGCCGGGCAACGATACACTTGATGGCGGCGAAGGCCCTGACAAGTTGGCTGGCAACAAAGGTGACGATCTGATTTCCGGCGGATCGGGCAATGATGCGCTCTTTGGCGGAGAGGGCAATGACACCATGTTCGGCAATGACGACAACGACTTTTTGCTGGCGGGCACCGGTGCTGACAGCATTGACGGCGGTGCTGGCAATGACGTTATCCGCGCCTACGACTTTGACTTTGCAGGTGATGTGACAGGCGCATCCGATACGCTGGCTGATACGATTGTGGCGGGTGATGGCAATGACACGATCAGCGCCAACGACGGCGACATCGTTACAGGCGGCGAAGGCGCAGATGTCATCAACGCAATCGGCTATGATCAGGTGGGCACAGAGCCCGTGATCGTGACCGATTTCGATCTGACCGAAGACGGCTTGTACCTGCAAGAAACCCAAAGCTCCCCCGCGAAATTTGCACCGGGTGACGGCAAGTTCGAAATCCGCACCGCTTCAAACGGGACGGACAGCGAAATTGTCGTCGAGGGGAATGTGGTGGTGATTATGCAAAATACCGATGCCGCCGCCCTAAGCGCCGACACCAGTTGGTTGCTGAACGTCTAAAGGTTTAAATCTGCTCGACGGTAACTTCGGGCAGGTTGTAAAAGGCAAGATGCCCTTTGATCTCAGCGGCTTGGTCGTTGGGGTCTTCATATGACCATGCGACATTCTGCAAAGTCCGGCTTTTGGTGACCACCGAATAATAGGTCGCATCGCCTTTGTGGGGGCAATGGGTCGTTTTGTCGGTCTTGTCCAGAAATGCCATCGCGATGTCACCGCGGGGGATATAGATCACCGCATCGCGGTCGCCTTCGCGCAGTTCCAGCGCGTCTTTTGTCTCGGCCAGCACGGCACCTCCGGCGCGGACTGTCCACGTGCCATCGGCTTTCAAAATCTTGATATGGTCTGACATCTCGGACCGGCCTCCCTAAAATAACTGAACTATGCAGCGCTCAGATCGGCGCAGTTGCAGCATCCAACCACAGTTTTGCGTCTTGCGATAGGCGTGGCCCGATCTTTTCCGCGACGTCGCGGTGATAGGCATTCAGCCAGTCGCGCGCGGCGCTGTCCAGCATATCCGCAATCACCAACCGTGTGTCGATGGGCGCAAAGCTAAGGGTTTCCCAATGCAGCATTTTGCGGTGTGCGTCGCCGCCGGGCAAATCAGGGGCAGGGCGCACCACCAGCAGGTTTTCCAATCGGATGCCAAAGGCCCCCTCGCGGTAATATCCCGGCTCGTTGCTCAGAATCATACCGGGCATCAACGGCACGGTGCTGACCTTGCTCAGCCGCTGCGGCCCCTCATGTACGCTTAGATATGCGCCAACGCCGTGGCCCAGACCGTGGTCGAAATCCTGCCCCGCCATCCATAGCGGCACGCGGCCAATCGCCTCGATGTCGCGACCCGCAAGGCCCTGCGGCCAGCGCAGGCGGCTCATGGCGATCATGCCAGCCAACACACTGGTAAACGCCTGTTTCGCCTCCAAAGGGGCGGCACCGATGGGAACGGTGCGGGTGATGTCGGTTGTGCCATCCAGATATTGCCCGCCTGAATCCAGCACCAGCAGGTGCCCTTCCTCAAGCGTGCTATCGGTTTCCTCGGTCACGCGGTAATGCATGATCGCGCCGTTGGGTCCGGTGCCTGCGATGGTCTCAAAGCTGATGTCTTGCAACGCGTTATCGCGGCGGCGCTGCTCCTCAAGCTGGCGCACAACCTGCGCCTCGGTCACGGTGCCGGGGGCTTGGGCATCCAGCCAGGCCAGCAATTCAACCAAGGCCGCCCCGTCGCGCAAATGCGCTGCCGCCGATCCCGCAACCTCGGCCTCGTTCTTGCAGGCCTTGGGCAGGGCGCAGGGGTCATCACCCCAAGATGCGCGGTCGCCAACAGCATCGACCACAGCGACCGGAACCGTTGATTTATCCAACCGGATCGGCCCAGCGAGGGTCTCAAGGTATCCCAGCAATGCATCGGGTTCATGCACCGTGACGTTGTCACCCAAGTGATCGGCCAGATCGGTGACTTTTTCGGGGGCAACGAACAGATCAACCGCACCAGATGCGTGCAGCACGACAAATCCATGCACCACCGGATTGCGCGCGATGTCAGCCCCGCGCACGTTCAGCAACCAACACAGGCTATCCGGCAGGGTAATGACCGCCGCAGCTTCGCCCTTTTTGCGCAGATCTTCGGCCAAACGCGCGCATTTGTCGGCGTGGGATTCTCCGGCGAATTCCAGCGGGTGCACCTTGGCGGGAAACATCGGCGGCGCGGGTTGATCCTGCCAAATCCGGTCCACCAGATTTTCGCACCGCCGCATTTCGATGCCGCTGCCTTTCAGTGCAGTATTTAGTAGTTCAATCTGGCCCACAGCATGCAGCCACGGATCAAAACCGACGATCCCGCCATCGGGCAATTCCGCCCTCAGCCAGTCGGCCAAAGACACCTCTGGCCAAGCGACAGGGGTGTAAACATCCGCCACCTGCGCCTTGACCTGCGTGCGATACCGCCCGTCGATAAACACGCCCGCCACATCCATCAACGCGGCGCAAAATCCCGCCGATCCGGTGAATCCCGTCAGCCAGCTTAACCGTTCATCATGCGGGGCAACATATTCGCCCTGATGCGCATCAGCACGCGGCACCAGAAACCCGTCCAGCCCCTCGGCCTTTAACTGGGTACGCAAGGCCGCCAAACGCGGGGGGCCTTGCTCAGGCCTCGATGTCACCTCAAACGATTGAAACATGACGCAAGTCCCTCTTCATTTTGCCAAATAAACTCCCCGCGGAGCGTCCCGCCGTCTCAGCCCGCGCGGCGCATGCCCATGACGCGGGCCCGTGCGCGGGGATCGGTGTCAAACAGCGCCGCCAGCTGTTCAGTCATCGCACCGGCCAGCTGGTCAACATCGGTAATCGTGACCGCGCGGTCATAGTAACGGGTCACATCATGGCCGATGCCGATTGCCAGCAATTCAACAGCTTTGCGTTTCTCGACCATGGCGATCACGTCACGCAGGTGCTTTTCAAGATAGTTGGCGGGGTTGACCGACAGCGTGCTGTCATCGACAGGTGCACCGTCACTAATCACCATCAAAATCTTGCGCGACTCGTGGCGGGCGATCATCCGGCGGTGCGCCCATTCCAGCGCCTCGCCGTCGATGTTTTCCTTCAGCAACCCTTCCTTCATCATCAGACCCAGATTGGGCCGCGTCCGGCGCCATGGGGCGTCGGCAGATTTATAGATGATGTGGCGCAGGTCGTTCAGACGGCCGGGCTGCACGGGGCGGCCTTCGTTCAGCCATGTCTCGCGGGCCTGGCCACCTTTCCACGCGCGGGTGGTAAAGCCCAAGATCTCGACCTTGACGTTGCAGCGTTCCAGCGTGCGCGCCAGAACATCCGCACAAATCGCCGCGATCGAAATCGGCCTCCCCCGCATGGAGCCCGAGTTATCCAGCAGCAGCGTCACACAGGTGTCGCGGAATTCGGTGTCTTTTTCCATCTTGAACGACAGCGGCGTGGTCGGGTTTGCCACGATCCGCGCCAGACGGCCCGCGTCCAGCGTGCCTTCCTCGAGGTCGAATTCCCATGACCGGTTCTGTTGCGCCTGCAAGCGACGTTGCAGCTTGTTGGCAAGGCGGCTTACGGCACCTTTCAAAGGCTCAAGCTGCTGATCCAGATAGGCGCGAAGGCGTTCCAACTCGGCGGGTTCGGCCAGATCTTCTGCGCCGATCACCTCGTCATTGTCGGTACGGTAGACCAGATAATTCGGGTCGGCGTCTGATGCTTGCGGCGGGGCAGGTGGCTCCATCGGGGCGTCGCCATCGGGCATCTCGGCTTCTTCGCCAAGTTCCTGATCGGCCATGTCGTCCATCGACACCTGCGCTTGGGATTCGTCTTGCTGTTGTTCCTGCGACTGCTCGGGCGAGGCTTCTGCCTGCTCGTCGTCATCGTCGTCCTGACCTGTGCTATCTGGGTCTTGCTCTTCTTCGGTGCCTTCTTCTTCGGCGCTGTCCTGGTCGTCATCGGACTGGTCGGGGTCGTCGCCCAACTGGTCACCATAGCCCAGATCAACGATCATCTTGCGGGCAAACCGCGCGAACGCTGCCTGATCGTCCAACGTGTCATTCAATGTCTCTAGCGTGCCGCCAGCCTGATTTTCGATATAACCGCGCCACAGTTCCATCGCGTTGGACGCGCCGGGGGGCAGATCGCGGCCTGTGGCCAGATGGCGCACAAGATATCCGGCAGCGGTGGACAGGGGCACGTCGCTGGGCTGTTTGGCCTGATCATAGCCCTTGCGGAGCGCATCATATTTGATTTTGGCGTCGATGTTTCCGGCGGTGCCGGGCATGTCGCGGGCACCCACGGCCTCGCAACGGGCGGTTTCCATCGCCTCGTACAGCTCGCGGGCCATGTCGCCATTGGGCAGGTATTTCGAATGGGTCTGGCCATTGTGATAGCGCCGGTTCAACGCCAGCGCATCTGCGGTGCCACGGGCCAGCAACACTTCGTCGCGGGTCATGCGGCGGCTGACTTGCGGCAGGCGCATTGCGTCGCCGGACATGCCCGAGGGATCAACGGAATAGCTTACCGTGACGTCCGGGTCATGCGACATGACCTTGGTCGCTTCGGCCAGCGCCTTTTTGAACGCGTCGGCGGGGTTATCGGAAGGTTTAGACATCTGTTTTTCCCATCGCCTGTTCTAAAGTGATATGCCCTGTTGCCAGCTGCGCAAGTATATCCACGTGAATATCCAGCGCATCAATCACGGTATAATCGGTGTCGTGCCCGTCAAAGGCAAGGTTCAGGTCGGTCCCCGCCAGAACAACCGCCTCGGCACCATGATCAGACACCAGCCGTGCGCCCGCATCGATAAACAACGCACGTTGTTCATCGGTACAATGACCGGATACGGCTAGGTCTTGATAGCTTTGCCCCAGATGTTCAATCTCGTCTTCCAAGGCGACGGCTTTGGTTTGGTGCAACTGGCCATATAGCCCGGTTTTCATCACAACACGCGTGCCAAGGATGCCCACTGTGCCGATGCCGCGCTTTTGAAAATAGGCGTCCAACGGTTCGACCGCTGAGATCAGAGGAAGCTTCGAGATCGCTTTGGTTTCTTCAAAGCAAAAGTGCCCCCCAAGCGACGTAATCGCCACGCAATCAGCACCCGCAGCCGCAAGTTGATCAATCGCCTTGGCGTAAACTTGGGCTTGGGCGTCTCTTTTATCCGCAAGATTATTGTGGATGAGGGTCTGAATGTCCCCATGGGAGATGGTCAGCTGCATCGGGCCGCCCAACGCTTGGGCAGCCGCAGTGAGGCGCTGGTAATAAACAACTGTTGCTGCAACTCCGATGCCGCCGATCAATCCGATGTGCATGGGGGCTCCTTTTGGGGTCACCCCAAGCTCACGCTGGCCGCTGATTCAGGCAGTTCTTCATCAAACAGACGCTGGTAGAATTCGGCCACTGTCTGGCGCTCAAGCTCGTCGCATTTGTTCAGGAACGACAGGCGGAAGGCATAGCCGACGTTGCGGAAAATCTCGGCGTTCTGGGCCCATGCGATGACGGTACGGGGCGACATCACGGTGGACAGATCGCCGTTCATGAAGGCGGTGCGCGTCAGGTCGGCAACGGTGACCATCTGCTTGATCGTCTTGCGGCCCTTGTCGGTGTTGTAATGCGGGTTCTTGGACAGAACGATCTGGGTTTCCGCTTCAATCGACAGATAGTTCAGCGTGGCGACCAGCGACCAACGGTCCATCTGACCTTGGTTGATCTGCTGGGTGCCGTGGTACAGACCCGTGGTATCGCCCAGACCAACGGTGTTGGCGGTCGCGAAAATGCGGAAATAGGGGTGCGGTTCGATGACCTTGTTCTGGTCCAGCAAGGTCAGCTTGCCGTCTACTTCGAGAACGCGCTGGATCACGAACATCACGTCGGCGCGGCCCGCATCGTATTCGTCGAACACAATCGCAGTCGGGTTGCGCAGGGCCCAAGGCAGGATGCCTTCTTGGAAGGTGGTGACCTGTTTGCCGTCAACCAGTTTGATCGCGTCTTTACCAATCAGGTCGATCCGGCTGATGTGGCTATCAAGGTTGACGCGCACACAAGGCCAGTTCAGCAGGCTTGCCACCTGTTCGATGTGGGTGGATTTCCCTGTCCCGTGATAGCCCTGAACCATAACGCGACGGTTGTGGTTAAAGCCGGCGAGAATGGCCATCGTGGTGTCGGGATCAAACTTATAGGTGCTGTCTTGATCCGGTACGCGGCTTGTGCGTTCCTCAAAGCCATGAACGATCATGTCTGTGTCGATACCAAAGACTTCGCGAACGGAGATCTCTTTGGTGGGTTTTGCGTTAAGATCCAATGAGGTCTCGGCCATTCTGTGCGTCCTTCATAATCATGCGCGCCTGCAGGTCAGGGCGGTTTCGTTAGGCAACATATCTTTCTTAAGCCTGAGGGAAAGGCCCAATTCGCATCTGCGGCAATGACGGCGTGTCGCGTCTGTGCAGATAGGGGCAATTAGGGCACGCCCAATGCGGACCGCGCGCTGTGGCCCATGCCAGGCCGTCGCGCGCGGTGATAGGTTTATTTGTCCTTAAAGTGGCGGCTGACTTTGATTTGATCCCAAGCCCAGACGACCTCTTGCAACTGCTCTTCCTGGCTGCGGTCGCCGCCGTTCATGTCAGGGTGCAAGACCTTGATAAGCGCCTTATAGGCTTTCCGCACCTCGGGCTTGGTCCAATTGTCCTTGGCCTCGAGAATCTCGATCGCGCGGCGTTCTGTGGGGGGCAAACGACGGCCAGCGGCGGGGCCTTTGCCCGGATTTTGGGTGGCGTTTTTGCCCAGCACCTGATGGGGGTCTTCGATGCCCAGACGGGCCCAGGCGCGTGCCTCGGGATCGCCAAGCGGTTTGGTGGTACGTTCCCAAACTTTGTCTTTGGATTGCTGTGCATTCAATTCGGCCTCGGTGGTGCCGTCAAAGAAGTTCCACTTGAGGTTATATTCGCGCACGTGCTGCTGGCAAAACCAGAAATAGTCGTCCAGCACATCTGGGGCCTTGGGCGCGCGGTATTTACCGGGCTCCTGGCATCCCTCGTGGGAACACAGCCGCTGTGATGTCTCGGATGCACCGGACATACCCCTGCGGCCACGGGGGTTTTTCTTTTTGGAAGACGACACTGACATGTCGAATCCAAAGGGATCAGCTTTGGGCATGATATGGACCTTTCCGACTCAGGACGATCACTCTAAAGATTGCAGCGCCAGATTGAAGGGGGCTTTGCGAAAAAATGTCAGTAACTCAGGAAATTGCCGACCGTTTGGAAGCCGCCTTTGCGCCGACGGAATTGAATGTGGTGGATGACAGCGAAAGCCATCGCGGTCATGCGGGCTTTCAAGAGGGGGGCGAAAGTCACTTTAACGTAAAAATCAGGTCCGAGAAATTCAAGGGCTTGAACCGGATTGCACGTCACCGCGCCGTGCACGAGGCATTGGGGCCCGAATTGATCGGCCGTATCCACGCGCTGGCGCTGGATCTCGACGTTTAGTCGCCTTTGGGCGGGGTCGTGTTGGATGCGGTCGCTTTAGATGCGGTCGTGTTGGACGATGGCGTAGTGTCTTTCTGCGCGTCGTCAGATTTTACATCTGTATCGCCAGCCGTGTCGCCCCGTGGCGCGGGGGCAATATGGTCATCTTTCGCATCCGAGCCATCCTGATCCGGCACCGTATCTTTCGGAGCGGGCAGGAGTTCAGGGCTAAACGCATCCGTATCGCTTGCATGCGGACGGCGGAAAATCAGCACGTTGCGCCATTCTTTTGTGGTTCCAGTCAGGCCAGAACGTTCGGTCGATGGCAAGGTTTCCGCACGCTGATATTCCCAGTCCTCGCTTGCAAGGCTGTTCATAAGTTCTTCCAATGCATGGGAAAAACGCGCTTCTGCCCCTTTGATATCTTTGCCCTTCAGGCCCTTTTTCGGTGCGGGAACGACTTTGTATTCGTAGCGGGGCATGGGCGTCCTTTGGCGTTGTTTGAAACGTCTTAGCTTATCACCAACTTCCGCACAACGTGTCGGAGGTTTTGATTTTGCAACTTATCGGGTGGCGCTTTTTATCGGCTACTTTTTCAGCCCGATTTTACGACCGGCACGTTCAGGAAAAGGCAGACTGCTATGCGCTTGCTTCATCGCGTCAAGCTTGGACAGGACCGACTGTGGCATGGGGGCGACGCGGGGGCCGGATTGATCGACATGCAGGGTCAATGCCTCGCCCGTGGCGGCAAGCCAGCCATCAACATGCCAAAGCTCGGTGAACGTGTGGAACCGTTTTTCGTCGAAATCCAACAGCTGGAAGGTGCAGTAGGTCTGCGCGCCCTCATGTAGCTCCCGAATATAGCAGATGTGGAATTCGGCCACATAGGTGGTGCAGCCCTGCTTTTGATACTCGGGCCCAAAGCCGATCTGCTCATAGGCATCATCGACGGCGTTATCCATCAGCACCGAATAATAGGCCATGTTCAGATGGCCGTTAAAATCGATCCATTCAGGTTTCACGATCCGGGGGGATGAGCGGAAAGGAGTGTCCATTAGAAAGCCTTTTGAAAGGTGTAGCAGCGGGGCGCGCCGTTTTCTTTCCAAGAAAACGGGCCGGAATTTTTGAAAAATTCCGTTCCCCCTTAGCCGTTCAGCTTTTTCGCCACGATTTCGTTAACGGCCTTCGGATTGGCTTTGCCGCCTGTGGCCTTCATGGTCTGGCCAACAAACCAGCCTGCCAGCTTGGGGTTTTCGCGGGCCTTGGCGACTTGATCGGGGTTGGCGGCGATGATCTCGTCTACGGCGGCCTCGATGGCACTTGTGTCGGTGACCTGCTTCATGCCGCGTTCTTCAACGATCACGGCAGGGTCGCCACCTTCGGTATAGACGATCTCGAAGAGGTCCTTAGCGATCTTGCCGGAAATGGCATCCGACGCGATCAGGTCAACCACGCCGCCCAGTTGGGCAGGTGTGACGGGGCTCTCAATGATCGTCTTTTCGTCTTTCTTGAGGCGACCGAAGAGTTCGTTGATCACCCAGTTCGCGGCCATCTTGCCGTCACGCCCTTTGGCGGTTTCTTCAAAATAGCTAGAGCTGTCGAGGTCTGCCGTCAAAACCGATGCATCATAGTCGCTTAGGCCAAAGTCGTTGATAAAACGCGCCTTCTTGGCGTCGGGCAGTTCTGGCAAGGTCGCGTTGATGTCATCGACCCACGCCTGTTCAATCACCAAGGGCAGCAGATCGGGGTCGGGGAAATAGCGGTAGTCATGTGCTTCTTCCTTGGACCGCATGGAACGGGTTTCCATTTTATCCGGGTCAAACAGCCGCGTCTCTTGCACCACTTCACCGCCGCCTTCGACGATGGCGATCTGGCGTTTGGCTTCGACGTCAATCGCTTGCTGGATAAAGCGCATGGAGTTCATGTTCTTGATCTCGCAACGGGTGCCCAGATGGCTGAAATCCTGCGTCGCTTGGTATTTTTCATACTGGCCGGGCAGGCAGATCGACACGTTGACATCGGCGCGCATCGCACCTGACTGCATGTCACCGTTGCACGTGCCCAGATAGCGCAGGATCTGGCGCAGTTTGGTCAGATAGGCGGCGGCCTCTTCGGGGCCACGGATGTCGGGTTTGCTGACGATTTCCATCAGCGCGACGCCTGTGCGGTTCAGGTCGACGAATGACATGTTCGGGTCCATGTCATGGATGGATTTACCGGCATCTTGTTCAAGGTGGATGCGTTCAACCCGCACTAGACGTGCGGTGTTGTCGCCCATTTCAACCAGTACTTCGCCTTCGCCCACGATGGGGTGGTAAAGTTGGGAAATCTGATAGCCTTGGGGCAAGTCGGGGTAGAAATAGTTTTTGCGGTCAAACGCGCTTTCCAGGTTGATCTGCGCCTTGAGGCCCAGCCCGGTACGCACCGCTTGTTCGACACAAAATTCGTTCAGTGTCGGCAGCATGCCGGGCATTGCCGCATCGACGAAAGACACGTTGCTGTTCGGTTCTGCCCCGAATTTGGTAGAGGCCGCCGAGAACAGTTTGGCGTTGGACAGCACCTGTGCGTGGACTTCCATCCCAATCACCAGTTCCCAGTCATGTTTGGCACCGGCAATTGTGCGGACTTTGGGGGTGTCGTAGGTCAGGTCAAGCATCAGGGCACCTTTGGCATCTTTGGTAACATCGCTTGGTCATAAGACAGGGGGCGGGGTGCTGCAAGAGGTGGCTTGGCTGTGGGGGGGCAATCACGCGATATCAGACGGGCCGCGGGCGATTGCTGCATTCATTCGGGGCACCGGAACCCGATAGGCTAAAAGGCGTGCGACTGCGGGCCGTTTTCCGTGAACACGATACGATTGCCTGCTGCGATTTCCGATTTGAACAGACTTGCCATAATACGCATGGCGTCATCACGGCCCGCCGCTGCAAATTTACGTGGCGAGCTGATGCGCAGATTGTTGTCAAACCCGTGTGCCGCATGTGCCCAGACCATCGGGTGCAGCTCTGTCAGATGTTCGCGTACGATCCATTCGGTGCAGCCCGCGATTTGCGCCCGGACATGGTCTGCCTTGTCGTTTCCGGTAAAGCCCTGACCGATGGTATTGGCACAGTAAGCCGCCAAAAGATTTGCAGTGTAGGCGTTTGGGTTACGACCCAGGATGTCGCGCAGCCCATCAATAAAGAACGGTAGGTCCAAGTTCGCACAGGCCTCATCATCGCATGAAATCGCGTCGAACTGGACCCAAGCATATCCGCCAGCGCCCCAGATATGCTCGGTGCGCGCGGCTGTGCGCCGGGCCTCGAGTTCCAGCTGGGCGTAGCTGCCGAACCAGCGTGGCAACAGGTGATTGCCCATGGCGCGCATCGGGCCGGGGTTCAGCGGGTTAAGGTTGATCAGATGCTCGTATCTGTCAGCCACACGGTCCTTGGTGCTGGCGGGGCCGCTGACTTGGGCGCAATGGGTTGCGGCCAGCAGGGGGCTGTCGGCATGCTTGGCCAAAAACGGTTCAATGATATCGTCGGCGCGGGCAAGATGGGCCTCGAATGCGTCGCGGTTGCGCCGCGGGACGTCCTGATCCCATCCGTTGCCGCGCCAGGCCCAGCCAATATCAATATGCGCCTGCGCGACGATGCAGGCGACGACATAATCGTTGGGGTACTCTTCCAGAACATGTTCAAAATCTTCGATGCCTGTCAGAACTTCCTTGGCGACGTGGCTGTCGCTTTCGCGGATCGCATGTTCGGCAGCCAAGACCACATCGGCGCGCGCGCCAAAGGCGATCAGATCGGCGACGGGCATTGAGCCTTCGGTCAGGGTGCCGGCACAGTCATATGTGCGGATGGTTTCGCTTAGGGCCGCCCAATTTTCCTGACGCACCAGACGTTGGCCGGTTTGTTGGAACCCGTCGCGCGCACTTTCTTCGGCGGTGGGATTGGGGCAATCGATTTTCAGCATGTCCTGACTAGGCGCACTGTGGCTGTTCTTGCCGGGGGTCGGGCGGGTGCTGCGGTGCCGCCTTTGTGCGTGTTTTACCGTTTCAGAAAGCTCAGGAATCCGAGGTTTAGTGGCAGTGCTTGCAGTATCTTGCGACGACAGCGACTTGTTTTTGCGTTTGAAGAAATTCTTAATCTGCAGCATCTATTGTCCAATTTTAGTTCGCTGGTTTTCGTAGGTCGCTTTGTATCGGATCAATTTCGTCCCAGATTCGGGCGCAAACATGGCTTTGCCAAGGTTCATCTGAGGTGTTTTTACACCTATTGCGTGTGTTTTGGGCCTAATTCGGGCATGTGTTGTGAAGGGGCAAAATACGGGTGACGATGCAGAGGGGATGGATTTTCGATGAAAGCTGACCCGCCTTGCGACGGTATAGGTGTTTTGATTTGGGGGGATGTTTGATGCGCTACGTGGTCTATGGCTTGGTTTTGATGTGCTGTGCAGCCAGCGCGGTTGCTGCCGGGATCGATACGGTCAGACCAGTGGCGCGCGCCGCTGATATTGGCATCACCGATCTGACACCGCGCGCACGGCTGAACCGTGATACGTTGTCACCGCCCACCCGATCCGCACATTTGCCGCGCACGCGCTATCAGCATCAGCCGGGGCATGCCCTGTGGACGCGGGCGGCGCTGTCAGCGTTGAAAGCGCATGGCAAACCCTTGGTGGATATGGTGCCCGCCGACGTCACAGAGTGGTGCCCTGCCTATCCTTTGGCTGATGACCGGGGGCGGCGGGCGTTTTGGGTCGGCTTTTTGTCAGCCCTCTCAAAGCATGAAAGCACCTATCAGTCGTATGCCGTAGGTGGCGGCGGGAGGTGGTATGGGTTGTTGCAGATTTTGCCCGCAACCGCGCGGGGCTATGACTGCAACGCGGGCACCGGCGAAGCGTTGAAAAGCGGAGCCGCGAACCTGAGCTGTGCCATTCGTATTATGGCGGTGACTGTGCCACGGGACGGTGTGATCTATGGCCCCGGCGGGCGCGGCGTTGCGGCTGATTGGGGGCCGATGCGTAGTGCCGCCAAACGGGCGGATATCGCGCATTGGTTGCGGCGGCAGACCTATTGCAGGCCGCTGGATGCGACGCGGCCCAAGACGCGACCCTAGACGCGGTCGTAGGGCGGACTGTCAGGCGTTCGGGATGGGCGCAGCGGTGGGATGCCTTCGGCGAGGATATTTCAGAGCCAGAGAAGCGAGCGGTCATTGCCTGAGGCTGAAGTGATGGCGTTCGGTTTTAGTGTTGCGGGCGTTCAACGCCTGCTCAAAGGTCTTGTGCGGTGGAGTTGCCTCGAACGGGATACGGATTTTGCGGCCCGAATTGAGGATCACCGTCGCGCGGGTCGAAAAATCGAGCCGCGTATCAAGGCGGATATGATTGATTTCTGACAGGCGGATCTGCGCGTTGCGCCGGCCACTATGCCAGTCAAGGTTTGTCTGGCTGAGGCTAAGACCCGCAGCAGGGTTCGCGACCACATCATAGAGCGCGGGTAGGGAGCAAGCCCCGATGATCCCGATGATCAAGGGGGCGGCGTCGAGCATCGCCCAAGCGTAGAACAGCGCGGCCCAGATCAGTACCAGCACGAGGATCGCAGGGGCACTGCGCCCCTGCCGTTGGTATATATAGACCTCGGTCACCTTGTGCTGATGCCAGATACACCGGTTCTCTGGCGGTCAGGGGGCATAGTTTACGCGCCTCGTATGCGGGTGAGCATTTCAGTCGTGTCGCGCGAGAGATCGGGTTGCGCGAGAATGCGGTCAAGCTCGGTTTTGATCATGGCTTGGCGGTCCGTGTCATAGCGTTTCCATGTCTGGAAGGCTGAACACATCCGCGCCGTGGTTTGCGGGTTCACCGGATCGAGTTTGATCAACCAGTCGGCAAGCAGGCGATATCCCGCGCCGGATGCATGGTGGAACCCGGCATGATGGGCCGTAAAGGCCCCCAGTACAGACCGGAACCGGTTGGGGTTTTTCCAGTTGAAACTGGCATGTTTGGTCAGGGTTTCCACCACCTCATGCGCATCTTCTGGATCGGCTTCCATGACTTGCATGCCGAACCATTTATCCATCACCAGACGGTCGTTTCTCCATTGTGCCTCGAATATCTGCAATGCGGCGCTGCCTTTGCCCGCGCGAATGAGGTTGGCCAAGGCGCTGAGCTGTTGTGTCATGTTATCGGCGGCATCATATTGCTTTTGCGCCATGGCACCGTCGTCGGTGCGGGTCAAAAGCGACAGTGCGGCATTGGCAAGCGCGCGTTTGCCGGATTGTGCGGCGTTGGGTTCATAGGCATCTGTCACGGTGTGGCGCATATAAAGCGTGGGCACCAAAGTGGCATAGGATTTCGCCATCGCGTCGCGGGTGGCTTCGACCGCGGCATAGATGATGTCGGGATCAGGGGTGTGGCCGTCTTCGGCCAAGGCGCGTGCCAGATCGGATTGCGAGGGCAGGCCCAGCATCAAAGCGCGGTAAGCTGGATCAAGATGTTCGTCGCTGATCACGGCACGGATGCCTTTCAGCCAATCCTTATTGGGGTTCTTACCCTCAAGGATCATCGCAATGAGCGACTTGTGCGCCAAAATGCGACCCTGTTCCCAGCGGTTGAACGGGTCGGTGTCATAGGCCAGCAGATGCGCACGGTCGGCATCGCTTAGGTCTTGGGTCAGCACGACGGGGGCGGAAAAACCGCGTAACACGGATGCGATGGGGCGGGTGCCCAAGTTGTCAAAGACAAAGCTTTGTTCGGCTTGGGTCATTTCAAGCACGACGGTTGGCTCAACCTCGTCGCCGTCCTGGTCGATCAAGCCAACGGCGATGGGCAACACCAGCGGCTGCGGGGCTGGCGTGGCGGCGCTGGGCGGTGTGTGCTGTTTGAAGTTCAGCGTAAGCTTGCCGTGGTCCCAATCTTCGGTCATCGACAGTCGGGGGGTGCCGGCTTGGGAATACCAGTGTTTGAACTGGGTCAGGTCGCGGCCTGTGGTGTCTTCGAACACGCGCAGCCAGTCTTCGATGGTGCAGGCCTGACCGTCATGGCGGTCAAAGTAGAGATCAAGCGCGTCTGAATAGGCCTGATCGCCGACCAGCGATTTCAGCATGCCGATGACTTCGGCCCCTTTTTCATAGACCGTAGCTGTGTAGAAGTTGTTGATTTCCTGAAAGCTTGCCGGGCGCACAGGGTGGGCCAGCGGGCCTTGGTCCTCGGGGAATTGCCGAGCGCGCAGGTCGATCACATCGCCGATGCGTTTAACGGGGGCTGACCGCATGTCGGACGTGAACTGGCTGTCGCGAAAGACGGTCAGCCCTTCCTTGAGGCACAGCTGGAACCAGTCGCGGCAGGTGATGCGGTTGCCGGTCCAGTTGTGGAAATATTCATGCGCGATGATCGCCTCGATCCGTTCGAAATTCGTATCGGTCGAGGTTTCAGGCGACGCCAGCACGGCAGAGGAATTGAAAACATTCAGCCCCTTGTTTTCCATCGCGCCCATGTTGAAGTCATCCACGGCAACGATGTTGAACAGATCAAGGTCGTATTCGCGGCCGTATACGTCTTCGTCCCATTTCATTGAATCCTTTAGCGCCTGCATGCCAAAGGCGCATTTGTCTTCGTCACCGGGGCACACATAGAGGTTAAGCGCTACATCGCGGCCGGATTTGGTGGTGAAACTGCCCGGATGTGCCACCAGATCGCCCGCAACAAGGGCGAACAGATAGGCGGGCTTGGGCCACGGGTCATGCCATTGGGAGCTGTGGGCGTCTGTGCTGATCGGGTTGCCGTTCGACAGCAGTACCGGGTGCGGCCCATTGATGGTGACGGTGAACACGGCCATCACGTCGGGGCGGTCGGGGTAATAGGTGATCTTGCGGAACCCTTCGGCCTCGCATTGGGTGCAATACATGCCGTTGGACATATACAGCCCTTCAAGCGCGGTGTTGCCGGTTGGGTCAATCTCGACTTCGGCCTCCCATAAAAACGGTGCATCGGGCACATCGCAGGTCAGGCCAGCCTCGGTAAATTTCGGGGTGACAGGCTTGCCGTCGATTTTCGCGCTGATCAGTTTCAGGTTCTCGCCATGCAGCAAAAACGTGCGGTCTGTGGCATCGGGGTTGGGGCGAAAGGCGATGGCGCTTTTCACGCGGGTGATATGCGGATCCAGATCGAATTGCAGCGCGACACTGTCGATAATAAAGCCGTAAGGCGTGTAATCGGCGAGGTGTATCGTCTGGGGGGCAGCATCGCGCATGTTTTTTCCTTTGTGTCGGAACTTAGTGTTCGGTTGGCAGGTTAATCCTGCAACCGACTACCCGCAAGGCGGGAATAGCAACCGATTAACCGGAGAATGATTATGTCAGCACCCAACACAAATATCGAGAAGCAAGAAAAGCAACATAAACCGGCCCTGCTGGGGATCAAAGGTGCCATGGTGTTTGGCGTTTTGATGGTGGCGTTGCTGTTGTTCTTTGTTGTGGGCAACGGGCGCGAAGATGAAGATGTGGCGACCGACGGTGCAGTGATCGAACAAGACGCAGGTACCGCGACCGTGGACGCGCCGGTTGATCCGGTTGGGACCACTACGACAGACGGCAACTAAAGGTTTCCGACTTTTAAGTGGATTTGGGCAGGTTCTCGGGGCAGAGCCTGCCTTTTTCTATGTCCGCTAGGCGTCGCGTGAACCATGGCAAACGGGTAGGTTGGGTGGATTGGTAATATAATTTTACCAATACGGCTTGCCCAAGGGGGTGTTACATCTTAAGAATTTCTCAACGCGCGTCCCAGACGGAACCCAAGGAGAATTCAATGACCCAACGCACAGATAAGAACGGCTTGCAGGTCGCGGACGAATTGGTCCGCTTTATCGAGACGCAAGCATTGCCCGGAACCGGTGTTGAACCTGACAAATTCTGGGCGGGTTTTTCTGATCTCGTGCATGATCTGGGGCCCAAGAACCGCGACCTGTTGCAGGTGCGCGAAGACATGCAGGCCAAGATCGACGCATGGCACAAGGAACGTGCCGGTCAGGACCACGATGCGGCTGCCTATACCGCGTTTCTGCGCGAAATCGGCTATCTGGTGCCTGAAGGCCCTGCTTTTTCCATTGATACCGCTGGCGTTGACCCCGAAATCGCATCGGTGCCCGGCCCGCAGTTGGTTGTGCCAATCACCAATGCCCGCTTTGCCCTGAACGCTGCCAATGCCCGCTGGGGCAGCTTGTATGATGCGTTTTATGGCACGGATGCGCTGGGCGATCTGCCGCAGGGCAAGGGCTATGACGCGGCGCGCGGTGCGCGGGTTGTGGCGAAAGCCAAGGCGTTTCTGGACGAGGCAGCACCACTGGCATCGGGATCTTGGGCTGATGTATCCGGGATCGCGGTTTCGGACGGTGCATTGGCCTTGTCCGGTGCAGGCAGCCTTGAAGATGCGGCGCAGTTTGCGGGCTACCGTGGTGCGGCAGATGCCCCAACCGCGATTTTGCTAAAGCACAACGGGCTGCATATCGAAGTGCAAATCGACGCGGATCACCCGATCGGCAAAACTGATCCGGCGCATGTGTCGGACATGCTGATGGAATCCGCCCTGTCCACGATCATGGATTGCGAAGACAGCGTTGCCGCCGTGGATGCCGAGGACAAGGTCGTTGCTTATGGTAACTGGCTGGGCCTGATGAAAGGCGATCTGTCCGAGACATTTGAAAAGGGCGGCCAGCAGGTCACCCGTGCGATGAACCCCGACCGCGAATACACCGCGCCGGATGGATCTGCACTGACCCTCAAAGGCCGGTCGCTGATGCTGATCCGCAATGTCGGCCACCTGATGACCAACCCCGCCGTGCTGGACCGTGATGGTCTGGAAGTGGGCGAGGGGCTGATGGACGCGATGATCACCACGCTGATCGCGATGCATGACCTGCAAAAGACCGGCGGAATGCGCAATTCGGTCGCGGGATCGGTCTATGTGGTTAAACCCAAGATGCACGGCCCCGCCGAAGTCGCCTTTGCCGACGAGATTTTCACCCATGTGGAATCCGTGCTGGGCTTGCCCGCCAACACCGTCAAGCTGGGTATCATGGACGAAGAGCGCCGCACCTCGGCCAATCTGGCCGAATGTATCCGCGCCGCGAAATCGCGGGTAGCGTTTATCAACACCGGTTTCCTTGACCGGACCGGCGATGAAATCCACACCTCGATGGAGGCGGGGCCGATGGTGCCCAAAGGCGAGATGAAGAACGCCGAGTGGATCGCCGCCTATGAGGATCGCAACGTTGATATCGGTCTGGCCTGTGGTTTGCAGGGCAAGGCACAGATCGGCAAAGGCATGTGGGCCATGCCCGACATGATGGCAGCCATGATGGAGGCCAAGATCGGCCACCCCAAAGCCGGTGCAAACTGTGCCTGGGTGCCATCACCGACAGCCGCGACATTGCACGCGATGCATTACCATCAGGTTGACGTGCTGGCGCGGCAAGAAGAGATCAAGGCCGGCGGCCCTCGTGGCACGCTGGACGCGTTGTTGAACATTCCGGTTCTGACAGGTCGCAATCTGTCGGATGCGGAAATCGCGCAAGAGATCGAGAATAACGCCCAAGGCATCCTTGGCTATGTGGTGCGGTGGGTCGATCAGGGTGTGGGCTGTTCCAAAGTGCCAGACATCCATGATGTAGGCCTGATGGAAGACCGCGCCACCTGCCGGATTTCTGCGCAGGCGCTGGCGAACTGGCTGCATCACGGGGTGATTTCCGAGGATCAGGTGATGGCCGGATTGAAAAAGATGGCAGCCGTGGTTGACGGGCAGAACGCGGGCGATCCGCTGTACCGCCCGATGGCACCTGGGTTTGACGGGATCGCGTTCAAAGCGGCCTGTGATCTGGTGATGAAGGGCCGTGTGCAGCCGTCGGGCTATACCGAGCCTGTGTTGCACGCGCGGCGGCTTGAATTGAAAGCTGCACAAGCTTGATGGTGCGGGAGCGAGGGGCCAGCCCCTCGCGCTCCCCGGAGTTTATTTGGCAAAATGAAAAGGGTTTAGACTGATGGTATCGTTAGAGCAGGCGCGGGTAATAATTACACAGACGCTGAAAAAGGGCCGCGAGATGGGCTTCAAGCCTTTGTCGGTCGTTGTTTTGGATGCAGGCGGACATGTGCAGGCGTTTGAGCGCGAGGACGGTGCCGCACCGGGACGGTTTGCGATTGCCCATGGCAAGGCTTACGGCGCGGTGATGTTGGGGATGGCCGGGCACGCGCAGATGGCACGGGCCGAGGCGCAGGCCTATTTCATGTCATCGGTGAACGGCGTTTTTGGCGGCGCAGTCGTGCCCGTACCGGGCGGGATTTTGTTGCGCGATGATAGCGGTGTTGTGATTGGCGCGGTTGGTATCACGGGGGACACATCCGATAACGATGTCGAGGCCGGATTGGCCGGGATTGCCGCCACCGGGTTGCAGGCGGACGCTTAAAAATAGCGTTTTAAGGGGTGTTGAGGTCGCCAGACGGACGCGCTAAGCTTTGAGCTATTCGCAAGTTTGAGGCTGTATATGTCACGTCCTGTCGTCGGTATCATTGGCAATACCAGCCTTTTGAACGATCAATACCCAATCCATGCAGCAGGCACGATGAACACGGTGGCGGTGGCACAGGTGTCGGGCTGTATGCCGTTGATCATCCCGAGCGACCCTGCGCTGGTGTCCGTGGACGAGCTGTTGGAAGCCTGTGACGGATTTTTGTTCACGGGCGGGCGTCCGAATGTGCACCCCGAGGAATATGGCGAGGCCGAGACCGAAGCCCACGGGACATTTGATCGGGCGCGCGATGCGATTGCATTGGGCCTGATCCGCAGGTGTGTGGACCGCGGGCAGCCGTTTTTTGGCGTCTGCCGCGGCTTTCAAGAGGTCAATGTCGCGATGGGTGGGTCGCTGTATCCCGAAATTCGTGATTTGCCGGGGCGGATGAACCACAGGATGCCCCCCGATGGCACGATCGAAGAGAAATTCGAGCTGCGCCATGATGTGACATTCACCCAAGGCGGCATTTTCCATGATATTCTGGGGGCCGCAAAGGTGCGGACCAACACATTGCACGGGCAGGGGATCAAAGAACCCGGGCCACGGATTGTTATTGACGGTTTCGCCGATGATGGCACGCCCGAAGCAATTTATGTCAGGGGTGCTGCCGGCTTTACCCTTGCTGTGCAGTGGCACCCCGAATGGGACGCCGCGAATGATCCCGTTTCGCGCCCCTTGTTCCAGCGCTTTGGCGCGGCGGCGCAGGCGTGGGCCGAAGGCAGACGGCAAGGTTTGCTGCAGTCAGCCTAAGGCTTGGCGTGTGCGTTGGCCAAAACTGAAATCAAAGGTGTGACGGGGCGTGGGGCCGGCGGATGTGCGTCGCGAGCGCCAGACAAACCCCGGCGGGTTCAGATAGGGCCGCTGTTGCGGTGGAAACGGCAGGCCACGGCTGTTCACATCGGCTGCTTTGCGGCGGCTTTTGAATGATAGTGTCATCCTGAGCGCCCCCCTTTCAAATAAGAGGAGGCGCGCAGGACACAGGCGGGGATCATAGATAAATTAACCATGTCCCGACCGTAGCAGGATAGTGGTTAATGATTCCTGAAACAGCCCGATATATGGCCTACATATGGCCGCCGGTGACTTGAATGCACTGACCGTTGATGCTTTGGGATCCGGGGCCGGTCAGCCAGGCAGCTACTGCTGACACTTCGGAGACATCAATCAAACGCTTGTGTGGGTTGGAATTTACCATGATGGCACGGGCTTTCTCCTCGGAGATACCGGCGCGTTCCGAAATAGACGCGGTGTTGCGCGTGACAATCGGCGTGTCCACATAGCCGGGGCAGATCGCGTTGAACGTATAAGGCTGGCCCATGTAATCTTCGGCCAGCGACCGCACCAGCCCGATCATCCCATGTTTGGACGCGGAATAGGCAGCAGCGCCGGGCAAACCGCGCAGACCCGCCATCGAGGATATCGCGATCACGCGGCCCCAATCTGTCTCGCGCATGGATTTCAACGATTCGCGGATCGTTAGAAACGCGCCGTCCAGATTGGTCGACATCATATTGCGCCAGAATTCCATATCGGTCTTATGCACGGCTTTGCCTTCGGCGATGCCTGCGTTGGGGATGCAAATCTGGATCGGACCATGGGCTGCGACGGCGGCGGCGATCTTGGCGACCACGTCTTCTTCGTTGCGCACGTCCATAGCGAGCCCGGTCATGTTCGGGCCTGCGACCTCGTCCAGCACCTCTTGGCGGCGGCCTGTGATCGTGACATGTGCGCCTTTCGCGGCAAGGTCCTGTGCAATCGCCAGACCGATGCCTGTGCCGCCACCGGTGATGAATGCGTGTTTTCCGTTCAGGTTCATGGTGTCCTCCCTTTGAATCCCAGCCATGCTGGCAACAGGGTGGGGCGGGCGCAAGCCATGCGGCATTGTCACGCAACGTCGCGGGATCAGAAAACCGGTGTTTAGCGCTAGCAAAGGCCAGAATGGGCCTTCTATCCGGGGCCACATCTTGTACTATTGGAACCCGAGCGGTACTGCTCAGCGTAATAATGTTGCGCCACGGTGGACGTAACACGACAACACGGGGGATTCTGGATTGAAGATCGGGACGCCAAAGGAAGTATTTGAGGGGGAACGTCGCGTTGCGATGACCCCTGAGTCAGCGCTTCAGCTGCAAAAACTAGGTCATGAGTGCTTGATCGAAACGGGTGCCGGTCTGGCATCTGGTTTTGACGATGCAGCCTATACCGCAGCAGGTGTTAAGGTCGTCAAAACGGCAACAGCACTTTGGAAAGCTGCTGATGTGGTTGCCAAGGTACGCGTACCCGATGATGCAGAGATGAAGAAACTGCGCAGCGGTCAAACGTTGATCTCGTTCTTTAGCCCTGTCGCGGACGAGGCAAAGATGACGGCGGCTGCCGAAAAAGGGGCCACCGTTGTTGCGATGGAAATGATCCCCCGCATCAGCCGCGCACAGAAGATGGATGCGTTGTCGTCCATGGCGAACATCGCGGGCTACCGTGCGGTGATCGAGGCGGGCAATAACTTTGGTCGTTTCTTTACCGGTCAGATCACAGCGGCGGGCAAGGTGCCCCCAGCCAAGGTTCTGGTGGTTGGTGCCGGTGTTGCGGGACTTGCCGCAATCGGTACGGCGACATCTTTGGGTGCGATTACCTATGCGTTTGACGTGCGCCCAGAAGTGGCCGAGCAGGTCGAATCCATGGGTGCCGAATTCGTTTACCTTGATTTCGAGGAAGAACAGCAGGACGGGTCTGCCTCTGGCGGCTATGCGTCTGTTTCGTCACCTGAATTCCGCGAGGCACAGCTGGCCAAGTTCCGCGAGCTGGCACCGGAAGTCGATATCGTGATCACCACTGCGTTGATCCCCAACCGCGAAGCGCCAGAGCTGTGGACCGAAGACATGGTCGCCGCGATGAAGCCCGGATCGGTGATTGTCGATCTGGCG
>TARA_R110002126_G_scaffold291591_1_pt1 | contig 78288 bp, 63 predicted proteins | sample TARA_R110002126 | Tara Oceans TARA_R110002126 (sample SAMEA4397536) | marine metagenome | biome: Polar Biome; feature: [DCM] deep chlorophyll maximum layer (ENVO:01000326); material: water (ENVO:00002006), including particulate matter (ENVO:01000060) such as... | depth 30 m | reverse complement strand
TACAAGTCTGTGCGTAGACTATATCATCAAGTCTACGCATGGTTTTTCATCATTCGCCTCATGATTTTTGACATACTATTCTTCCATTTCTGGTAATTCAAGATATATCAAATCAAATAAAAATCATTTAGGTCTGGTAATAAAACTTGAACCCAAAGAATCATCGCGCTCATCATCAGGACTGCTTTCCACGCCAGCCTGAATCCTTGAAATTGAACCATCATCATGCTTTTGAAAGCTTTGATTCAAAAAATCCTCAGCATGCTCGGAGCCCTGCGCCACGGCATGCTGCAAAGCAGAGGTGATTTTTTCCAGGTAATCTTGGATCATATGAGCAGGTATACCATCAACATGCTCGAGCAGAGCCACACCATAATGGAACCAAGCCTCACCTGAACGTACTTCTTCTGGTATCGATTCAAAATAACTTAAAGCTTCTTCTGGATACCCACCGGTAAGCAACGTATAAAATTTAAAATGCGATAAAAGTGTCGATATTTCAGCTTCTGTATTCTGAAAAATGCTATCCGTAATCAATGATGGGAGCAATATTTGAAACGTAGCTTTTAAATACCCGCGCGATAACTCACTCAGTTTATCTACCTCAATATGATGAAGTAAATGCATGCACGCGTCATCGCTCAATCTATCTTCCGGCACCAGTTTTTGCACGTACAGATAGATTAAGTAAGCTTTCGTGTTATCTAGAATCCCCACATCAGCATCGAGTATGCTTTCTGCACCACAACAGTTTATTGGAATAAGACGCGTAAGATAATTAAGCGCTTGCGGCATATCAGCTTCAGCGTTTTCCCCCACTCCCAATCGTACAGTATGAGCCTCCCATAGCAACATCTGCTCTTCAGAGACGTGTTCACGGCTGTATTGCATCAAAGTGCGCATGATCGTACTCAGCACCTCATAATTTTCGGGTACAGATACCTGCTTCATCTCGATTAAAAAAAATAGTTTATCGATCAGTTCGTGGCTAAGAGCATCCATGACCTCACCAGGATTTTTCTCAACAAAATAGTTTAATACATGAAAATCTGCTTTAGATAGGGATGTCTCTATATACGGAACAAAATCATGTTTATTTTCATACATGCTCAACATGTTTTCGTTATGGTGTTCAATTAAGGTTTTAATTATACGATAGTTATTATCTTGATTAGACGTACCTGAACGAAGAAAGCCAAGTTCACCTAAGATTTCAATATCGCCTAACGCGGCTGCCAAACAAGCCGCAGCATTAGACGGTTCCTGTCTAAATATATAATTTCCAAAGATAGGGTTGTCTACATCGCCATCTATGATCATTTGCGTGAGAAAAGGCCCTATCTCTATTTCAGAAGCCGCAATCAACTCATCGATTGTTTTCATGTTGATAACCCATCAAATTTTTAAAAATATATTACTTACATAATAGATCAATATTAGAGCAATATTAGAGCAACAAAATTGCCTAATTTTTATCTCCCCGGAAAATAATTTTTTATATCAGCATCATCCGTGATTAAACCCATGGCATTATCAGCATCATTTAATGCCCGGTGAGCAAAATTATTGATGTTTTGTATTCTTGTTGCAGCATCATCATTAATAAGGCCCAATTGATTAGCACCATCGATCACCCGATTAATAAGGCTTGGATCTGTATCACTTGTGATATTTTCTTCTTTCTCTTCATCTCCATTTTCTTCATCATCTTCGTAATCGTATTCGTCGTCTTCATTACCCGAGTTCTTATCATTGCCAATGGCTTCAAGCTCATCCATTAAACCACCAAAACCACCTTTAGAGCTCGGTGAAGAAGGCTCATGCTGTTCATCTTCATAAGATGGCGACGATTGATTATTATTATTCCAAAAATTACTACGATTACTCCCATAGGCGCTTGGGTTCGAAGCACCATGACCACTTGCCTTGGCATTGCTCTCTTGCGCATTGGATGAATCGGGCTGGCTATCTTTCATTTCCTGTTCTATTTCAGCCTGTGCAATAGCATCTAATTCTTCCGCGGTGAATTCCGGCGTCGTCTTATCAAAATCAAACGGCTTCACGTGTGAATCGGCTCCAAATTCAAACCTATTATCTTTAAAAGCACCATCCGGTAACCCCATATTCATATCAACAGGCTTAACGTGTGAATCAGATCCAAATTCAAACCCATTATCTTTAAAAGCACCATCCGGTAACCCCATATTCATATCAACAGGCTTAACGTGTGAATCAGATCCGAACTCAAACATATCATCTTTAAATGCACTATCAGATAAGTCATGATTTTTTTCAAAAGATTTGGCGAGAGAATCATCCATATGACTTGTTGAGTTGGCTAAGTTTTCAGCATCAAGTTCAGCTTGTGCAATCGCATCGAGCTGCTCATCCGTATAAGAGCTAGGACCGTTATCACCGCTCGCTTCGGCATCAAGCTCTGCTTGTGCAATCGCATCTAACTGCTCATCTGTTAAAGAAATATTGTCATCATCTAAATCTGCGGGCCCGTCCAACGATGCAATACTTTCTAACGATGCAATACTGCCTAATGATGCAATACTGACTAACGATACAACACTATCTAACGATGCAATACTGCCTAACGACAACACATCATCCAAATCTTCCGGTCCGTCCAGTGATACCACACTCTCTAACGATTGAACCTCCTCTAATTCGAGCGCCTCATCTAACTCAAGTTTTGCATTATCAAGCTCATCTTGTAATTGCTCTAGCTGAGACTCAAGATCAATCTCATCCTGCTCTGCATCGTTAAAATCATTCGTCATCTCATTTTCAAGCTGGCTTTGAATATCGACCTCATGATTTGCTGCTTCTAAATCATCTCTCGCAGAAGACATTGCATGCTCACTTTCCTCTAAGGCGTGTTGCGCCTCATGCATCGCCTCTTCTTTCAACGATAAGTCTTGTGTTTCTTCATCTAATTTTTCATCAAGCTCTTGATAGGTCTCATCGAGTTCACGCACGTCTTCCATGGCTTCTACATCCACGGAGCTATGCTCCACTTCATAAATATCTCTTTCAAGGAATGATTCATTTTCACTTATTTCTTCAATGTCATGGGTATCATTGTCTTCATAGCCATCATCAACATCGCCACCATCATCACCAAGATAAACATTATTGTCTTTTGTTTTATCACGTAAACGATTCAGCACGCCCCATGCCTGTTGCAAACGAAAAGCCTGCTTTTGAACGATGGATAAGATATTACCGCGTTTGGTTTGCTCTAAATGAAGGCAGCTAGCTGCATGATTCACGCCCTGCTCAGCGGCAGCAATTGCTTTGCTAGGCGAACCATCGTTTAGGTGTCTTCTAATCCACGCTTTATTATTCATACGCCATTGCTTCTCTGTTCTTCTATACCCTCTAATTTCAATCGCTTTTTGTTGCTTTGCTTCACGTTCTTGTTTTAATTTCGCTTTGTCTGCTTTGGCCTTAGCTAACTGAGCTTTTTTTTCCTGAATCAGGTGTTGTTTTTCTGCTAACTTTTTATTTTTTAAACTAGCCAACGTTCGTTCTGCTTGCTCTTTTTGTTGAGAAGCCTTCTTGGTACTCTTCTTTTGTTCATCAGCCCTGTGCTTAGCTACACTGAATTTATGGGCGCTATGCGATTGCTGACTATCGGCTTCAATAAGACGCGATCCACAACCTTCTTGTTTAGATATGGATGCACTCAGTTTTGCCTCTTGTTTCCCTAATTTTTTGTGTGCTGAAATTGTTCTTTCTTTTGCCCTGACTAGATTATCTTCTGCTGTCATCAGTGATTGCGAAATTTCATTGACACGTTCTGTTAAGCGCTCAATCTCGAGTGAGCCAGCGCCTAGTTTTGAGGTTGATTTAAAACGACGATCCATGACATAACTCCTGTCAATTTTGACTTATTTTTTGAATTTATAATGCTTGACTCATGCCTTTTTTCTCGGCTTTTCTTGCATCGATAGCCGCTCTTTGGGCAGGAGTAAATTGCGGCGCTGAAGTACTGGGCGCTTGTTTAAACATACCTTGCGACGGCAATGCTTGCGTTGAGGCTTTCATCTCGCTGGCCTCCATCTGTGCCGAAACATCTTCATGCCGTTGTGCAGCATCCTCATCGAGAGGGTCCAAATTCACCGCTTTTTCATACATAGGCAATGCCTGGCTATACAAAGTCTTCGTTTGTAATGTACGTGTGGATTTTTCAGCGAGATAAACATAAAAATCACCCAACTCTCGATAATTGATGCCTTCTCGCGGTGCTTCTTTAATTAAATTTTTATAGGAGGATAACGTTGTTTTTGCATCGGCTGTCGTCCACGCAGCTCTCAAAGCATGTCTAACACGGTTAGAACCCGCTGCTTTTTCTTCCTCAATCGCGGCTTGATTATCATCCAATAAGCTCAATAACTCTTGATCAAACAAGCCTAACTCTTCGCTCGGCTCTTTTCGCTGAACACGATCAATGTCTAAACGAGCTTGTTTTATATACATGCTCTTTTGCGGAAGTAACGGCTCACTGAGTGATAACATGTGGTACATATTCGCTCGCATCACGTACAAACTTAATACCATCGACGTAACTTCGATTCGCGCATTGATCGCCTCTAAGGCATGCGATATATTCGCGGGCTCTCCTAAGAGCAACAGCATCAACGGTTGATTCATATGTTGTGCTAACTCAGTAGGCGTATAACCTTCTTTATTTTTTACATCGGTTGATGCCCAACGCTTCAATAACTCGATTACTACCTCAGGCCGAGCATGATATACGGCTAAGTGCAGCAAGGAGCCATGCGGTGAATCAGGCAATAAGGCATCAGGGTGCTTAATGTCTTGGACCAACCTCATAAATTTTCGATAATCATCTTGGATAATTTGCTCGCCCACAGCCTGAAGTTGTCCTGCTTCAGCTTGAATCTCAGCTTCTAGTTTAGCTTTAGCCTCTGCTTCTGCCCGAGCTTTAGCTCTGGCTTCTGCTTCTCTTCTGGCTTTGGCTTCTGCTTGTTTTCTGGCTGTAGCTTCTGCTGCTGCTCGAGCATTGGCTTCGGCTTCTAAGCGCTGTATGTAGGGAGAACAATGCTCAAGAATCGATTGGGCCTTAGACGCAATATCGCTATCTCTGTCGGCAAGCAATTGCTGCAAAATACTTTGGGCACCACAGTTAATGATTTCAGCGTGGTTTTCTGTATATTTCGATAAACGGTACAGCGCATTAAGGCAGCTGTTTCGTATATCTTTATCCTTGTCCTGGCGTAATAAATTCACTAAAGGTGCAATCCCACTTGCTTCCCGAATAGCCTTGATGCATTCTTTTTGTGTCGATAGGTTATTTAACACTCCTGAAACACGTTTACGTACGGAAGTACTACGATCCCCTAGCCGCAGCACTAAGTGCGGAATACCTCCAGCTTCGAAAATTGCAAGTTTATTCGTTTCAATCCTCGATAAATTTATGAATACCTTTGTAACATATTCACGCACTTTCTGATAAGAAGAATCCATATATCTCAACAGCCTAGGAATCCCTCTAGCTTCGCGGATTGCATCTCTGTTGGTATGAGTCTCTGAAAGTTTCCCAATCAAGTAAGTGAGATTCTGCATCGCTTGCGAATTCTCTCCAACTCTGCCATCGTCTAAACAACTCATGAGTGGCGGTATACCTCCGGCCTCACCTATGGCATGACAATTTTTTACTTTGCTCTCTTGATGCTCAACGAGTGTGGCGAGTATTGCTATTGCGATTTTTATTGCGGGTTTTGTTCTTCGTTGATCATCCCAATGAATATCACTCACACAGTCAATAATTTTCTGCGCATCAACTAAAGAGCATCCTGTTAATGTCGAAATCTTAGCGGGTTCAGATGGTGTAATCCTTACAGGAGCACATTCAGGAGAATAACGTCCATCAACTGCAGCCGTGCTACTATCACTATCATCATCACTAAAATTGTTACGATGCGATTGACCTCGCTCCTTTTTGAAACGTTCCATGCTTTATGTCCTTAATTAAAACAATATTGCTAGCAACCGATCAAGTTACTTATGGCAAGTTTTAACTCAATGTTATAAAGCGCAGAATAATAACAGTATTAGGGCATGATGCAAGGCATTTGAGCAATAGAGCGCCACGCTACGAAATTGGGATCATGTATGCACTTAACGTCAAACATAATTTTTGTAAATCACCTGCTTCATAACAACAGGCCAATTGCGTAGAATTTAAGCTCGGAAAATACCACTTTAATAATCGCCGTGCTTGCAACAAGGCGACTTTATCACTCCCCTCAAGCTTTGCTAGTTGCTCAATATGATATTTAAAAATATCTAAAATTTCAGATACAGAAGGCGTTATATTAAACCCTAATAATGCTTGAAAAAGCCACGGCCGACCCAGGCTACCGCGAGCAATCATGATAGCAGCGGCACCCGACTCCTCGAAACAACGCTGCATACTTGCCCTGTCGCGTACATCACCGTTCGCAATCACGGGAATACTCACGCGTTCCACAACGTTTTTTATGTGCTGATAATTGGCCGCGACATCATAATCTTCTGAATGATGGCGACCGTGCACAATAATCGCGTCTGCACCGCACGCTTCAATCAAGGTGGCTGCGTCTAAATAAGCGTTGTCATTCGTTTGACCGCCTACTCTGATTTTTACCGTAAGTGGCCGTGTGGTAGCTTGCCTCATGGCCGACACAACATCGCTCAAATTATCAAGCGAATCCATGAGTGCCGAACCGCAGCCCTTGCTTCTGATTTTAGGCTTAGGGCAACCGCAGTTTAAATCAATCACATCAGGCTCGTAACGCGCTGCAATCTGAGTGGCTTGATGCATCAGTTCGGGATTATTGCCTGAGAGCTGGATACACCAAGGCCCTTCTTTGGGTGAGTGCGCTAAATAACGTGGATTTAATGTTTCATGTTGCAGGATAGAATGCGCAGAAATCATTTCTGTGACAGCATAGGCGGGTTTTGTATATTTCGAGAAAAGTTCTCGAAAAGGCGCGCAGCTTATTCCCGCCAACGGCGCTTGAATCAAGCGATTTGATAATTTGAGAGAGCCTATATAAAACGGCGTGTTGACGTACTCTGAAATCATAAAGCTAAGCCATACTCGCTCGAATCACGCCAGAAATAGCCCACGGCAAGCCCCAAAAAGCCAAAATGGAAATCGCAGAAAGCAAGGCCAAATGCCCACTGATAGGCAACCCCTGCATCGCAGCAGTCAATACCCCGCCCCCAAAAACAATCACGGGTAACGTAAGAGGTAATAAAATTAACGCCGTAAACAAACCTTGGCGTTTGAGACCCATTCCAAACACCGATGAAAAAGCGCACAAAGCAATCAACGTCGGGGTTGCACATAGCAAGCTCAAACTTAAAACACCGGTTTCATACAGAGTAAGATCAAACAAGATAGTTAATATTGGACAAAACAAAACAAGCGGTACAAGATTAGTCACCCAATGAACCAGAAGCTTAATGCGCACACGTACATGCATAGGCTCACAAGAAAGCAGCCATTGTTCAAGCACGCCGTCTTCATCTTCTTGCTGAAACAAATGTTCTGCCGATAAAAAAAATGCAAATAAAACAGCAATCCAAACCAAACCCGGTAATAATTTACGGAGAAAAACCGGATCAGACGGAAAACTCAGCGGGAATAACATCACAACCATGAAAAAAAACAAGCACGCATTCATCGTTCCGCGAAACTGTCGTTTTTGAAGTGTTATTTCACGTAATAAGGCTTGCTTTAAAACATTCATATAACAAGCTCCTGCAGTATCGGAAATGCAAACGGTAAAACTTGATGTGAGGTAAAAACAACCGCCCCACCGACGCTGACATGCGCGAATAAGATATCACCTAGAATATTTACGCTTTCTTGATCGAGAGCAACCCAAGGCTCGTCGAGCAACCATAATAAAGCATCTGAATTAATAAGCTGCAATAAACCCACACGACGGCACTGCCCTGCTGAGAGTAAACCACACGGTGTGTGTTGCAAATCAAGTAAATTCAAGCGCCGAAGTGATTGATTAATTAAAGCATCAGATAGCTTAGATGAAAGATCAAGTCGCGCATGTTCGCGCGGTGTTAAATGCATATTCACGCCAGATTTATGGCCTACATATGCTAATTGATGCTGATGCAATATCTTGCCTTCGGTAGGATGAAGCAGCCCTGCGAGTAACTTTAAAAGCGTCGTTTTACCCGCACCGTTAGCGCCTTTTATATGCAAAGCAGAGCTGGCCGCAAGTGTAAAACTTACGTCTTGAAGCAAGGGTTTATCACCGTAATCAAATTGCAGGCCTTGGACTTCTAACATAAGTAGCTCTAGAGCATAAAAATCATAAGATGCGCGCATTTTGACATGGTAGCCACGAAAGTGGAAGAAATCAAAGCGATCCAAATAATAATTCTATATAATAGAGCTCTTGCATAACCGTGCGAATGAATTGGCTCTGTCGTAATTGTGCGTCAACAACTGATGTTTGTCCTGTGCTTTACGCGCAAACAGGTAATAAGCAAGACTGAGATTACCTATGGATGCTGTCCCGCTGCATGCTCCATGTGCGATTCATCTTCTTGGAAATTTCTTTCGAGATATGCATTGTCATGCTTTGTATTTAACATAAAGAAGCTTCGCCCAACCAATGCCCCAGAAACAACACCCGAGACTACCGCCTTTATTATCGATGATTTTTCAACAGCCATGAGCGCATAACCCATGGTGACTATACAAACAGACAACCCTAATAACACCGATTGTGATTCAGTGGGATAGAGTATAGCTGTAATGAATAACCCCCACTCTTTATGAAATGATTGATGTGCGGCTCTCAGCGCAGTTTCGCCGCATTGTTTAACCGCTGTGGTCACACATGCTCTGTCCAAGGTAAAACGAGGATCTACTTCTTCAAGTTCAAAGCCACTCATTTCAAGTACTTGCATGACAAAGGCTTTATTGTTTCTTAGCTCCGCGGAAGCAGACTCCATAAGATAACTTCTACCATGTATTATCATCGCTTGCCTAATGGCTGCAAGCACAAACCAAGGACATGCTTTTAATCGAACGGATGCTCCTGCAAAGGTTGTCCCCATGGAAGAGTTATCTGTCTGTTCAAGTATTTTTAACATGGCACGTGGATTATCACGCATAGTTTCGGGCATAATATGCATAGGAAAATATTTTTTTATTTTAGTAATGCTCACTAAAAAATCAATATCGTGCTTTAATCTATCGGATGCATACTTAAACTCATTCAAGTCAATTTTAGCCAATGCTTTAACTACGTCACCATCGTCTTGCAATACGTTTGAAAAATGCTTTAACAAACCTAAAGATGTATGCTCAACATGTATAACGTCTTTTATCATTGCTAAGGCTAGATTTTTTTCATGTTCCAAGGCTTTTTCAAACGAAGCCTCATCAGGATATTGGTTCTGGTTCAAAAGCTCACTTTGTTCAGCCCATGGCTTTGCGCGTGTACAGATATCCACAAGTGTTGTTCTTAACAAAACATAATCGTGACAACTGCCATATGCATGTTCTAACCACACCATCAGGTGTTTAAGATTGCCGATCTCGCCTTGCATTAAAATATCGGAAAGATAAGCGTAATCTAAGCGTTTAAGAATATTTTGTCCATAATCTACATAACTAATTTTTTCAGCCTGCGTTCGCAAAAACTCAACCAATTGCTCTTTAGAGCTTATTTCAATATATTGATCACTATAATACGGATGAGCGATGACCTTTGAGATGCTCATACTCTTGCACATGAGGTTATCTGAGATTGGAGGCCTTTCGCTACTGATAGAAAAACCTAGTGCCTTAACAATATTCGCCCCTGCGGTATGATCATGTGGAAATATCGTTAAACCTCGACCGAGCAACTGATAATATCCACCTGTATATGTTTTATTAGCGTGTGCATTCAACTGCTCAAGGTATCCAAACACGGGCATTGTCATCGCTGTTCGGTCCTCTGTTTGATCATTATAAAGACGATTATCAATAATAGGGAATAACGTTTCCTGCAAATAATCAACGAAACGATCCAACAATCGTTCTCTTGGTACTCCACTGGTTTTTAGATAATGTCCATGGTAGCCCGTGCTTCGTTCAAAGTGACGCATTTCACGGTCATCATCAACGTTCTGTTGAATATATGCTCGATAGAACGAAAGCAATAATGCACCACATTGAATAGCCTGGTTTAATACACGCTCATCGCGTAAGTCGATATTATTTGGTAATTGAATATCAGGTACATCAACCAAACAATCGACGTGGCCAATCGTTCTACGTAGCAATAGAGAAAAGATATGGTCTTCTGGCACTCCATCAATACCCCAACCCGCATGCGGACATAAAAAAATACGAGCGTCCTTGGTTAACTTATTGTAATAAACAACTTGCGCGCTGCTTGTAAAGAGTAAATAAAAACAATCTCGTTCGGTTTTTTTCGCGTAACATTCAAGTACGTTGGGTAATTGAGCAAACGATGGAAACTTTTTTCGCTCACCATCGTCTTGAGCAAAAAATATCTTACTATTTTTATTGAAAAAAAGTAGATGCGACACGAGTTCTAGAGCATTATGATGTGCTGGTTCAAACGCATAATTTTCCAATAAAGCCGAAACAATCACCGTTTTTAGATTAACTTTATCTAAATCACCTACAATTCTTCGAAACAAACCTTTTTCATATAAACTAACCGCCAACGTTTTAAGCTTCTTATAATCCTCAGGTCTAATATCTTTTGAGAGCAGTTGAGACCACGAAGCAAGTTCGCGTTGATATTGTTCTCGATAAATATCATTGTGTACATAATCACGCATTATTTTTGATACGGGCTTCATTTGAAATAGCGCCGATCTATCCAAAAAACCAGCAATTCCACCAAAAACATCTTGTGGAACAGCTTCTAGCATTGATAAAGGCTGGGGTTCTAACATAAAAGAAGCTCCTTGGGAGGTTTTTTGGATTAAACAAAAAAAATTGACATAATATCGTACAGGAAATCTCTTGCTTCGTCAAAAATTAATACACACTTGAGATGGAAATAAGCCTCAAAAAAACAAAATAGAAGTAAAAATACCACGTTTAAAAGTTGAGGATTTTTTTAAAAAGAACCCTTTTTAGACTTAACCTTTCTCTCGCCTTTCATGCATAGAACCGTTAGTATAAATAAATATCTAGATAATCAAGGCTGAGGAACAAACATCATGTTTATTCGCTCATCAAAAGAGCTTGCGCTACTCATCGTCAACCGACGAAAAAAATTAAATTTAAGCCAAACCGCTGTGGCTAAACTCGTTGGACTAAAACAACAAACCGTTTCTGAGTTTGAAAACAAACCCGACAGCACCAAACTCGCGACGTTATTTAAAATTTTGTCGGCTGTAAAATTGGATGCATCGGTTCTTGCTAAAGAAGAACAACTTGCCACTGAATCACAATGGAATGAAGAATGGTAAAGACTAAAAAAGATCCCCAAACCCTTCGCATTGTTATGAACGGTTATCTTGTCGGTCGCTTGAAAAAAAATACGCGCGGCAAACTTATTTTTACCTATGCAACCAGCTGGTTAAACACGCCCGGCGCACGTCCCATTTCGCTTGCCCTACCTCTTGTCGAACAACCGTTTACAACGGAAGCTGTTTATCACTTTTTTGATGGCTTGCTTCCCGATAACCCTGAGATAAGAGCACGTATTCAAAAACAGTGGAAGCTCACAAGTAAACACCCGTTTGATTTATTGGCATGCATTGGAAACGAATGCACCGGCGCGATTCAGCTTATTGCTGGCAAAGTGCCGGTGTTCAAAAAGAAATTGGGATTTACAACGTTAGATAAAAAAAACCTCGCAAACCTTTTGCGCGATCATCAAGATACGCACATCTCACTTGCAGGTTCCCAAGAAAAAATCGGTCTTTTATACCACAATCATACCTGGTGTATACCTCAAGATAAAACACCGACCAGTCATATCATTAAATTACCTAAAGACATCCTACATCATGCCGAAAACGAATGGCTTTGCGCCCAAATCGCACAAGCATTTGGGCTGCCCGTTGCTGAGTCACGCCTTCTTTATGTTGAAGGTATCAAAGCCTTAGCTGTCACACGTTTTGATCGAAAATATTCAAGTGATAACACGTGGCTCATGCGTTTACCGCAAGAAGATTTATGTCAGGCTCTCGGCATATCACCGTATTTAAAATACCAAATTGCAGGTGGTCCGAGCCTGCATGATGTCATGAAATTATTATTAGGATCGGCGAATCCTATTCATGATCGAGATGTATTTTTTTGCTCTCAAATATTATTTTGGTTGTTGGCCAACCATGACGGGCATGCCAAAAACTTTAGTGTGTTTATTGAGCCTGCGGGTAAGTATCGTCTAACACCCCTGTATGACATACAATCAGCCTACCCGGCCATCGCGCAAAACCTTTTAAACGCTCATCAGCTTAAAATGGCGATGCCACTCAAGAGCAAAGCCGCTCCTGCGTATTGGCATCAAATCAAGCGCATTGATTTTTTAGAAACGGCGAAGCAAATTAATTACTCTGTGGAACGTGCAGAAGCAATTCTTGATGATATGTTAGCGCGCGTGAATGTTGTGATTGCTCAGGTTTCAGCAAGCCTACCCCAGTCTTTTCCAAAACAGGTGTCTGAACCTATTTTTGATGGGATGCGTTTCATGAAAAATAAACTTGCTGCACATCAAAGGCAAACGACAACAACTGAGGTCTAAAACTTAGCCAGAACTTAGGGCTTAGGTCCTGAATGAAATATATCCGACTCATCGTCTCGCTTATGTTCTTCCTCTCGTCCAAGTTGAAAGACCTGTTTCATGGATTGAATTAAACATTCAGCCATAGCAAAGAGGCCTGTTTCAGGTGTAGAAACACGGGGTTTTAACGGCTTCACATGCTTGTCGGCTAGATCAATCACATGACGAAAATTAGGAACCGGCGACAGGTTTTGTCTTATTGCATAGGCACGATTGCTTTCATAAGCCTCCACCATGCTCTCGGCTTCTAGACTCGAAACGCCTTTCGCCAGAAGAATCGTTTTTATTTCATCGGCATGGTACTCAGGTAATTCGGTGGTTATCAATCGCCTTTGCAGAGCTGTGCTAGCAATACGTCGCCCCGCCATAGAAACAGGGTTTTGGGTTCCTATCACCATAAAACCAGGCTTCGCCACATGGCCTTCGATAGCGCGTGGATTTTTTCCCATCAGTAAATCATTTAATAAACGCTCCATCATCGGCGAACTATTAATTTCATCAATCATGACCACCGCACCTTCATCAAACGCTTTCATCAGTAAAGCTTCTTTTTCTTGTAAGGGCATGCTCACCGGCATGCGATAAAACGGATGGTCTGCGGTGCTTGGATTTGTAAAATCATGTTCTTCTGTGTATCCACGAGAGATTAACTCATGAATCACCAACTCACTTTTTCCTATACCGGGGGCTCCTTCGATAATGATGCCACCAAGCCCCCCGCTTTTTTGCTGCGTATTCAAGCTCGACCCTGATGATTGGCGCCACGCATGTAAATCCATTAAGTCATGAAGTTGCTGGATTAAAGCATGACGCGATGGTGTGGTAAAAAATTCACGGGATGCATGGGTTTCTTTTGGGGACATAACAAGCGAATTTTGGGGTTTGAAGCGCTCATCAAATTGCGCGCGATTTTTTTTAGGAACCAAGTTTTTCGCTAACGTATACGTAAAATGCTCAGCAATGTCGTCGAGACTTTGTTCGGGATAGTTTTGGGCGCGCGTTTGCGTCAGTAACGCCATCATTTGTAATTCACGTGGTGAAATTAACACATCGGTGTCTGAACATGAACAAACAAAATCATACACATCTAAAATTCGATCGGTGACCGATTCATCCCAAATAACAGGCTTGAGAATTTTTTCATAAATAACCTCCGGTGGTAATGGATTAAACAACACCGCATTGCCGTGACGTTGAAATAAAGGGGCTAACGTACGCTCATCACCGTAGCTCACAGGATTGCCGGCAAACACAACCTTGTGATGCTCGTCTAATCGATGAACCACCCCATCAATCAAAATACTCGGTGGTGTATTAAATAATCCTTCAAATTCACCCCACGCATCAAAATTAGCCTCATCAAGAAACAGAATTTTTCGTTTGTTAGATGTATCTGATGCCCAAGCTTCTATGCGATGCTCAGTCAGATATAACGTATCGCTATTAGGATCGCATAACTCTGTTTCTACAAACGTAGATTTACCTACACCCGACAATCCCGTCAAAAAAACATACGGTGAACATGCGAGAACTTCGTTAATAGCGTTCTTGCGTGCCGTTGTGAACGCCGCACATGCCTCTTCACTGTGCGCTCTGTCCAAGCGGCCTGTTTCGACATGTGTATGACCGGACAAATGCATCATCCCAAGCCATGCATCCTGAGTATTTGTTGCGGTGGGATGAGATTTCAAATACATGCATCGTGCTTGCAACTTACAGAGCGGTTCTTTTTCAAGATAAGGCTCGAGTGCATCGCGGGTTGCTTGATTTAAATCTAAACACGCAAGTTTATCTTCTGGCCTGATGGCGTGCGCATAGGTAGCTACAATGGGGCTTACGGCCGTTGCATCTGTTGCATCATCCACAACAAGCAAAAGCTGCCCTGCCCCAGGTGTTTGTTGACGTTCTAATAACTCCGGCGCCAAAGCATCCAATAACTCAGGGGAGAAACTCCCTTTTAAGATCATGTTTTGATTGCGCGCTAAACCTGTGAGCACAGCACGTTCTGATTGACTAAATTCAAACTTAAGGCTTTCTTGGTTAAGCTTTCCGTCTAAGCAAACCAGTAAATCAGCCGAGGTGCATTCAGAAATATCAATCACGTGATAGGCTTGCTCTGTATCTTGGGTCAACATCGCAACCGTGGTATCGATATCGGTGCTGGCTAAGCAAGCATCCCCTGTAACTGGAAGCTGAAGCTTGCGTGGTTCACCCCGTGTTTTAGATGAATACCCAAAAGCTTCAGGAAGCACAACTCCCGGGGCCACATGAAGGCTTAATGGTACACCCCGCTCGGTGCATGCATCCAACAACATCGCCCAAGCATCATCGGTCAGCGTACGCGTCACCGTGACATGCAAAACGCTTGCACCATGAGCGGATGGCTCGGATGAACAGGCTTCAATCCACCCCGGTTGTTTGATTAACTTATCGCCTTGCACCTCATAACGCCCAAAAAAATCACCTAAGCTTGAAGGGTTGAGCACGCGCGCGCCTGGATGCACGACATCATCGTTAATTGCTAAAATCGTATCGCGTTTGTCCCAGGTATAATCTTCGGCCTCGGGTCGTATGATATGCACATGTTCAGGAATATGAACCTGGCGCCCCGCATGCCGTACGGTTCCTGATAAGATTTGCTGCCAAAATCGCTCAAATTTACGATTACCCCACAAACCTTGTCGAATTTCAATCGGTTTTCCTGTTTGGATGGCCTGCATCAGCTCGCCTTCATGAAAGCTCAACGTATCTCCATCTAAAAGCCAACGACCCAATAGACGCTCTTCCCAATCTGGGGCATGATAAAGGTTGATGATCGCACGCTCACCATCGGCTAACGTGGCAACATCAACGCAGCGTGACGGTGCAACCTTATCCAAGTGTTCGGGCGTTAAGGGGCATTGTTCAGTACGATTAAAGCGAGAGTAGAAATCTGAACCTTGATAACAATCCGGCTTATTTTTATTCATCAGCCCGATGATCATCGTATCTTTCGGCAAAGCCGTTCCGTCAGCATGGGGTTCTTTATCTAAAAACCCATTAAACCGCACCATGTCATCTGCATCAAATTGTTCGTAATTAACCAGTATCAGCGGTGCTTTATCTTGGTTTAGCTGCAAAAAATCATAAAGTGAACCACCCGGGCCTTTGCATAACTCTCCGGTGCCGTCTGCATTTTTTTTCATCCACGGTGCCGAACAAATCAAATCATCCGGCTTGTCAATATAAAACACAGGGCGGCTTGTGCTCACGGCCTGCTGCTCCAAATGCAAGCGCAAGGTATCCAGATGCTGTGTGCTGTTTAACTCAATCAGGCGCTTGGAATAGATTTTTTTTAGGCAATCATGCGCGTAAGATGTAATATTGGGTGCGTATTCTGCCGTTTTATCCCAGGTTTTGAATACCTTCATATAACGATTTTTGCTTACTGAGGCTCGAATGGCATGTATAAGTGCCGTGTCTTGCTCCCGGTCACCACCTGATTCAAATCGGAAGAACTGGGTTAATTGTGTCATGCACTCGTGCTGTTGCATGGGCGTTAGCGCGTCCATGCTTTTAACGAGTCTTGTGACTGCATCCACATGCATGGCTTCAAACTGTGATTTTAATGATGCACCAAGTGCACGTATAGCCGGATTAGGACTTGCCATGGCCCGCATCCAAGCAGGCTTTCCTGACGAGCCTCTTAAAAGCATGCCATCCAGCGCTGCTTCAGAATAGGTATAATCTCGCGGTAATTCGGCAAGCATGGCTTCTGCATTAGCAAAACGACACAAGGCCAGCAAACCACCGTGCTCCATAAACTTATTGGGATGATGGATACCCAGCGCATGTGTTGCCCTATCGCCTTCAACCGCTATAAGGTGTCCAAGAGAATTATCAAGCGTTTTAAGCAGTTCGCCTTGGCTTACTTCCAGCCACCCGGTGACATAGTTTGGATCATATACCTGCCATGTACCATGGCGTGTTGAATGAATAGCGATTGCATGCCAGGGGTTAGCTAAAATACAGGGGCTCTTCGTGTCTAAATAAGCCTTTAATCCGTCACCAAGGTAGTACTTGTTGGCTACAGGAGGACCCATTTGATACGTTTCAACATAGGTATAAAGTACTTCAAAATGACTAATTAATACCTCTGATATAGCTTCTCGGCCATTCCATGCCTGAGCTGAATCTACAAATTCATCCCAAGATGCTTGTTCAAGATCTAAAAAATAATGTGCTAAGGCATCACAAATACCCTGTTGGATTTTAGGGATAGCAGCCACATGTTTATTGTGCAGTGTTAAATGTTGAGATAATTTCTCAATAATCATATCCTGATTTTGAGTTTGATTTGTACCTTTAAACTCAAATTTTTCATTTAGAGATCTAGGTTTCAAATCTTTGTATTTTTTTGAATCGTGTACTGGGTTAACCTGTCCGGCTCGCTCGCCTGTCCATGGCGGTAAGTTCGGTATGCTTTCGTTTTGAGCTTTAAGAATAGACGTAAGACTCGTCTTAGAAGCTTGGTCAAGATTAGGTGCTGCCGCCAGAATTTTTTTCACATTATCTGCTGAGATATTAAACTGCCACCCATGAATTGTTCTAAGATACGGGAGACTATTCGCTTCAAGGTTAAGCTCACCATCAAGGAGCATGCACTGATTTAAAGACAGTACACAAAGATTGGGTGCAGCTGCCAGAAGTTTACTCACGTTCAAAACCGAAATATTGCTCTCCGATACATAAAGTGATTCGAGATGCGGAAAACTATCTCTGTCAACGCTCAGCCCACCCTCGAGGCTTTTACAGCCTTCTAAGTTAAGTTTACGAAGCTTAGGCGCGCGGGCCAGAAGTTTATTCACGTTTAGAGCTGAAATATTACTTTTCGATACATCCAGTGACTCAAGCCGAGAAAAGCTATCGCTATCAACACTAAACGCGACATCGAGGCTCTTGCACTTGGCTAAACTTAGTGTACGAAGCTTAGGTGGCGCAGCCATAAGTTTATTGATGTTTAAAACTGAAATATGACTATCAGAAACATCAAGTGACTCCAGATACGGAAGGCTATCGATATCGAGATTAAGTGCACCATCGAGATGATGACAACTATTTAAGTTCAGTGTACGGAGCTTAGGTGCGGCAGCCACGAGTTTATTCACGTTCAGAGCTGAAGTATTGCTACTGGATAGAGCAAGTGATTCGAGATGCGATAAGCTATTCGTTTCAAGATGAAGTACGTCATCGAGGCTCTTGCAGGAAGATAAGTAACAACGATGAAGCCTAGGTGCCGCAGCCAAAAGTTTATTCACGCTCAGAGCTGAAATATTACTCTGCAATACACTAAGTAATTCAAGGTACGGAAGACTACCTGTGTCGAGATTGAGCGCACCATCAAGGCTCTCGCACCAATTTAATTCTAGCGTACGAAGCTTAGGTGTCACAGTCAGAAATTTATTGACGTTCAGAATTGAAATATTGCTACTGGATAGAGCAAGTGATTCGAGATGAAGAAGGCTATTCGAATGGAGGTAAAGCGCACCATCGAGGTTATCACAATACGACAAGGTCAGTGTGCGAAGCTTAGGTGCAACAACCAGAAGTTTATTTACATTATCCACGGAAATATTGCTATCTGATACATCCAGTGATTCAAGATGAAGAAGGCTCACCGTATTGAGGCTAAGTGCACGATCAAGGCTTTTGCTCTTAGATAAGATCAGGGTACGAAGCTTGGGTGCAGCAGCCAGAAGTTTATTCAAATTATCCACTGAAATATTGCTCTCTGATACATCCAGTGATTCAAGATGAAGAAGGCTCGCCGTGTCGAGGCGAAGTTCACCGTCAAGCTTCTCGCACTGAGCCAAATTCAGTGCACGAAGCATGGGGGTCGCAGCGAGAAATTTACTCATATTCTCAACAGAAATCTTACTATTCGATACATCCAGTGATTCAAGATGCAGAAGGCTCGCCGTGTCGACATTCAGCTGATCGTGACGGTACCAGCTACATCCAGCTAAGTTCAACGTATGAAGCTTAAGCGCAGTTGCCAAAATTTTTTCTAAGATTTTAACTGGAATATAACCCCTCGATACATCAAGCACTTCAAGTTCTTGAAGCCCCTCGCTCTCTAGATTAAACGCATCAAAATCTTCTCCGAAACGTTGTGTCTTCAACGTACGAAGCTTAGGTGCGGCGGCCAGAAATTTATTTATAAAACCAGTTAAAATGTAACCACCAACCATATCAAATGATTTAAGCGCTTGAAGGCTGCCCCTCTCAAAGCTAAGCTCACCTGTGCGAAAATCATCGCCATCACTACCGAATATAAATGTGTGAAGCTTAGGTGCGGCTGCCAAAATTATATTTAAGGTATCAACCGAAATCTTACTTCCCGGTATATCAAGTACTTCAAGATGCTGTAGATTCGCCGTGTCAAGCTGAAGCGCATCACTAAGATCTAATGCATAGCAACCCTTCAAATGAAGACAACGGAGCAGGGGTGCGGCGGCGAGAAATTGATTGAGCGTGTCAACGGTCATTTTGCTTTCCGATAAATCAAGTGACTCAATGAGCCTGAATTGCTCGCTATTCAAACTCGCATCGTCATAAGCGGTAGGTTTTTCAGTAAGCGCGCTGAGAAAAGAATCGGGCTCTTTCATGTTACGAAGATTGACTGCTGTATAATGGCGTTCTATCTCAACATCGCCTAATTGCTCGAATAGCGACTTAATATTTCTGTTATGTGTGTTGAAGCCGCTTGAATCAATACAAAATTGATCATCAATAATCTTAGTTAGTGCAGGCTTAGCTGTTTTTAAAATTTGGACGAGATCGTCCACTGCTTGAGGTCCAAAATGAGATAGTTCACTGGTTCGAAAAACACGAGGTGAAAGTACTTCTGTTTCGCTCAGAATATAATTTAACCAATAGTCATCAATCACTTGGATTTGATCCAACGTCAGCTCATTTTCTTTTACGGCAACCTCACACACCGTATGAGCAGACACGGGTCGCAAGTCTCTTAAAGCCTCGAGGTCCGTTCGTATGGATAATTGAGTCATGGAAGAAACATGACCGTCACGCCAGATGCCTACCGAAAACCCTTGATCCATCAGCTCCCCGAGTGCTTGTATGACCGCTTCTCTTTTTTCGGGCGTCCAGTTTCTTGCCGTCCAGTCCGCAAGGATCAAGGTTTTTTTCTTATGGACGCGCGGTAACGTTGCTGGCATCCAGCAAGCCTTGCCTGCAATCAACTCGTTAAGGGCCAATGCACCTGTGGGTGTTCGCGTATATTGAATCGAGCTTTGTGTTTCGCTGTAATAAAACTTACTTGCGCCAATCATATACAAATCCACTTAATACAAGTTATTAAACTAAGTATAGTATAGTATAGTTGGTTAGTTTGGCGTAAATAAAGGCATATTTAAGCTAACGAGCCATAATCCAGTTGTCGCAAGGCTTCAAATAAAATAATGGCCACTGCGTTCGATAAATTTAAGCTCCGGCTTTCTGCGCGCATCGGGATGCGTACTTTATCATGCTGACTCAAAATATCGGCGGGTAAGCCGCGTGTTTCTGGCCCAAATAACAAGATATCATCTGGCTTATAGCTAAAATCACTGTGATTGGTTTGTGTTTTGGTGGTGCACGCAATGATACGATGCGCTTTGTTTTGCTCAAAAAAGTCTTCTGCATTTGCATACTGGCGTACCGCAGCCCATTCGTGATAATCAAGACCCGCGCGTCGCATACGTTTGTCATCCAGTGCAAAACCTAATGGATGAATCAGATGAAGCTGCGCTCCTGTGTTGGCACACAGACGAATGATATTGCCGGTATTGGGCGGTATTTCGGGTTGATATAATGCTACATGTATCATGTTTTTTTACTCTTATGCTTGTATGAATTTTTATGGGATGTGTCACGAACGCGCAAAATAAGCCGGAGCAGACGGTGTTCATCTGGATTCATTTGATCGTGAAACACGAGCACATTTTGCTGGCGTTTTTTTTCAAATATAGATGCTTCTTCTTTGAACATAACCCACATCAACCAACCAAAATCATAATAAACTTGGGCTTCGGTGTACGTCACCAACTCACCGGTGCTGTCATCTAAAACCCACCAACGCTCTTTTGCATAAGTCAGTTCAGAACAACACGCACCAGGTGTTTTTTTTCGCCACAAATAAGAACCATGAGCCGCTAACACGCACGTAAGGGTTGCGATTACACCTACAGGACAGGCGGTTTGAAATAATGCAATCACAGCAAAAGCATGTACCAACACCAGCAGGCATACATAATCGCGTGAGTGTTTAAGGCGTACCGTAACGTTGGATAAGGGTAACCATGTGTTTAAAGTCGTTGTCTTCAACGGTCTCATACCCCATAAACCACGCGTATAAATCAGGATCGGGCGAATGCAACATGCGCTCAAATATCGCTTGCTCTTCCGTGCTTAATGCATCCCAATGCGTCTCAAGAAACCGCGTTAAAATTAAATCTAATTCAAGCATACCACGTCGGCAGCGCCATACTAATTTAGCTTTTTGCTCAGCTGCTTTATTTACTGTTGTCATGAAAGTTTATAATGCCTTGGCCAACAAGCTGAATATGGTACACCTTTGAACTAACATGAGACAAGGTAAAGCTTATTAAACAGCTAGACAATTTCTTGACAAACCGTCATAATTTGCCTTTTTTGAAACTCAGCAATCTGCCCATGCAAACATCCGTGATTGAAATTGAACATCTCTCAAAATCTTATGGACCAAATCTTATTCTGCGGGATGTCTCATTGTCGATCTATCCTGGTGAGTTTTTAACCTTACTCGGACCCTCTGGCTGTGGAAAAACAACCCTTTTACGACTGATTGCGGGCTTTGAGCAAACATGCTCCGGTGATATTTATATTCACGGCACATGCGTGAATCAATTGACGCCACAGCAACGTGATGTGCATACCGTCTTTCAAAGTTACGCGCTTTTTCCCCACCTCAGTGTATTTGAAAACGTTGCATTTGCATTACGCTGCAAAAAAATACCTAAAGATGAAATTAAAACACGTGTACAAGAAGCATTGGAGCGTGTTCAACTGGGTGCCTTTGGGAATCGATTACCCAAACAATTAAGTGGCGGACAACAGCAACGCGTCGCCATTGCTCGTGCAATTATTAATCGCCCTAAAGTACTGCTGCTCGATGAATCATTGAGTGCATTGGATTATCGATTACGTAAAACCATGCAATATGAACTCAAGCAATTACAAAAATTACTGAACATCACCTTTGTTTTGGTCACACACGACCAAGAAGAGGCACTCTCGATGTCCGATCGTATTGCCGTGTTTAATCATGGCCATATCGAACAAATCGGTACACCTCGAGAAGTGTATGAAAACCCAAGCAATCTTTATGTAGCTAAATTTATTGGTGAAGCCAATATTTTTGATGTTGAAGTTGAAGCGTTAGAAGATGAAGAGCTATGTGTAACCGTTGAGTCTCGACCACTTCGTTGCAAAAACACGGGCAATCACACGTTGGGCGAACATCTGCATTTGGTTATTCGTCCCGAGGATATTCGCGTTTGGCACCTCGATGAAGTTACCTCGTCCGACGAAATGATCCCAGGCACCATCGTGGATATTATTTACAAAGGTTCCACGGTTGATCTAACCGTTGCACTACCTACCGGAAAAATCATTAACGCATCTGAATTTTTTGATGAAGATGATGACGATCTCGCTTATGAAGTGGACGAAGTGGTATGGGTCCAGTGGTACACGGGTTGGGAAGTTTTATTGCCTTATGAAAACTAAAAATTTGACGCTTTATGCGATTTATACCTGGCTATTTTTGTTCGGATTCATTCCGCTTGGCTTAGTATTTGTCGCGAGTTTTCTTTCACGTGATGCCGCGCATTTAATGACCCTACCGTTCACACTCGCGCACTATAAAGCCTTGTTCTCACCCCTGCTGGGCCACGTCATGCTCCGTTCGCTGGTGATGGCTTTGATAACCACACTTGCATGCTTAGTGATTGCCTACCCTTTTAGTTATTTTATGGCACGCTCTCAACATAAATCGTTTTTATTACTTTTTATTATTATTCCATTTTGGACCAGCTCACTGGTTAGAACCTACGCCTTGGTCGCCATTTTAAAATTTAACGGCATTCTAAATACGCTGCTTATCAACATGCATCTTATCACCACACCGCTGCCGTTATTGTATTCTAATTTTGCAGTGCTTAGTGGCCTCACGTATACATTATTTCCATTTATGGTGCTGCCTTTGTTTAGCAATATGGAGCACTTTGATTTTAAACTTTTTGAAGCCGCAGAAGATTTAGGCGCGAATCGTTTAACGCTCTTCTTCCGCGTTTTATTACCCAACACCACACGCGGTATTGTGTCTGGTTCGCTGCTCGTGTTTCTTCCAGCGATGACACTGTTTTACATTCCCAACGTACTCGGTGGCGCACGCTCTATTTTAATCGGTAATTTAATCCAGAACCAATTTCTTGTTGAAGAAAACTGGCCTGCAGGTGCTGCAACCAGTATTTTCTTAACCGTATTATTGCTTCTCCTGCTACTGATGTACCGAAAACCTCGTGGAGTTAAGTCGTGAGTGATTGGATTAAAAAAATATACATGGGGCTTGTGTATACGCTCCTATACTTTCCTATTTTTGTGCTCATGCTCTACTCGTTTAATCAAGCCCAGTTTTCATTGCAATGGCATGGTTTCTCAACCCATTGGTATCATGAGCTTTTCCAAGATGCTGATCTATGGTTGGCCTTCACGCACTCTCTTTTTTTGGGGACATGCGCCTCGTTTGTTGCAAGCTTTGCCGGCTTGGTTATTTGCATACATCTGTTTTTACACAGCCACCGACCGAACCGCACGCTTCAAAGCACGTTGTTAATGCTGATTATATTGCCCGATCTCGTGCTGGGTATCGCTTTACTTATTTTCTTTAATCTGACATCGATACCTCTTGGATTTTTTAGCTTACTCATCGCACACATCACGTTTTGCTTGCCTTTTGCTATTGTGGCAATCAACAGCCGTATTCACAATCTTGATATTAATTTATATTACAGCGCGCTTGATTTAGGCGCCACGCGAAGCCGTGCCATCACACACGTGTTATTGCCGCTCTTATGGCCTGCCGTAATGAGCGCTTTTCTTCTCGGCTTTACCCTATCGTTTGATGACGTCATCATCAGTTATTTTGTTGCAGGTCCTGGGTATAATATTTTACCTTTAACGATTTATTCACTGGTACGAAAAGGCGTTACCCCCGAATTAAACGCCTTATGCAGTATCACGTTTTTTCTCTCCATGCTTTTAGTGGTTGCAGCACACCGTCTATCACGGAAAACCTCATCATGATGTTCAAACGCTTATTTATATTTTCACTCGTATGCCTCGTATCATCCCAGCTATTTGCCGAGAAAACACTGAATCTTTACATATGGGGAGGCGAGATTCCTAAAGCGCTTATTCAAACGTTTGAACATGAAACAGGTATCAAAGTAAATTTCTCAACCTATGACAGCAACGAAACGCTGTATGCTAAATTAAAAGCAACCCCTAAGCCCATGTATGATGTGGTTCTACCTTCAGCTTATTTTGTAGAGCGCCTAAAAAAACAAAAGCTCTTAACTCCGTTGGATCCCAATCGCCTACCTAACTTAAAAAATTTAGATGCTACGTTTACCAATAATAATTATGATCCCCAGAATCAATACAGTGTTCCGCTTATTTGGGGTATTACAGGTATTTTTTATAATCAAGCCTGGGTCAAAAATATTCCCACACATTGGGGAGATTTATGGAGTCCATTATTACGCCACCAACTGATGCTTTTAGACGATCCTCGTGAAGTGTTTGGTATGGCTTTATTCAAACTGGGATACAATCCCAATGACAGTGATCCAAAGCATATTGAAGAAGCATACAAAAGCTTACAAGAACTTGCACCCAATATTAAATTATTTGTCAGTGAAGGGATCCAATCCATTCTTATTGATGGCGATGCTGTTTTAGGCTCAACATGGAATGCTGATGCTTTAAAAGCCTACCGTGAAAACACAAACATTCAGTTTGTCTACCCCGACGATGGTTTTGTGATATGGATCGATTGCCTTGCCATACTTAAAAATGCTCCGCATCCTGATGAAGCCTATGCTTTTATCAACTTCATGTTAAAAGCCAGCAGTAGCGCCTCGCTTGCCTTGATCGAAGGTCATGCCATCACCAACCAGGCCGGAAAAAAACGATTGCCCGAAAAAATACAAAACAACCCGATGACCTACCCAGCGCCTGAAGTTTTAAAACGTGGCGTGATTCAGCGCGATCTCGGTGAAAAAACCATCGAGCTTTATAATACGTATTGGCAGAAACTTAAATTTTCACTCTAGCCAACTAGCCAACAACAGCCCAGCATGCTTTAATAGTTTTTCTATCATATTTAATCATGAAAAATAACCATGACATATGCTATTGGTCTTACAGGAAGTATCGCCACCGGAAAATCGACAGCTGCTGCGTTTTTTGAACGACATGCCATTGATATTATCAGCGCCGATGAAATCGCGCGTGATTTAACAAAAGCTGGTGAACCTACACTTGTATCTATCGTCTCGCACTTTGGTCAAGGTATTCTGAAAAAAAATGGTGAACTTAATCGCCGGGCCCTGAGAAATAAGATTATTCGGCATCCTGCGGAACGTTTATGGCTTGAAGGTTATCTACACCCTCAAATAAGAGCTCGTATAGAAAATGCTTTATGTGACGCAACCAGTCCGTACGTTATTATTGAAATTCCTCTCCTGGTCAGTCGAGAAAATTATCCTTATTTAAACCGTGTTTTATTGCTTGAGACGGAGTCGTCGCTACAAATGAAGCGTCTTATTGCACGTGATGACTGCACGCATGATGACGCCATCGCTATACTCAACTTACAACCGCGCGAAGAACTTCGACGCACGATTGCTGATGATGTGATACGCAACGATGGCAACCCCGAGCATTTAGAAGAAGCACTTCGTGTTTTACACCAAAACTATCTTAATCGGACGACAACGGCATAAAAAATTGAGCAACCTCAGCTTCGGTCCACTCAACAGGTGCACTGAGTGTTTCCTCTGAAAAAATACTATCAAACAAAACACGTTTTTTAGCCTGCATTTTCATCATGACTTCTTCAACCGTACCAGAGCCTATCAAACGATACACAAACACAGGCTTCTCCTGACCTATTCGATGTGTTCTATCCGTCGCTTGATCTTCAACCGCTGGATTCCACCACGGATCGTAGTGAATCACGGTATCTGCCTGCGTCAGGTTTAACCCAACCCCTCCCGCACGCAAACTAATTAAGAAAATAGGCGCCTCGCCTGCTTGAAAGCGTTGAATCAAATCTTCACGGTCACGTGTTTTACCTGTCAAAATTAAATGCGGGTAACCGCGTTTAATTAACGCCTGCTCAATTAAATCAAGCATGCTTGTAAATTGTGAAAACACTAAGACCGAGCGGCCTTCGTCCATAAGATTATCTAAGAGCTCAAGACATGTATTTAGCTTAGCTGAAGAATGTGTACTCACCACCTCGCCTTCACGCTGCTTTAAAAGTCTAGGATCACAACATACTTGTCGTAATTTAAGTAAAGCCTCCAAAAACACCCATTGGCTTTTTCCCAGCCCTTGTTTTGCAATGGCTTCGCGAACCGAGCGTTCGGTTGTCATACGAATGGTTTCGTATAAATCACGTTGGGAACCTTGCAAATTAACCGTCAATGTCATCTCGGTTTTTTTAGGTAGCTCAGACGCCACCTGATTTTTTGTGCGCCTCAATACAAACGGTTGCAAACGTCGTACTAAAGCTGAGCGCTGCTCTTCATCTTGTTGTTTTTCAATCGGATATTGAAAAACTTGGCGAAATTGCTTCAACGTTCCAAGAAAACCCGGTGCCAAAAAGTGAAACAATGACCACAGTTCACCTAAATGATTTTCGAGCGGCGTTCCCGTTAAACACAACCGATGTTTTGCTTGAAGCTGCTGAATAATTTGGCGTGTTTTTGTTTGTGTGTTTTTAATCACCTGCGCTTCATCAAGCACTAAATAATAAAACGGATACTTAATAAACTTATTTTTATCACGTTGCGCAACACCATAGGTTGAAATAACAAGATCATAATCATCAAACGCACTGTTTTGGTGGCGCATCAGTCCATGATAAATCATCACTTTAAGATCGGGTGTAAAACGTTTCGCTTCTTCAAACCAATTACCGATAACACTGGTCGGTGCTAAAATTAACGCTGCGCGCTTAAGACGCCCCGCTTCTTTTTCATATTGCAGATGAGCTAAGGCTTGGAGTGTTTTACCCAGCCCCATATCATCAGCCAAAATACCACCTAAGCGAGCTGAACGTAAACGTTGAAGCCAGCTTAACCCTCCAAGTTGATAATCACGAAGATCAGCTTTCAAGCCTACAGGCGCTATAATTTCAGGTTTTTCGTCATGTTCAAGTAACGCCTGGTGTATTCGTCTAAATTCTGTCGTACCTTGCCAACGCGCCGTACTCGCCGCAAGTGCCTGCTCGGCTTCTTGCATAAACAGTAATTGATAACGTGTTAACTTTAATGCATCATCGGCTAAATCTTTTGTTTTTAAGCCGTACTGCCACAATAAACGCAATAAAGGCTTTAAACGTCCTAACGCAACTTCAAGTACTTTACCGTCACCCATCGGTAAACGAAATCGCTCTTCATCATCACGCTTCTCAAACGTATCTGTACCAAACTGCTCGAGTAAACCGGCGACCAACGGTACAATACTGACCCGCTGATCGTCAATTAAGATCCCTAATTGATACGCAAAAAAATCATGTCCTTCCGAACGACTTTGAGAGTACCAAGTAACATCATCTTCTTTAATTACAGTTTCGTACATGGGCTTCGACGACGGTGATTTATGTTTAGGTAAATCAGCGCCGGTTTCCCTGGCGTTTAAAGCAAGTAAAGCTGCGGCTGCATGTTCGCAATTAATTTTTCGTTCACATCCACACCGTGCTGAATTCGCAGGAAAACTTCGAAGATCCATATACACATCAAAAATCTGATGCGTTTCGCCTTTCACCCGTGCTCTAAGTAAGCCGTCACTCAAGCGAAACGTGAGCACATCACCGGTTTCATAGTGCTGTTGCCCACGAAGCAAAACAGATTTAGACGCAGCTGAAGCCATACGTGAAATTGCTGTTTTCAGCATGTATGCCCCTGCTTAAACCGTACAACGTACATTACCTATCCTTATGCTATTTATGCAATTAAAAGGCGATTCATCCGCTTCACAAATTCAGCCGGATTATCCAACGTTCCACCTTCAGCTAAAACAGCTTGATCAAACAATACTTCAGCCCACTCAGCGAACAGCGCGTCATCTTGAATTGCATGTAAACGCTTCAACAAATCATGATCCAGATTCACTTCAAAGATAGGCTTTGTTGGCGGCGCTGCTTGTCCTGCAGATTGAAGAATACGCTGCATCTCAAGACCCATGTCGTTCTCATCAGCCACGATACATACCGGTGAGTCGGTTAAACGATGCGTAACCCGAACTTCTTTCACACGCTCACCTAAAACTGTCTTTATTTGTTCTAACATAGGCGACATGCTTTCGTCTTTTGCAGCATCTTGCTTGTCTTCTTTGTCATCAACATCGAGTTCAAGTTTACCTTTAGTGATTGACTGAAGTTTTTTACCTTCAAATTCGGTCAAATACCCAACAAGCCATTCATCCACGCGATCGCTTAATAACAGTACTTCGATATCTTTTTTATTGAAAATTTCAAGATGTGGACTATTTTTTGCCGCATTAAAGCTTGCTGCTGTTACATAATAAATTTTATCTTGGCCTTCTTTCATCCGAGATACATAATCAGCCAAAGAAACGGTTTGTTTTTCAGAACCATTTGCTGTGCTTGCAAAACGAAGTAAGCTCGTCACACGCTCACGATTCGCTGCATCTTCAACAGGACCTTCTTTGACTGCAGCACCAAACTCATCCCAGAATTTCTGGTATGTTTCTGCGTCGTTTTCGCTCATTTTTTCAAGCAAAGCTAATACGCGCTTGGTACATGCCGTACGAATATTTTCTACTTGTTTGTTATCTTGCAAAATTTCACGTGATACATTGAGTGGTAAATCACTTGCATCAACAATACCTTTAACAAAACGCAAATAACGCGGTAAAAATTGACTTGCATCGTCTAAAATAAAAATACGTTTTACATACAGCTTTAAGCCGTGCTTCGATTCAGCCTGCCATAAATCAAACGGTGCTTTAGCAGGAACATAAAGCAAGCTTGTGTAATCATGTTTGCCTTCAACCTGGTTATGCGACCACGCCAATGCTTCTTGGTAATCATGTGAAATATGCTTATAGAATGTTTGGTACTCTTCATCAGAAATATCAGATTTAGGAAGCGTCCACAGGGCCGTAGCTTTGTTCACTGTTTCGAATTCAACTGCTTTTTTTGCTTTCTTTGCTTTTTTCGCGTCTTTATCGTCAGCTTCTTCAGTCGGTTCGATTTCTACTTCTTTTTCCATAGCAATCGGCCATGCAATATGGTCTGAATATTTATTAATAATATTACGTAAACGCCAGTCACTAAGTAACTCGGTGCTTTCTTCAGGCTTCAAATGCAACGTAATTTCTGTACCACGTTCTTTCTTAGCTTTATTTTCAATGGTGAATTCACCTTCACCGTTAGATTCCCAAACAACGGCTTCATCAGCTGGAACACCGGCGCGACGGCTCTTAACCGTAACTTTGTCGGCAACAATATACGCTGAATAGAAACCCACACCAAATTGCCCGATGAGTTGTGAATCCTTCGATTGATCGCCCGTGAGATGACTCAAGAAATCTTTTGTGCCTGATTTTGCAATTGTTCCTAAATTTTCAACTGCTTCATCCCAGTTCATGCCAACGCCGTTGTCTGCAATCGTGAGTGTTTTCTTTTTTTCATCAAAACTCACGGTAATGCGTAAGTCAGCATCGCCTTCGTAAAGATCGGCGTTAGACAATGCTAAAAACCGTAATTTATCTAACGCGTCAGACGCATTGGACACCAATTCACGTAAGAAAATTTCTTTGTTGCTGTATAACGAATGAATCACCAAATGAAGCATTTGTTTTACTTCGGTTTGGAATCCCATGGTTTGTTGTTTGCCGGCCATTATGCAATCTCCCACTGATGAACAAAAAAGAAAAAAATAATTAGAACTTTGGATATGGGGACGAATAATATAATTTCAAGGCTAACTCAGGCTTTTATTGCACTTAATTAAAGATAACGGTAAACTTCAATTGTTTTAAAATTACCTTCCAAGTAGATATTTTCACCGATGGCCATCACCTTAATTATTATAAGTATTCTGTGCGTGTCAATCACATGCGTGATTGCTATGTTCTATCAACTATCCACGCAACGCCATGAACCATGCTCCATTCAAGAAAAATTTAAATTAGCTGCCACGGGTATTCTTGCTTTTATTGCAGACACATTAGGTGTAGGAAGTTTTCCTGTAACCATCGCTTTATCTAAACTTTGGGGTACATTTGAAGACCACGAGCTTCCTGCAGTCACAAACGGCGCACAAGTGATTCCAGGTACATTAGAGGCTCTCTTTTTCATACAAATTATTCAGGTTGATTTAACAACATTACTCACACTCGTCATCGGGACCTGCATTGGCGGCATACTTGGCGGTCAGATCATGACGCGCCTCAGTAAACAAAAACTTCGCTTGGCGATGATCCTCTGTTTTTCAGGCATTATTGCCCTGCTCATCTACAAGCAATTGGGGGCCAAGGCTTCCCATCATGAAATCACAGCCCTGCATTCCTGGAAATTAGGTCTCGGCTTTCTAGCCATGCTCATTTGTGGTTCACTGACCTCGGTGGGTATTGGTTTATTTGCTATGGTTCAAGCTGTTTTGTTTTTAATGCATCTATCGCCCGCCGTTGCTTTTCCGATCATGACTGTAGCAGGCGCCATGCAACAGCCTTTAACCACGCTTGTATTTTTAAAGCAGGGTAAAATTCCTTTGAAAAAAACGCTGATTTTAAGCGGTTTTGGATGCTTAGGTGTCTTGCTTGTATTGCCTATCGTGACACACTTACAACAGCAGTGGCTCCACTCACTGTTACTTATTATCATGATTTATAATGTTTTTAATATTAGTAAAACCTATTTTGAATATAAAAAATTGTTGAATGCTGATGTTGTGCTTAATTAAAGATATCGGTAAACTTTATGCGTTCAATCATACAATGTCTCAGTGGCGCAGCTGGATAGCGCGGCCCCCTCCTAAGGGGTAGGTCGCAGGTTCGAATCCTGCCTGGGACACCAGTCAAATCTTGAAAATATCAAAACCCATCCATGCAAGATGAATGGGTTAAATATAGGTGAATGAGCTTAACTCATGAGTCTCAAAGAAGATTCTTCTTTGTTTAACAAACCATATTCATTTAACCTAATCAGATCACACAAATGCCTTCGTCTGACTTCCTGCTCATCGTAATGAAAAGCGGGACTTAAACTAAACGTATTTTCTTCACAATCTTCATGATTCTTGGATGCAAAAGATGAAAAAAATGACATCGTTTGAGATGAATCCACTGCCTTGTCCTGCTCTTTAATTAATATCAAGACATCCTCAATCACCGAAGCGTTTTCAATATCATCATGCCTGGAGAATAAATCATCGTACACGCGATGTTTTTCATCTGGGCATAAAATACGAAAACTCTCCCGGAAATATGATTTAAAATTATCTAAGCAATCATTTTCAATGGCTTTTGAATCGTAGAGATATAAATTATCATACTGTTTGGTTTTTTCGTAAACGATGGCGTAAATATATTGATCACCACCTAGCGAAGTTACGCCTTTGTGGGCAATCACGGCAATTCTGCGCGTTGACATGGGTGTATCATGAACAAATTTCTGAAAAGCATCTTTGGTTTTGATAAACGAAACGTTTAATCCCTTCAGCTCAAGAATTTTTTCTATTCCCTCGGCTGTAAAACCTCGATATCCAGTCTTTGATGTTCTTAAGTTTGCACCATAGCCACCCGGACCACCTGGACCGTAATAACATGCATAGACAGGGTTAATCAATTGACTTAATTGAGAATTGCTAGAGAGGTAAATATGTAATGCTTGATTATAAGAAGATGAATCAATATTGATTCGTTTGAGCAAAATATTAAGAGGTGAATCAGTTACGCCAAAGCAAGTCCTGGATAGATTCTTGAGCTACGTTTAATTTTTTAAATAATGTATACATAATGATTTCTCCAAGCATTCAATCAACACAATGCAGATCGATGAAACTTAAACATATCTCTATTTCTTATATGATGCAATTCATTTTAAACAAATATTTTCTTGTGTAACACTTTTAGCCCCCACAGTTTACCGATCAAATTTAACCTATTTTGATTACATATAACCCACGAATAAGGTATAATATCTTTTTCATTCGATGAAGCCACTTAACATGCCCTTTTCCCCAAAACTTAAAAAATCTGTATTAAAAAAAATACGTCAAACTTCAGAAGAGTCGATATATGAGCCTTTGTTAGCATTAATAAAACAAGGGGTAAGTCTTCCCATTATTGGCAATACCAGTCCCCTCAAAGAATATCTTATGGCCTATGAGGCATCTAAAAATCTAGAAAAGTATGCCCAGCTACAACTAGAAATAATTCAAGAACACCTAAAAGATTTTGGATGTCGTGAATTCATAGATGCATTAACGCTTGATACGACGGATGCCGAACAATTCAGTGGTAAATTTATTGAGCATTTTTCAACCTATTTTGGCTGGCCTTTAACGCCTGAACCTAGCGTTGAATTAACCATCGTTGCAGGGAAAGTCTATTGGAAATTAGTCCAGGGCGATGATATTTTATATGATAATGCTGTTGCAAAGGGTCATGATTCCAGTCAATTTTTTGTCCAAGATAAGACTATAACAATATCCATGAGCTGGAGTAACTTTAGACGATTTAAAGATGCAGGCAAACGCACCAGCAGTGCTGAAATAACCAAAGCAAGGTTCTTTGATGAATGCTCTGAGCTTTCAGGCGATGTGACAAAAAAAATACCAAAAAAATACTTGCAGCGTAAAAGTGTGGTGACTCAGATTTGGGAAGAGCTAAAAGATCGAGGCTTGATAAATCATCATAATAATAGACTTACCCATGCTTGGTACTCATATTCAGGCAGCCTATTATTGGATTGTGTCAACGATATAGCAGATAAATTTTCATCACAACATGATAAAAAAGAAACCAGCTTTATACACACCTACATCGCCCAAGCACTGAATAATGCATCCATCAATTCAGATTACCTAAGAATACTGCCTGGTGATTTTAAAATATTTAGGCCAGCACGAACGTTAAGAGTTTGGAAATCAACCGGCAAGCTAAGCTTCCCATCATCTGTAGAGAATCATGTTCAACAATTAGATGTTGGCAGTTACCTAGAATTAAAAAAACATGAAGATTCAGACGACAAGTTAGAGCATGATCACATCCCTTCTCAGTGTTGTATAAAAAATGACTTAGGAACCCAATACCAAAATAACGTCTTCGATGCTTCAGAATACGATAAAGAAAAGAAACGTTCTGATGCCTGGGGGTCCATTGAAGTAACTGAAGCAATGCACAAAAATGGTAAAACTCATTGTAAAGGTGCTGATGCACAACTTAGCATGGGTCAACCATTTTACCTTGAATTAGATTATTATATTAATGAAGAAATAAAAGAAGATTCAAGCCCACAGCGCATCATTGAAGTGATAGGAGCATTTCGATATTTATTTAGCTGTCACATCAAAGAAAAATTTATGACTGATTATAGTCATGGGTTCTTTTATAACAAACCGGACTTAATCAATGATATTGATACACTGCTTCTTGAAAAATTAAGCCAAGCATCCGCCAATCTTTGATCACGATTTTGATCACGATGACGACTATCTTTTATTTTTTCGCCCTCTGCCTCGTGCTAGCTTTTTAGCTTCACGGGCAGCCGTGGCCTTTGCTTCTAGCTCAGCAAAATGTACATTTTCTTGTGCTATATCTTCTGGCATTTCAAACGTAATCGCACCTAATGTTTTACTTCGTATTTCATTAATAAAAATAACCGAAGCTTGATGTATATCAACATGACCACCACCACGGACGCAACCACGCTTGCGACCAATCGCTGTCATTAAATCTTCTTCGTCATTTGGTTTTTCGTCCAGTTTATAACGCTCGATCAAACGCTCTGGATAAGCTTTTAATAAATACTCTGCTGCAAAGTAGGCTATATCATCATATTCAAAGGCCGTATCTTTAACCGCCCCTGAAACAGCTAAACGATACCCACTATTTCCATTCGTAATTTTGGGCCACAACATACCTGGTGTATCTAAAAGGTACAACTCATCTTCTAAACGAATGCTCTGCTGCCCTTTGGTTACCGCGGGTTCATTCCCTACTTTTGCTTTAGCTTTTCCAACAAGCGTATTAATTAACGTGGATTTTCCTACATTAGGTATACCCATAATCACAGCATTAATTTGCATGCCTTTTTCAGCTTTATTGGGTGCTAATTTTTTTATTAATGCTGGAATTATATTTGCTTGTGCATTATTTTCAGTGGTTAAAGCAATGGCCTTAACGTTATGCTGTGATTCAAAATATTCTAGCCAAATTTTTGTTTTTTCTGGATCGGCTAAGTCGCATTTATTTAGAATTTTAATCAGCGGTTTATCACCCCGAATCCTCGTGATCATAGGATTTTCACTACTAAACGGCAAGCGAGCATCACACACTTCTATGACCACATCAATTTTCGGTAAGATTTCTTTAATTTCTTTTTGTGCTTTGTGCATATGGCCAGGAAACCAGTTAATTGACATGATCACGCCTAAATTGAGTAGCAAATTCTAAGATCTGCATTATACCAGGTTTACCCTAGGGACAAAGGATGGTTAAGTGATTAATTTCAAAGCAGGATCTGCTGTTGACCTTCCTTCTCCCGTGTGAGCGGGAGAAGGTGCCCGCCAGGGCGGATGAGGGTTTAGAGGTAGTCAGTTATCAATCCACCGTCGTTAGTTGGTCCAAAAGAGATAAAAAAAACGTCTCAGACCAAATGTTTAAACTTGATGTATCTTTAATAAAGGGAGAAATATCAGCTTTAGCTTTATCAAAGTCAGTTCTTTGGATTGTAGTTTTAAGTAACTCAAGAAGGATATCTTTTGAAAAAGGTCCTCCTTCTTCTTGTGCACCGCTTTGTACCAGTCGCTGCTGTAGATGGGGTAAGTTGACCGGGATATTTCTTGAAATAAAGTAAATGAAATCATACCAATCTCTTCCCTTAACGCGGTGTATCCATGGTCTACACAAAAGTGCGTGAATTTTTCCAGAAAACATACACGTCGGAGTAAAGCTTTTTACTGAAAATGGGATGGGTTGCAATAGAAACTTGGTTTCAGTATTGAATAATCCCGGAGGTGTGGTGTCCACTTCCATTTTAATTTTTATGGTTTGCATGCGATGAACAACGTTGATGATATTTAAAGGTGTCTCGATAGCGATAAATTGCTTTTTTACATTTGCTTTAATAAAAGCAGATTCTATATCTGTTTTCTTAGCTTTTACTTTTGTATCAACCGAGGCTTCAAACCCAAATGCCAGTAGTTCTCGAGTAACTGCTTTATTATAAGGTTCTAGGCTGAAATTTTTATCCTCAGCTAACAATGAAAAATCTAAATCTTCTGAGAAGCGATTTAATCCATACAAAATTCGCAAAGCTGAACCACCATAAAATGCTGCTTTTTCGAAAAATTTAGCGCGCCATAAACCAAGCAAGGCGATTTCTTGAAAGATCTCTTTAAGCGCGTTGGTATAATCTTGCTGTGAATGACATGGATATTTTTCCAACATGTGTTTCACGACGTCATGCATAATTTATTTCCTGGCTTTGATGTAATCGTATAAGAGGGTAAGTTGTGGGTTGTGATAGATGTCACTCAGCTCTTTAAGACGTATCAAATCGAATTCTACGAGTAAACTTTCATCAATCCTAAGTGATAGAAGTAAATATTTATCCATATCATCCAAGTTTTTCAGTACATAATCGTTGTCAATTAAATGCAGCTGATCACATAAAGCTTTTTCAGGCGATGCTATTAAAAACGACGGGGATTGATCATCTGAACGTAACAGAATGCCAGCAGCATACTTTTTGGGGTGTAAATAAAAATATTGAAACGCCCCTACACCTGTAGAAAATTTTTTGTTACGACTATTCGTGATACTTGTTACTGTCTCGACTCTTTCAGGTATTAGGCCGTAATAACTTAACGCGTAAGTTAATGAAATGGCTGAGGGCCCGTAGATCAAGTTAGCGAGCGTTTCTTTTGAATAAGGGCGCTGTGACACACCCTCACCAAAAATATAAAGTCCTTTTTTTACACGTATTAACTCACCTGATTTTAGCCAGGCGGTAATTTTATCGCGTGGATAAGCATACTCGCTCAATGCTGACTTGAGAAATTGGTAATCAATTTCTTCTTGACCAGCTTGTTTTCGTAGGGCTTCTATTCGCATATAAATCTCCAGTATGTCGTTTATATTACGACATACTGGTTGATTTATCCAGTTAAGTATTTTTTTTTTGAGTTATGCGAAATTATAAATCTAAAAATCTTGATTGGATGTTTTGACTTTCCTTCTCCCGTGTGAGCGGGAGAAGGAAGGTCAACAGCAACTTCCGTGTAAAATATATCAACGTATTTCATATCAAAAAAATACCGCATGAAAGGCACCTACCTCACGAATCATGTCATCGTGATGATAGATGCCTGCTCAACATATTTTATTCAAAATTGACGGATACGACGAAATGGACGTTCGGTACCATTAACTAAGTTGTTGGACGTCACCTGGCCAGTTGACATATTGACCGAGTATACCCTCTGGTTATCGGTAGCTTCGGTGTTAGAAGTCCAATAACTAACAGAATCTAAGCCAGCACCACCATTTGTTGTAAGAGCAGTATTAATGGCCGAAAAGTTTGCTGAAATCAGTTGATACTCTGAGACTGTACCAAGGAACCAACCACCATAACATGGGAGCGTAGGCGTGGAAGAAGTAATACTTGAACAGCTACTTATACCGTCTTCAAGAATTTGATAATTTATTGCATTTTGTGGTGCAGTTCCTATTTCCTGACGAGATATAGCGTAGGCAACAAAAACAGATGTATTTAGAGCGCCTGAGCCAATACCATAATTACTCATAATTGTAGTGGTAGTATTATCAGTAAAAGGGATGTTACTTGTTTGTTGTAGTGAAACCGCAAGCCCATGCTGCCCCGTGGCATCCACATAATAAACAATACCGCCTTGATAAAGGTCACCGACAGCAACCGTCGTGCCTCCTCCCGTCGCATTAATCGTGCTCGGGTTTGTCCCTGTATCAATCGTAATATTCGTTCCGGCTTGATAACCTTGAATAACAAAACCACTAGAATCAAGCGTGAGCCCGTTACTCACAGTGTAAGGTGTTGCGCTAATTTCTGCGCCCGAAATACCAATACCCGCACCAGGTGTATACGCACCACTGATAATATTATTGATAATACTTATGGCTGTTCCCGCGGTATATGTTTCGCCGGGGCTTATACTTGCTACGGCCTTATTGATAGCAATATGCATTTGAGCAACAGTAACCGGATTACTAGGAACGGCTGCAAGAGCGTGTTGTGACAACAAACTTAGGGTCGTACTTAGAACAATACGTTTAATAGACATGACATTCCTTGTGGGTGAGATCCAATAGAGCCTTACAGCTTTACAGATGAATAATTACCATATAATAAATTAGTAAATTAGTAAATTAGTAAATTAGTAAATTACGCAGAGGATAATAGTTCGAGGAACCTACGTCTCACACGTTATGCGCCAGACGTAGGTGTAATAACAGATTTTATTTTGTTAAAATTTTAAATTTCAAGCAGGTCTTTTTCTTTCACAACGAGTAAAGCATCCATCTCAGCGACGTGTTTATCCGTTAGTTTTTGAATGGCATCGCCAGCACGACGTTCTTCATCTTCAGAGATAAGTTTTTCTTTCACGTACTCTTTTAATTGCTGATTACTATCACGACGTATATTACGGATAGAAATACGACCTTGCTCTGCTTCTGCACGAACCACACGAATCAAGTCTTTACGACGTTCTTCGCTCAGTGGTGGCATTGGAACGCGAAGCGCATTACCTGAGGATGATGGGTTAAGACCTAAATCAGAATTCATGATTGCTTTTTCAATCACAGGCATCATGTTTTTTTCAAAAGGTACCACAGACAGCATACGTGAATCAGCCACTGAGATGCTTGCCACCTGATTCAGCGGTGTCATGCTCCCGTAATAATCCACACGTACATGATCAAGAATAGCCGGTGTAGCTCGACCCGTTCTTATTTTTGACATCTCATGCTGCAAAGATTCAACGGCTTTTTTCATTCGCGCTTCAGCGTCTTTTTTTATATCATTGCTCATGTTTTTCTCCTACAACCGTACCAATTTTTTCACCTAGAATAATGCGTTTTAAAACGCCCGGTGCTGCCATGTCAAACACTTGTAAAGGCATTTTGTGATCCTGGCACAAGCATATGGCGGTTAAGTCCATCACTTCTAAACCTTGGGTCAACACATCATGATAGGTCAAAAAATCATAGCGTTTAGCGTTAGGGTTTTTAACCGGATCTTCCGAGTAAATACCGTCAACTTTTGTTGCTTTTAAAACAACATCAGCTTCCATCTCAATACCACGTAAACATGCAGCAGAATCAGTTGTAAAAAATGGATTTCCTGTGCCTGCAGCAAAAATAACAATTTGTTTTTCGCTCAAATGCTTTTTTGCTTTACGGTTATGATACGGATCAACCATACCTGACATAGGAATAGCTGACATCACACGAGCGCCTAAGTTTGCACGCTCCAGTGCATCACGTAATGCAAGTGCATTCATCACGGTGGCAAGCATGCCCATGTGATCACCGGTCACACGGCCAAGGCCTGCCTCAGAGAGCACTTTTCCACGAAAAAGATTCCCGCCACCAATCACAATCCCAACTTCAACGCCCATATCAATGAGCTCACGTAGCTCAACAGCAAGGCGATCAAGTACTTTAGGATCAATCCCAAACGAGCCGCTTCCCATCAGGGCTTCGCCACTGTATTTAAGAAGAACCCGCTTGTATTTTAAGGTTGGTTTTGGGAGCCAGCTCATGATTCGCGAGCCTGTGCCATAACTTCTTCTACGAAATTGTCAACTTTCTTTTCAATACCTTCACCCACTTCAAAACATACGAATGAAACCACATCAGCATTGTTTTCTTTCAAAAGTTGGCTGATTTTTTGATTTGGATTTTTCACAAAATCTTGGCCTAATAAGCTTTTTTCAGCTAAGAATTTTTGAATACGACCTTCGACCATTTTTTCAATAATTGCTTCTGGTTTTCCGCTTTCACGTGCTTGAGCCATGAAAATATCACGCTCACGTGCGATTTCTTCAGCGGGAACTTGCTCCGGACGAACAACCAATGGACGAGCTGCCGCAACTTGCATAGCCAAGTCTTTGGCTAACGCTTGTGAACCTTGCTTCATGCTTACCAACACACCAATGCGTGTGCCATGTAAATAGCCACCAATCGCTTCATCAGATTCAACCAATTCAACGCGTCGCAATTGAATGTTTTCACCCAATTTAGAAACCAATGTTTGTCGGGTTTCTTCAATACTTAAGTCACCACCAACCAGCTTTTCTTGACCTAAAGCTGCGATATCTGTCAGGCCAGAAGCAAGCGCTGTTTGCGCCACGCTGCTTGCAAATTCTGTAAAGTTTGAATCACGTGCAACAAAATCAGTTTCGCTGTTAATTTCAACAAGTACGGCACGTTTTCCATCGTCAGACATACAAAATACAACAACACCTTCAGCAGCTACGCGATCGGCTTTCTTATCGGCTTTGGCTTGACCTGATTTTCTCATTTCAAGAATGGCGAGCTCGATATCACCTTCTGTCGCAACTAAAAACTTTTTACATTCCATCATAGGCGCATCAGTTCGTTGACGCAGTTCTTTTACCATTGCAGCTGTAATATTCATGATTATTCTCCGAACACATTATTCCTCAAATGCATCATAGCAATTCAGGGATAATAAAAAGGGCGGTAGAATTCCGCCCCTCATGTATTTTCAATAACTTACTCAGAAGCAGCTTGTTTAGGCTCAGCTTTTTTTACTTCAGCTTCAGGAGCAGCTTTCTCAGCAGGTACTTCAACAAACTCAGAATCAGCTGCAACACCACCTGTGGTATCACTGCCTTTAGCATCTAAGATAGCATCAGCAATTGTACGAACATAAATTTCGACTGCACGCATAGAATCATCGTTTGCTGGAATAACATAATCAATGTTATCTGGATCATGGTTGGTATCAACCACAGCAATCACAGGAATTTTCAAACGACGTGCTTCTTCAACAGCAATGTGCTCAAAACCAACATCAACAACAAAAAGTGCGTCAGGTAAGCCACCCATGTCTTCGATACCACCAAGGCTTCGATCTAATTTTTCAAGCTCACGTGTCAACATCAAGGCTTCTTTTTTAATCATGCCTTCGAACTTGCCTTCAGCTTGCATTTTTTTCAATTCTTTCAAACGAAAAATAGACTGACGAACTGTTTTGTAATTCGTTAACATACCGCCTAACCAACGATGGTCAACGTAAGGCATGCCGCAACGCTGGGCTTGTTCTTTAATTGCATCTTGTGCAGCACGCTTTGTGCCAACAAACAAAATTTTAGCCTTGTTCGACGCTAAGTAACCGACGTGGTTTACCGCGTCTTGCAACATAGGTACGGTTTTTTCAAGATCAATAATATGAATTTTATTTCGTGAACCGAAAATATATTGACCCATTTTTGGGTTCCAGAAACGGGTTCTGTGTCCAAAATGGGCACCTGCTTGAAGCAGTTCTCGCATGTTTACAGCCATTAGATTATCTCCAGGGTTAGGCTTCCACGCCCCCCATAAAGCACCCCGTTCAAAGGGACCCCGCTTTACGTGACGAGACGTGTGTATCGTTAAAATCGGCGTATTTATACCATGTTAGAAGCGGTGTTTCAATAAAATCGCACCAAAATCTTTCGTACTCGCTCGGTTCTCGCTCAGATAATAGACAAGCAGCCATCAAGCTGATAGGATTGCGCCCCCTTGTACCGCTTTACTTCAATCATATAAAATTGACGGGATATCCTGCAATGGCTAAAAAAATATTTATCAAGACGAACGGTTGCCAGATGAATGAATATGATTCATCTAAAATGATCGACGTCCTTCATGCCTCTCACGGTTTGGAACTCACGAAAGATGTTAAAGAAGCTGATGTTATTTTGCTGAACACATGCTCTATTCGTGAAAAAGCCCAAGAAAAAGTCTTCTCACAATTAGGCCAATGGCGTGACTACAAGAAAAATAATCCTCATGTTGTGATTGGTGTGGGTGGCTGTGTTGCCAGTCAAGAAGGTGGCGATATTATTAAACGTGAACCACTCGTTGATTTGGTGTTTGGTCCACAAACCCTGCACCGCTTGCCTCAGATGCTTGAAGATCATTGGAAAACTAAAAAACCTGTGGTTGATATCAGCTTTCCTGAAATTGAAAAATTTGATCACCTGCCTGCACCTCGAGCCGAAGGCCCTGTTGCGTTTGTTTCGATTATGGAAGGGTGCAGTAAATACTGTAGTTATTGCGTCGTGCCGTACACACGTGGTGAAGAAATTAATCGTCCGTTTGATGATGTGCTTGCTGAGTGCCACCAACTCGCCGAACAAGGTGTGCGTGAAATTAATTTACTGGGTCAAAACGTCAACGACTATCAAGGCCGGATGCACGACGGTGAAACAGCTGATTTAGCTTTACTGATTCACTATATTTCAGCCATCGAAGGCATTGGTCGAATCCGATTCACCACGTCCCACCCTATCGCATTTTCAGATAATTTAATTAATGCCTACGCCGAAGTACCCGAGCTTGCTAATCACCTACATCTACCGGTTCAATCGGGATCAGATCGCATCTTATCCATGATGAAACGTGGTTATACTGCCCTTGAATTCAAATCTAAAATTCGAAAACTTCGTAAAATTCGTCCTGATATTCGTTTATCCACCGATATTATTGTGGGTTTTCCTGGTGAAACCGACCAAGACTTTGAAGATACATTAAATCTGGTTCATGAAATGGGCTTTGATATATCGTTTAGCTTTATCTACAGCGCTCGACCCGGCACCCCTGCGGCAAATCTTCCTGATGAAACACCGATGGAAGTCAAAAAACAGCGCCTAAAAATATTACAAAACCGTTTACTCCTTCAATCCTCTCGATACAGTGCATCGATGGTTGGAAGCACGCAACGTGTGCTTATCACAGGCCCATCTAAGAAAAACCCTGAGCAATGGGCAGGACGTACCGAGTGTAACCGCGTTATTAATTTTGATGGTCCTCGAGGCATGCAAGGTACGTTTGTTAATGTATATATCACCGAGTCTCTCCCTAACTCGTTACGCGGCCGTCTCGTAGAAGAAGAACTCGCTCATGCATGAAGCACACATACCTGAACACTTTATGGTTCCTGTAGAGTTGGCTGGAGAACGCTTAGATCGCATCCTCGCTCAGCTATGCCCGATGTTTTCACGCTCGCAACTCACAGCCTGGCTCAAAGCCGGATTTGTCACTGTCGATGAACAAATTTTGAAGCCAAAAATAAAGCTAGAGGGCGGCGAATGCATTATTCTTTCACGTCCGCTTGACATCGCCGTACCCGCCACCACGCAGTTTATACCTGAAGCTATTCCACTCGACATCGCGTATGAAGATGATGAGCTCATGGTCATTAACAAGCCTGCAGGCCTTGTGGTTCACCCGGGTGCTGGCAACCGTTCGCACACGCTTGTGAATGCACTAGTCCATCACGACCCATCGCTGAATCAACTCCCACGTGCGGGCATTATTCATCGATTGGACAAAGACACAACGGGACTTTTACTCGTAGGAAAAACACTCGAAGCCTACACGGCGCTCGTGCGACAAATGCAAGCGCGTGAAATCGACCGCCATTACGTAACCCTCGTTCAAGGCCACATTATTGCCGGTCAGACGTTGAAAACGTTATACGGTCGTCATCCACGTCAACGCTTAAAAATGGCAGTATGTGAAGACGGCAAAGAGGCCATCACGTCGTACACGGTAAAAAAACATTACCCGAAAGCGGGCGCTACGTTTCTAGATGTGAAACTCATGACGGGCCGAACGCATCAAATTCGGGTCCATATGGCGCATATTCGCCACCCCATCATCGGCGATCCCCTCTACGGAGGACGACCCCGTCATCCGGTCGGATTAAGTGATGAGGCACGTGAGGTTTTTCTTGGCTTTAAACGCCAAGCCTTGCATGCTAAAACCTTAAGTTTTCATCATCCTATGCGTGATGAGCAAATAACGCTTGAGGCGGCTTTGCCCGATGATTTTCAAAACTTACTTGATGCGTTAGATGCCAAGATTTGTTAAACAAATAGCTTGGGTTTTACTCTACCTAACATCCGTATCTGCATCGGCATACGCGGCGCGTGATGTGAACTGTGTGGTGCTCTTACATGGCCTTGCACGTACACATCACGCCATGTCATCGATCGAGTCAACGCTCAAAAACCACGATTACTGGGTAATTAATCAGGATTACCCATCCACGAAAAAATCCATCACAGAGCTTGCCAATCAAAATATTCAACCCATGGTGGATGCATGCTTAAACCATCATCCAGACCACATCATGTTTGTGACGCACTCGCTTGGCGGTATTGTTTTACAGAAATATTTAGAAAACCATACGATACATAACTTATCACATATCGTGATGCTTAGCCCACCAAACCATGGTAGCCCACTGGCTGACGTATTACATACCAACTGGTTTTATAAAAAAATTATGGGACCCGCAGGTCAAGAATTAACAACCGATCATCCTAACAACAAACCACCTCTCACACACTCGTATCAGATTGGAATTATCGCAGGAAATTTTAATCTTATTCCGTTTTTAAATTATTTGTTTCATGGTGACCATGACGGCAAAGTATCGGTTTCAAGTGCCCGTATGGAGCATACGAGTGATTTTATTGTTTTGCCTGTAAATCATACGTTTATGATGAGTAACACGCGCGTGAAAAATCAGATATTGCATTTTCTTCGCTTAGGAAGGTTTCAACATCAGCCTGAAATCCTAAAACACTGCGTCTAATCTAATCTCTTGGTGCTCTGTACCGTCCAAATCGTTAATATACTTTTTTACATTAGATTCAAGTGACTCGTTATCAAACAAAAATTGTTTTAATTGATTGAATTCTTTACGGAAAAGTGGCTTATCACAAAAAAATTGCTTTTTAGTTCTAGTCCACTCTTCACTCTTTGTTTTTATTTTTTGTCCCAAGCGCGAATGATCGCTTCGTAATCGCTCAAGTACGATATCAGGAATAACATTAATACCCAAATCTTCTCGATCATGCAAATCATACCATTCGAGATATAACGCACTTTTAAATTCTTGATTGGCTTTACGGTCCAAAATTTCATCACTCGTAAGTTTTCCTAGCTTCGGAGCATATTCTTGCTCGATACGATCACATTCCTCTAAACTATTTGCATAATATTTAGCAACATCATGACTAAGCTCCATATCATTTGAAAATGCAGATTGGATACGTTGATTTGACTGAAATTTTGGTGCCATATATAACCCACCGTACCACCATTCAAGCATGGCTGTGTGTGTTCTGTTCTTGTACTGAACACACACACCCGCTGCTGCAATTGAAAGATATAGCGTCGGAATGAACAGTAAATACTCAATAAATACATGACCGGCTAATGGCAAGAGAACTGTATAAGCACATGACAAAATTATTCCCATGACTAAAAACGGAAAAAAAGCCCTGAAACAGATCGAGAGAGGATTTTTTTCAAACAATGCAATATGGGCATATTCACTAAAGATTAGCTGAAACGGAATCGCTAATGTTTGTAAAATAGCGACGCCTGCTCCAACCGCCTCTCTATTCTGATGATAATTATAGTAATCAAAAATATTCATGTAGGGCCTAGGTACTCCTTCAAACCCTATTCCCAAAACCATATTTTCTGAACTTAATCCTAAAAAACGAAAAACCATATGTGTTCTGGCAAGATCATCCATGTATTTTTTTGTTCTATTAATAGGGTGCTTGAATAAATCTCCCAACCCAGCTTCAATCCCCTTAAGTGCCTGTTGATAAGATGACGATGTGGTTGGCCATTCTGAACGAATGGTTTGTTTTAAAGAATTGCCTTCACTCTTCTCTGATTTAAGGGCAATGTCTAAAAGCTCTTCTGAGCTTCGTTCTTCTTTCAATAAAAAACCAAAGTATTTATCATATTGATTAGATATTTTTATTTTAATAGCTTGAGCTTCCGGGGATCCATCAGAAAAAAATTTAACAATCCACCTACTCGTGAAGCTTTCATCTACATAGGTCAATATCGATTTTGAATAATCGCATGAACTCAAATAGTTAAGCTCATTATCTGCGAGCTTAATTCCAGGGAAAAATTTTGAAATAATCTGAGCTTTCAACTGAATGAAAAGCGAGCTGTTTTCAGCGATATATTTATGTATTTTTTGCGAGGCTTGAAAATGAACCGAGTATCGATTTCCTGGGGCATTAGACATTCTAAACGGTTGATGTGTATTCCTTTGAATAATTTTTGCAGAGAGTTTCTTACCGGCGTCTGTGTTCTCGAATAGTGTTTTTTCGTCCTCTGTAAGCAGGTTATATAACGGGATGTATTGCTTAATCATTGCGCTCACCTTGGTTATTTCAGTACTTAAATCCTTTTAGACATAGCATATAACGCACATGCTATATTTTTAGTCTTCAAGTGTCAAGAGGAAATAATATGACCTTATTTATTACAAACAAATCATTCGGCAAGATGAGTTTTCAAATGCACTTATTTGAGCCTGATGCATCAATCGGTACGCACCAGGTTTCTTTGATAAAAAATAATAATATAAACGCGATAAACAAAGAAAGCGGTAGTAATAATAAAGATAGATGATAATTATTAACCGAGAAATGATGGATGCCATCCACTACGCGACCATCCCAAGTTAAGTCTAAGACAGCGCCCACAGCAGGTTCAAACAATGCTTCACATACGGCATCAAACGTATTCATAATCCCAAGCACGGTGCCTGCAAGTTCCCAAGGAAATAATTCTCGAATCATCGCAAAACTGGTAAAAAAACCGCTGGTGCCGAAACCAAAGAAAAACAAAAACAAACTCAACACGCTGACATGACTTGTTGGGCTATAAATAACCATCAAAATACATATCAAAGCAAGACATGTGCCTGCAAACAAAATAGGTTTTCGCTGGCCAATATAATCCGATAACCACCCCAAAAAAGGCGCACCTACCGCAAAACCAATAAAAATCCACGACACCGAAAATGCCGCGTTGTTACGCGTTAGATGGTAGGAAGTCTCCAAAAAAGGTACACCCCATAAACCGCCAAACACTGAAACTGGCGCAAATGCGAGCCCACTGTAAAAAGAAAGTAACCATGCTTGCTTGCTACGTAAAACAAAAATGGAACTCCCCCAGAATGAAGTTTTTTGATGTGTTTTTTTTATCGGAAGCATAGGCTTATCTCGTACAATAAAAAGATAAACCGTACCTAAAATAAGCCCCATCACACCAACAATGTGCAATGCCATCCGCCAGCCAACAGCTTGAGTTAAAAACGACAAGGGCATTTGCCCCCCGACCCCGCCCAACATGGCGGCCGTCATACATAAGCCTGAAACCAGAGCAAAACGTTTAGGTGAAAACCATAACGTGACTAGTTTAAAGCATGACACGGCGGCAAAAGCCGCTCCGGTTCCAATCAGCGCTCGGGCAACACAAGCAAGCACGAGTGAGTTTGTTTGAGAAAAAATAAGCGTGCTTAAGCTGCACATAAAAATAGCGCCAGCCGTTAATAATCTGGGGCTGTATTTATCCAGCAAAATCCCAACAGGAACTTGCATAACAAGATAAGCATAAAAATAAAAAGCCGATAAATTACCAAGGCCTGCTGCGTTGATATTAAACGTTCTCATTAAATCATCGGTCATCACGCTTGGAGACACTTGCACCAGGTACTTATAAAAAAAGAAACCAGCACCTAAGAGCCATACAATCCATGGATATACCTTCTGCCGCCATCCATTCTGTTGTTTTATCGTATTAATCGTTATTACCCCAAGCATGACGCAGTGTCGCATTACGTCATTCGAACCTAAAGAGTGAATTATACACATGGTGAGCTAATTACAACAGCGTATTGATTGTCAATATATATCATGTATAATATATGCACACCAAGAGTCGATTAACACCACAACTTACAGGGCGTAGAGGCACATGGGTTTTTTTGATGATATTCCAACCAAAGCCAGACATAGTCGTACACAAGCTGGTCGTGTTTTAGATCTCACATTGAAAGCATCATGCACTGAATATTCATCCTTTGAAGCGCATTGCGAATCAATCATGCCTCCCTTCGCTCGCGCCTGGCAATTCATCCGAAATGCTGCGCGTATTCTTTATAGCTCGTATGTTTATATTAGTACATTTTTTTCTAGCGAGTGCGTTGATAGTGGTAGGACGAGTGCTTTAAGCAATATAGGTCTTCTTATTCATGCCTCCTTTTTAGAAATTTTTAACATCGCATGCTCAATCATCTCGATTGCAACCCGAACCCTTGCCTCACTATGTCATGAAGGTTACACCCCAGGCACCCCAGATGTTTTCAACGTAAGTACACCATGCCAACCGAACTCGCTCACGCCAGAACAGCAAGACACGGCCATACACTTACAAGCATTCACGTTTATTTAGCCTGCTCATTTTTATCTTGGAATCATTTACCTTTATGAATACAACAAACGACAATAGCCAAGCGATTGCGGCAATGGTTAGGCGCTTAGAAGTTGCTGGACATAGGCTCAATAGGTAAAAATTGACTTTTATATCTCTCTACCCGATCATTTTTAGGATGAACACACCTGCACTGGACGCAAACCATGATCAACTTACACGCCAACTGGCCTGCCCCAAAACATATTCACGCGCTCACAACAACGCGAGATGCCGGGGCAAGCCCCGGGCCATATGCCCATAATAATCTAGCGCTACACGTAGGTGACGCTGTCAAACATGTCGAAGCAAACCGTGCGGCACTACGCGCACACTTAGACCTTCCTGCCGAGCCGATGTGGCTCAACCAAACGCATACGAACACATGCGTTCGCGTTGAAGAGGAAATATTACGCGATGCTGATGCAGCCGTAACAAGCAGCTCCATCCACCCGCTTGCCATCATGACTGCCGACTGCCTGCCGATTGTATTATGCAATCAAGAAGGTACCGAGATTGCCGCTATTCATGCTGGATGGCGTGGATTATTAAACGGTATTATTGAACATACGTTAGATAAAATGCATTCGCCTCCCAACACACTCATGGCTTGGACAGGCCCTGCCATTTGCAAAGATTGCTTTGAAGTCGGGCACGAAGTACCTGATGCGTTTATTCAACATTATCCCTCTGCAGCACCAGCTTTTCGCCCACATCATGAAAAATATTTGGGTGATCTTCCCCAAATTGCTGAACTTATTTTAAACCAGCAAGGCGTTCACGCCATTTATCATGCCGATGCATGCACATTGGAACAAGAAAATCGCTTTTATTCCTATCGAAGGACGCCACAAACCGGTAGAATGACTACTCTCATTTGGTTCAATCAGACAATGGATGACTTAGGATGACTCACATGAAACATGCACTTGCTTCATATTGCTTTGCCGTAGTAGCTCTTATATTTTCGCCACTTGCCCTGGCCGAAAACACACCGACGGCCCCACAAACGCTGGCCCCTGTGCTTAAAAAAGTCATGCCCGCGATTGTCAACGTTGCGGTTCAAGGCTTTATTCCAAACGAAATGCCACCGCAACCCGGTGAAAATAGACCGAACGATCCTGAACAACAACGCGAAGAACAAGACGGTGGCCCTCGTAAATTTCAAAGCATTGGCTCCGGTGTTATTGTTGATCCCGAACATGGTGTTATTTTAACAAACGACCATGTGATTCGAAACGCAACCATGGTCACGGTCACACTCAACGACGGTCGACGTCTTAAAGCTAAGATTATTGGCAGCGATAGCGCAACCGACGTTGCTGTGATTAAAATCGACGCTAAAAATTTAAAAAGCTTACCCATCGGTGATTCAGACAAAACCGAAGTGGGCGATTTTGTTATGGCGATTGGAAACCCTTTTGGTTTAAATAGCTTTGGTAACAGTCAATCTGCAACGTTCGGTATTGTAAGTGCTAAACAACGCAGTGATTTAAATATCGAAGGGATTGAAAACTTCATCCAAACTGATGCAGCGATTAATCCTGGCAGCTCGGGTGGAGCTTTGGTGAATACACGCGGAGAATTAATCGGTATTAATACGGCCATTATTTCACTCCATGGTGGTAACGTAGGGATTGGTTTTGCTATTCCTATTAATATGGCACGCGACGTTGCACAACAAATAACCAAATACGGCTCGATTCAGCGCGGGCTTATGGGAATATTTGTTCAACACTTAACACCTGAATTAGCACAAGCCATGGGCTATCCCGAAACCTTACAAGGCGCCTTGATTGCACAGGTGAACCCAGGTTCACCGGCAGAAAAGGCTGGCTTAAAACCCGGTGATATTATCTTAACCATCAACGACACGGATATTACACAAGCAACCCAAGTTAAAACCACAGTGAGCTTACTACGTGTCGGCAGCAGCGCTAAACTTAAGATAAAACGCAAAGGTGAAGCGATGACCTTAACAGCCACCGTCACCGACATGAAAAAACAAGAACAACAAATGCAAACAGCAAATCCGTTTTTGTATGGCTTATCGCTTCGTGATTTTGAGCAAGACTCTCCGCTTCACGGACACATTATCGGTGTTCAAATTGTCGGCGCGTCTGAAAACAGTGCTGGATGGCGTGCAGGACTTCGACCTGGTGATGTGATTGTTAGTGCGAACAACAAGCCAACCCACGAAAGTAAAGTACTGCAAACGATTGCCGCTGAAAAACAAAAACAGTTACTTGTTCAAGTTTTACGTGGTTCTGGCGCGTTATATATTTTGATTATTTAATAATAATATAGCCTGCAATTTATCTGGGCCGCATGGTTTGTGGCTCAGATTATTATTTATTTTTATATTGTATATACCCATAAAAACAACATTTCAAACACAGCCTATTTTATTACTGCCGCATTAAATTTATATTCAAATCCATAGCATTCGGAACCAAAGGCCCTGAGGTACGATACGGGTTAATATCAAGTCCACCGCGCCGCGTATAACGTCCGTATACGGTTAAATGCTCAGGTCTGCATTGCGCCATAATATCTACAAAAATCTGCTCAATGCATTGCTCGTGAAACCCTTGATGATTTCTGAACGAAACAATATATTTTAAGAAGCTTTCAGGCGAAATACGCGGCCCCCGATAAGATACTTGTACACTACCCCAATCAGGTTGGTTTGTTACAGGGCAGTTAGAGCGCAGTAAATCCGAGCATAAACGCTCTTCTATTATCTCATCACTGACTTGAAGTAACTCTGGGTCCACTTCATAAACCGAGCAGGCAACATCTAAATCATCGACACACGTCCCATCAAAACGCGGTTGGATCTCTAATACACGCCAGCCCTGTGACGGAAAGATTTTTACAACCACTTGGCTTGCAAGGCATGCAGCTAAATCTTCGGTAATACGTGCTTCTAAGGCAGCGACCGAAGCAAATACGGCCTGGTTCAACGAATTAAAATAAAGCTTAAGCGATTTAGACTCAATCAAGTTTGGGGAGCTACAGTCATACGTCATACTCGCCGTTGCAACACACGGCTTGCCGTTTGGATTAAGCCATGAAACCTCATAATGATTCCAGGTATCAAACCCTACAAAAGGTAAAGCCTTGGGATCTAAACCCAGTGCTTGCCATTTCGGAGCGCGCGCAATGGGAAACAAACGTTTCGGATTATACTCAGAATCATAAAGCGTTGATTGTCCTAATTCACCATAACCTTCATTTTGATTATTCATGGATGGATCCTTTCGAAAAAATCAGGCATTCTAACATATGAGCAACACATAACTTAATACGTTATACTATACTTGTATTATGTACTATAAAACTAGTTAATAACGGACCACTAACTGGAGCACATCATGAGCGACTTAAAATCAAAACTTCCTGATCTAAGCGAAATTGGCAATATGGCTGGCAAACTTTTTAAAGATGTTAAAAAAAGTGTGTGTGAAATTGCTGATGATTATAAAGCAAAACACAAAAAAGCCGCAGCACCCAAGGCTAAAGCACCTAAAGCTGCGGCAAAAAAGAAAGAAGATAAGTAAACGACTTACCGGTAACACGTGATGTGGCTAAACCCATCACACGTCTTACCAAAGCACAGCTCCTGGTCACCTACCGTCTGCGTAGCCGGTAGGTTTGCTTGTTTGTCATATGATGTTGCATGTCGATAACCTTGCTGACGGCAAAACGCATTGGCCGCACGTGAGCCACAGTCTTTATTGCTCTTATAGCACCAATCAACACGATAATTTTTAAAACGAGGCAGTACAAAATCATTTGATCGATACGAATAAGCCGCGGGCTCCGCTTTTTTAATACTTTCTTCACATGAAATAAACATAAAACCATCACACCGCCACCCTTTGCATTGATTGGTCGATGCAGGATAGCGTGTCAAACCCACGTTATGATCAATGCGCGCTTTAGAAGCCTTATCATACCCCATCATTTGACAATATTTAGATGCCAGTGGCAGTCCGCATTCTTGATGATCTTCAGAACAATAACTCAGGCGCATCCCATGCTCTAAAGGATACCAAAAGTCTCGGTACGCATCATTTGGAGTAGCTGCCGCATAAGAAAATTTCCCGAAGCATAACAAAGGTAATAACACAGCTGTGTATAAAGCAGAACGTCGAAACATGATAAAAATCCCTAATTTATCTCAGACCTATCTTAGACCTATCTTAGCGTATGCGTCTGGGCAAAAGAAGCGTTTTTACACATGTTCGGAATAATCAGGATATATCTTAGTCTATCTTAAAGCGCTTTAGGTTTAAAAATATTCCATTCACCCGCTTTTACAGTTTTACCTTGATACATAGCAGAATCAGCATCTTTGATAAGCTCATTCGCATTTGTGGCATGCATGGGATAAAGTGAGACCCCGATACTGATCGACAAGTCTAAAGGCACATCTTTCACGGTATATTGATGTTTTAAACACTTGGAGTATCGTGCTTCACAAGCCGTCAAATCTTCTATGCTCTTTAGATTTTCCACAACAATCACAAACTCATCCCCTCCTAAACGCCCAATAAAATCGGTGGCACGTGCTAACGATGTAAGTTTTTTGCTAAACATAATCAACAGTTCATCCCCATAGTCATGACCATAACGATCGTTCACGTGTTTGAAATTATTTAAATCAATAAAACACACGGCAAGCATGGTTTTATTTCGTTTGGCTCTTAGCACAGCTTTCTTCAAATAATCCATTAAATTTTTACGATTAGGCAATTTTGTTAAATGATCATGCAAGGCTAATTTTTTTAATAACTCGGTCTTTTTCAAAAACGCCCTTGCTAGAATCCCTATTTCATCATGCAAATGTGTAGGAAAGTCATCGCGTTTATAGGTTAACTTTGTATTTTGAATCATGGCCGTCATTTTTCTTAAATTCCGCATCAACCATCGTGAAAAAAAGAAGGTTATTCCGACTGATATCATCGTAATAAACAAAATCAACATAATAATATTATTAATAATCACCTGGTCATACTTAAACAATTCTTTTTTAGTAATCGAAATAACAAGCGTGAGGACAGTTTGACTGGTTCCTTTTATGAGATGAATCGGACGAGACACAATGACTTGATTCGGATCATTTTCTATTGAGGAGATAATATCTCGGATTGATTTTTTTTTGTTGTTTTTGTTTGCGTCATTATGCTTCGTGAATTTTAATGTTTTATAGTAACTATCGTATTCAAAAAAATCTCCTTGTGAATTATAAAGAAGTACATTATGTTCGCTCAGAGAATTCAATAAAATATTTTTTAAAAATTGTTCATAATTTAAATTCACGACTAATAAGCCAAATACACCACCTATATCGCCATAGACTGCTTTCATAATACGTAGCGTTGGCACTAAAGGATATTGTAATTTTCCTTTTTCACGATTATACGTCACGTCAGAAAGCGCAAGACTACCGTGGTCCAAGTTAACGCCTTGCTTAAAATAATCTGTATCGGCTTTCATTTGGAGGCAACTTTCATCGGTTTCATGTACTTCATAGCGACTTCGGTTTACTCGAACGAGTTCTTTTCCTCGATTAGCAACACCGATATAGCGCAATTGGGTGTAATCAGGATTAAGTTCGAGCAATGAACGAAAAATAATCGACAACTGTTGCTTCCAGATTTTAATCGTTGATTCACCTTCAACATCAATACCTTCATGATTATAACTTCGGATGATTCCCTTGATAGGCGGGGTATGTGAGAGAAACATAAGATCTTTTGCTACACGTTCAAACGAATTTTCGATTTCAATTGTCAACAACGTTGCTTCGCTGTTTAAACTTTTTTTTGAGCTTTCAAGAAAAAAAGTTTTACTGGAATAAAAGACCAGTGCTGCAATAATAGACGTTGCGACACACACCATAATCGATGCAAATAATGCCGTCTTAGAACTGAGTGAAACAAAGAATTTCATGAATGAGTGTTCTTTTAAAGTAAGCTATTACTATAATAGTAGTACTAAAACATCAAAAATTACACTTTATACTCCGCTATTTGCTTGATTTAACCGAATTCCTCTTATTGAGATCGGTTCTTTTTATTTATTTTTAGCTTGGTACATGGCTTGATCAGCGCTTTGGATCAGCGCTTCAATATTTTCTCCATCTTGAGGAAAAAAGGCACTGCCAATACTCATACCAACTTGAAGCTCTAGATCATCAATATTGATGGGTTGATTAAATGCTTTGGTGATTCGATTCATAAAATCAATGGATACTTCTGGTAATTCATGGTTTACCACATCTAAATGAACAATGAATTCATCACCCCCATAACGCGCCAGCAAGTCACTACCCCGCAGCGTTTTTTTCAAGATGGCTGCTACTTTTTGTAATAACTCATCGCCTACCTTATGCCCGTAGGTATCATTCACTGATTTAAAATGATTAACATCCAAAAACAGGATGCACTCTGTTCGCTCCCATCGCTTGGCTCGAACTAACCATTGGATCATATGGTCCATAAACGCGCGACGATTCGCCAACCCTGTTAACTGATCATGATTGGCTTGCTCAAAGAGTTCACGCTCATATTTTTTACGCTCAATCGAGGTTAAGAGCCCTAAGCCTATAGAGCGACTGGTAATATGATCCTTAACCATATATTCCTGTGCTCCGGCTCTAATGGCGTGCAGTGCCGTTTCTGTATCATTATGACCACTCAAAACAACAATGGGAATATCAGGATTTTCTCGTTTAATTAATTTAATATTATTCACGCCTGTAGTATCACCAAGATTTAAATCCAATAAAATCACGGAGTAGCATTGCGCCTGTATTTCGTTCAATCCTTGGACCATCGTTTGAACACGTGTGAGACGATAATTATCACGCCCAAATTCTTTTAAACAGGCACGATGAATAATTTTTGCATCGCCATCATCATCTTCAATATGTAATATATTAATCACATGCTCATCCATGATTGCAACCTACAATGATGTGTTCGGTAATTCTACCAATTTTACGTAAGCGTCAAATAGCCGTGTTAACTTAAGAAAATCTCTTCCCGCACGTTCTTTCAAAATATAACCAGCAACATTCAGTGCATAGCTTTTCATCTTATCTTCTTCGCTTTTGGATGTAGTAAGTACAAACGCGATAATATGCTTTAATCGCGAGTCTTTTCGAATTTCGGTGATAAGTTCATGCCCCCCCATACGAGGCATATTCAGATCAATTAACATTACAAATGGAATATTTGACTTCATGATACCTTCTGAAGATTCATCTCTAAGCATGTTTAATGCTTCAACACCATCTTTTGCACGAATGATGGGATTAGAAATTTGCTCTTTAGAAAAAGCTCGTTTAACTGCTTTTGCGTCGCCATCATCATCTTCGATCAGAAAAATAGTCAACGGTGTTGCTTTGCGAAGCTCATCGATTGTCATACATTCTCCCATTCGCCTTAATTGGCCATGTAAAAGAAAATAACGCACCGCCACCCTTATGAGACTGCAGTGTTATTTTCCCACCAGCATATTCAATATGCTTACGTACTAATGCTAACCCCATACCACTGCCTTCAACTTCATCTCGCGATTTGAGCGTTTTAAACATTTTAAAAACCTGTTCATGAAATTCTGGCTCAATTCCAGGACCATCATCTTGAACGGTAAACGTACAAAACCGCCCTTTTCGAATCACATCTAAAGAAATCACCCCATTTTTTTTATCATGATGTTTTAATGCATTATTAATTAAGTTCAAGAAAATTTGCTGTAACGGCATCCGAATGATATTAATCATTTTAAAGTTATTACTAACATCAAGTGTAAAGCCTGGTGGAATATCTAATAACGGCACCATATCTTCAATCAGCGTAGCACCCGTCGTTTCTGTTGAATAATCACGGCTCGTTTCTCGTCCAACACGTGAATACTCGAGCAAATCATCCAGCAATTTTTCCATTCGTTTCGTTCGATTACGTAATAAGGCTAAATTCTCTTTGCTATCGTCATCTAAGCTATCGGCTAAGTCCTCTTCTAACCAAGATGACGTGTTATCGATGACGCGTAAAGGTGCCTTTAAGTCATGTGAGGCAACATAAGCAAAATCATCCAATGCAGCATTACTTTGCTCCAATGATTTAATTAACCTATCCCGTTCTATAACTTCTTGCTTCGAAAGCGTAATATCCCTCAGGCTCCCGGCCATGCGCGTGGCATCACCCGAATCATTAAATAATCCAATCCCTCTCATAAGAAACCAGCGCCATTCGCCAGACTTTGTCCTCAGTCTATATTCTGATTCATACACTGTTTTATTTTTAATATGTTTTTGTAATGAATCTAATGTTTTCTTTTTATCATCCTCATGTAAACGACCTGACCATTCATTAAAATCATGGGTCATTTCATGGGGTGCATAACCCAATAATTCTTTAAAGCGATCGGAATAGCTCATATGATTACTGCTGATGTCCCAATCCCACATACCATCACCCGCACCCTTCCATCCCAGGGTAAGACTTTCTTCCGTCTCTTCCAATTTAATTTGTGTTAATTTATTTAAATAGAGCGCCAAAGCAATCACCCAGATAGCCATAATAGAAAGTATACGATTAATCAATGGGTTAATAAGATTAATCCCCTCGTGAGGTGACAAGAAAATTCCCAAGATAATCAATATTGTAGTCAATATTGCTAATATAAATGGAATTTTTTTATTACCAAATAAAAGACTAAGTAAGATAAGAGGAACATAGGTAACACCTATGGCAACCCCTAATGGTTGAGATATATCCAATAAAAACACACATAAAAAAAGAAACGCAGAGATTAATCCATTTCGTAGCCACTGAGTGTCGGTTTTATTCGACATGTGCTGCTCCGCCATATATCAGTATTTCTACAGTATAGACACACAACACATAAAATGGCGAATCCCTTCGCTTGTCACGTATGTATTTGTTATTTACTCAGCTCGCGGATCGATTTCAGCCATCACAGGCGTCGTTAGCGGCATCATTTGGAAAGGCTCTTCTTGAGGAGGGCTTTCTCGTTGTGTTTTACGCCAGGTAAATATCGAAATAATGAATACCGAAATAACAATAAAATAAATAAATAAGCCGTTCTCATGAAATACCTGCATAAAGACAGGCGCGACAAAAGGCCCAAGCATGGCACCAATACTGTAGGAAAGTAATAGACCTTGAATACCTGCTACAATGTCTTTCGCATCTAATACATCACAAGCATAACTAATGCTCACGGGATAAATCGTCGAGGTTAATCCTCCAAAAATACCCACCAGCGCAAGCGAAATCCAATAACTCTTCATAAATACAAACATCAACAGACACATCAAAATCACAAAACCAGACACGGCAATCACAACGAGTCGTCGTTCAATAATGTCTGATATTTTTCCTACCGGATATTGCAGTGCCATACCACCAAAAATAAGGCTAAACATGAAAAAAGAAACTTTTGATGTATCCCCATAAAGATTAAATAATAAAATAGGTAATAGAGCGTACGTTGCACTTAAGATCATACCTGAAAAAAAACACCCAAAAATACCCGACGTTGTTTTTTCATACAACTCTTTTAGTTTCATCGTTGAGGGTTCGTCAAACGTCGGTAAAGCCACTTTCGTCATGGATAAGGGAATAACCGATAGCGAGCAAAGTATCGTCACGATAGCATAAAGCAATAAATCATCTGGTTTTGCTACATTAATCAAGAGCTGGCCAAACGCTTCTGAAGCATAAAAAACAATCATGTACAACGATAAAACACGTCCTCGTGTCGCCGCGGTGCTGTTACATAATAACCAGCTCTCAATCACAACAAAAATACCCGCGGTACTAAAACCGCCAATAAAACGAAGTATAAACCAAAGCGGTACATGATAAAAAATACCGTGTAAAAGGCTCACCACGGCTAACACCGAGGCAAGTGTAGAAAACGCCCTGATATGACCCACACGTGTAATAAAATTTTCAATTTTAAAGGCTCCACACACCAAGCCTGCATAATATATACTGGTCATCGCACCTATCAGCATAGGTGCTTCATGATGCGTATTCATCGCCAAAGAAACGAGTGTCATAAAAAAACCACTGCCCATGGCGAATATAAAAAGACTGAGCAATGGAGCGACTGTTTTTTTGATGAGAGCGAGCATTCAGCACCTATTAATTATTTATTTGAAATATCAAAGCTAAATTTTGAAAATATAAGCACTATATATAGCAAACAGCATCAAAAATAAATGTTTTTACCCAAATTTTAATAAAAAACGAACCAATTTACGTGTTCTCTGAGAAAAAAGCTGCGGCTTATAAAAGTCTCCAGCCACGCGTTTGCTCATTTCACTTAACGTTGGGTACGGGATAATCGTATCGGTGAACATACGTAATGATTTTTTTTCTCGCACAGCAATCACCCACGGTAAAATAAGCTCACCTGCTTCAGGCCCTACAATCGTCGCACCTAACACACGCCCCTGTTTATTCGTGATCACGGTCATTTTTCCGCTCGTTTGTTTCGAAACAACCGCGCGATCGTTATCTGCAACACGTGTTGTTGTAATATATAAATCATGGCGCTTTTCGGCATCTTTAACCAACATGCCAACATGGGCCAGTTCGGGTTCTGTATACGTAACCCAAGGCACGGCGTGTGCATCGACTTTGGCTGGCAATTTAAACAAAATATTGCGTAAAACAATACCTGCATGATAATTGGCAACATGTGTAAACTGAAAACTTCCAGCGACATCGCCTATCGCATAGATTTTTTTATTACTGCTACGCAGTCTCGCATCAACCATAATACCGCGATCAGAATATTTAACCTGCGCAGCCTCCAAACCTAAGCCATCAATATTTGCTCGACGTCCTGTAGCAACTAAAAGATGCGTGCCATCAACTTTAATTTGCTGACCTTTTGACTTAATTAAAACAGATAAGCCTTGACGCGCTTTAGACTCAATGAGTTCAACATTCATATCTTCATAGATACAAATACCCATGGATTTTAAACTTTCACGAACAAGACTTACGGCGTCACTGTCATCATTAGGTAATATTTGAGAACCTTCTAAGATCGTTACTTTTGAGCCCAGCATTGCGAATGCTTGTGCCAACTCACAGCCAATAGGACCCCCTCCTATAACAATCAGATGTGACGGCAAGACCTGAAGATTAAAGATCGTTTCATTGGTTTCATAAGGCACACGGTCAAGGCCTGGAATCGGTGGAACAAATGCATGAGAGCCGGTTGCAACAACAAAGCGCTTGGCTTTAATTTGACACGATCCGGCTTCCAATGTTTTAGCATTAACAAACCAGCCCGAAGCCTGAATCACCCGAACACCCAAAGCCTCAAAGCGTGCCACCGAATCATGCTCGGCAATATGAACGATACTTGCCCGAACATGCTGCATCACGTCTGAAAAATTAATGTTAATAGATTTCGCATGAATTCCCAAAGCTTTGGCTTCTCGCATATGATGCGCTGCTTTGGCCGCACTGAGTAATGCTTTAGACGGCACACAGCCATAATTGAGGCAATCCCCACCCATGTGACCCGACTCAACAAGCACAACCTTTGCGCCGAGTTGCACAGCGCCCGCAGCCAAACTTAGACCACCGGCCCCCCCACCCAATATCGCAAGATCACAAGGGATTATCTCTGTTATCTGAGTCATGAGCATCCTAGCTTCAAGTATGTTCGATTGTTTACTTTAACGTTTTTCAACGCGTTGCACTACTCCAACCCCCATGTGTATCAATTTTATCAATGTAAGCAAACCCCTTAAAGTTGACTATAATTAAACCTACATAGACTTATATGGGTCAAATCATGCCAGATAAAACACAAGACATGCTAGAAATTGAAGCTGAGATATGGGACGAGTTTGGTTCATCAAACTGGATATCAGGTAAACCCGCGAGCCAAGCTGTTTTAATGGCCGCAAAGCAAGAACATCGCCTAGGCAAAAATAAATCGTTTAACGGTTTTGTGCTCGAGCAAAAATCGCTCGATGATAGCGAGTTCACACAATTTATTCATCAATTAAAAACAGTCGCCTCAGATATTCCCTCAGGTACTCGCATTCAATTAGCCGTGCTAACCCATTTTGTTGATCCGGATTATGAATGGAGTGCAGATTATGAAGAGGGTAAACGCACATGTGCACATTGGACAGCCGTCGATCTTGTTGTAAAAGAAGACGGTAAAATCAGTTCCTTTGTCTTGGATGCCGCAAATGCCCAAGGCTTCCAACGCATGCATGCACGCTTAAAAGAGACGTTTCCAGAGGGCGAGCACTATGTGTATATACCTGATCTAGGTGCTACAGGCCGAAACTCACCGATTCAAACACAAACCATTGGATGTCGCGTATTTGCCATAGAGCATTTGAAACAATTATCACAAATAAATACGGCGAGGCTATACAACAACGAGTTACCCGAAATTTCAAACCCTGAGGGTCAAATCAAAGCGAGCAATTTTACCGGCGGATTAAAATTAACACGCATCTTTCGTGGCATGCAAACGTGGACAGGTCTCCAAAGATTGCCCGAAGCCATGAAAAATACCCCCATTAAAGACACATCCCCTGAAACAGTGATTCAATATGCTGAAAAACAAAGCGTCGTGCACGGTGGTTTTAAACCTGTAAAAACCAATGAGACCATTTCAAGAAGAAACCTAAAATATATCAATAAAAAACGTGATTTTTATCATGCCTTGTCTCCTGAAATGCAGCAAAACATTCTTGAAAATAGAACGGGGTTAACCTATTTACAACATCCACAACTCTTCAAATTATCAGATATACTGGCAAATATTGATGCAAGTGAAGATAAAAGCGTATTGATAGCTTTTATCCAAGAGCTTGCTCAAACATTAGAAAACCATGATGCCGTAGGAACATTAACCGCCCTTTCCGACACACAATCATCGGGAGCAATCAAACAAGCATGTTTAGTATCTATCATCAAGTTATACCGAGATCTTGATGCAAGCCATTCGGTAGCTCTAGAAGACAAACTGTCTAGAACAATTGAACAATTATATCAACGTACAACACAGAATCCTACGCATATGTACCGCAATCAATTACGAAATAATGATCATGACACCAGCTGCAGCGAAAGTGACGATAATAGCTACGATGATTCTCCTCGAGGCTCGTTTTGATGGGAGCACTATTTGGAGTCACTCGCTTTCATTAAATCTCTAATTTCCTGAAGTAAAGCGACCTCACGCGATACTTGGGTAGGTTTTTTCTCTTGTTGTTTATACATCACATGAATAAGTTTTACCGCAATGAATATTGCGAAAGAAATAATCGTAAAGTTAATCACAGATTGGAGAAACTCCCCCCATTTTATGGTGACTTGCCCAAGAATAATTACTTTATCAGAAACATTAATTCCACCAGAAAGCCAACCAAGCACAGGCATCAGTATGCCGTCGACCAACGAAGATACTATTTTTCCAAACGACGTGCCAATCACAACCGCTATCGATAAATCAAGGACATTGCCACGCATAGCAAAATCTTTAAAATCAGATAAAAAACTCATACAATATCACTCTCATTACAACTTCAAATCACAAAATTATAGCCCTACTGATGCAAAACCACTAGACTCGTGGCGTACCAAAATAAAGCTCCCCCAAAAGGAAAGCAATGAAAAAAAAACAAAAAATACAAAAAATACAAATAGCATCTCTGTTTTTAAGCATTATCATGCTATTAAGCATCATTTTAGTCACATCTAAACCATCGCATGTAGCAACACCCGATTTTAGAGCCATTGAAAATACCCAAGAAAAAAAGAAAGCTTTTTTTGACTATCTTCTGCCTTATATTGCGCAAGCAAATAACACGATTCTTGCCCTCCGACATAAGATTATTATTCTACAAGAAAAAGACCATATTTCAAAAAAAGAAAGACGTTGGCTTACGCATGTATCACAAGAATACGGGTTAAATTCATCGTCTTCCGAGCTGAACTTTGCACCTTTACTTGAACGCGTGGATATTATTCCTCCATCGTTAATCTTAGCCCAGGCTGCTAATGAATCGGCATGGGGTACTTCAAAATTTGCCCGACTTGCCAATAATTACTTTGGACAATGGTGCTTTACTCTGCACTGTGGGATGGTACCATCACGACGAGATAGCGGCAAAACACATGAAGTACAAAAGTTTACATCACCGTACGACTCGATTCGTGCTTATTTATTGAATTTAAACACAAACAAGCATTATGCTTTATTACGAAGCATTCGCTCCGAGCTACGCAGTCAAAACAAACCGTTAAGAGGCGATGTACTCGCCACGGGACTCGTGAGCTATTCGGAAAGGGGCCATGATTATATCGAAGATATTCAAGCGATGATTAGCATGAATCAATTAGAAAAAGATGATGTTGGATAAAACATATGTTGAGCTTCTCGGCTTAAATTTTAGGGCCCACATCCTCCAATTCTGAATCTGAACCTGAATCAGAGCGCTCTGAAGGCGGTGCTGTGTCTGTACTCGAGTCACATGCTTTCCCATCTTTATAAAAATAAGCATGACCTTCTTCGGGCGTTGTGTCCTGTTCTGGGCGTTTTTTTAGGTGCAACTTAATCCGTATCGTATCAAACTTACTTTGAATAACGTGTGTATGCTCGTCTAATTTATTAAAAATGGGAGCGAGGTTTTTGCTTGGACAATCTATATTAAGCTTAACAAGTTCAATATTTTTTGTATCAGGTGTTATCAAGTACGTACTCTCGGTTTGGGCATAAAACGGTTTGCCTTTATCTAAAGATACATGAACTTTTTCTAGACTGCCGCATCGTTCTTGCCACCTCGTGTAGGTGTTTCTTTCACAAATCTTTAAGCCCTCGATGCTGGCATTAAAATCAACACGTGTTTCAGGTTTGCTAACGGCAATACGTTCTCGCATCGCATCGGTGCGAGCGGTTCTAAGAGAAAAATCAGTTGCATGAGGTAGGCCACCTTGATGGCAATGCATAAAAGAAAATTCAGTTAACGCATCCAGCTTTTTTTCTGCCTCAAGACCTTCGGGTGTTGCGTGTTCATCTAGCAACTTATCATAGGCGTTTTTTTCATCATCGGTTAATACATGATAAAGTAATTCATATTTTAAAAAGTTTTTTAGATCGGCTATATCTAAAAAGGCATTTCCGGTTCTCAATTGACGTAAATTTTTTCCGTTGATGTAATAAGGGCATGTTTCACCTGCCTTTTGCCCTGCGGCCATCATCCGATTCCAATCCGATACAACCTGGTTATCCTTGGTTTTATCCAGCTGAGGACCTGCAGCATCAGCTCTCTCACCATAATGCACCACGTTTAGATAGCGCTCTTTGTATCTTGTCATGATCTCACCTTGAGTTTTAATTAACTATTAGGTTTAAGTATAGAGCATACAAGCTATTATTTTTAGAAAGAGAAAATTTAGTAACAAAGACTAACAGACGCCGTATCAAATAACTGCGTGAGTGCTTCTAATAAGCCATCTTCGGGAAGCACGCCCCAACGCGGTGGCAAAGGCACAATTTTTTCAGCATCACCGTTCACATACTTCAGTCGAACGGGGCAACGCCCTGGGTACTGCTCAAGCAGTGCTTTTAACTGCTCAAACTGACTGGAATTATCAGGTGTTAAATTCAACGATAAATTTTTTGAAAAGCGCGCACGCGCCTCAGCTACCGAATACACGGCGGTTGCTGTGACACGCACCCCACCGGTAAAATTATCTTCGCCTATTTCACCCTCTAAGCAAATAATATCACCAGACGCCGGTGGCGTGGGGGCTGCTTCAAAAACTTCAGAAAAAACCACCGCATCCAACGTTCCGCTATCATCTTCCAAACCCATAATAACCAACTGCTTACCACGCTTGGTTAAAATGCGTCGAAGACTACGTACTAACGCACATACGCGAGCTTTTTTAAGATGATTTTTGCCTAAATCGGCAATAGGCACAACATGTGCGCCAAGCTCTTCTCGATACGACTCAGCAGGATGGCCGCTCAAATAGAATCCTAGCGTATCTTTTTCACCTTGTAAGCGTTGCTTCACTGTCCAAGCGACAACCTCTGTATAAGGCGGTGTGTCGTCTTGCTCGCCAAACAAACCAAATAAATCAGCCTGTCCGCTGTTTTGGCTGGTATGGAATTCAAGCCCTCGTTTCATGGCAGGGGCTAGCGATGCATACAAGACCGAACGCTCAACACCCCAGCCATCAAAGCTCCCGCTTTTAATTAACGCCTCGAATACACGGCGATTCGTACGCCGTAAATCCACTTGACGACAAAAATCAAACAAATCCGTTGCAGCACCCTGCTCTTCGCGTGTTTGAATTAAGGCTTCAATCACTGCTTCACCCACACCTTTGAGCGCACCTAATCCGTAAATCAGTGTTTTATCATCAGCAACTGTAAACTCATATTGCCCGTGAAGAACCGACGGCGCACGAACGTCAATCTTCATGTCTTTACATTCACGCAATAACATATCCACTTTATCGGTATTATCCATATCCACCGAAATAACCGATGCCATGAACGCTGCAGGATAATGTGCTTTAAGCCAGGCTGTTTGATAAGCCACTAACGCGTAGGCTGCCGAGTGAGATTTATTAAATCCATAACCTGCGAATTTTTCCATTAAATCAAACATCGCAGTACTAATTTTTTTATCAATGCCACGCGCTGTTGCGCCATCCGTGAAAATCACACGTTGCTTTGCCATTTCTTCCGGCTTTTTCTTACCCATCGCGCGACGTAATACGTCAGCCGATCCGAGCGTATAGTTCGCTAAGACCTGAGCAATCTGCATGACCTGCTCTTGATATAAAATAACCCCATACGTTGGCTGTAAAATAGGTTCTAAATCGGGGTGTAAATATACAATCGGCGAACGACCGTGCTTTCGCTCAACAAAATCGTCCACCATGCCTGACTGCAGCGGCCCCGGCCTGTACAGAGCAACCAAAGCAATAATATCTTCAAACGAATCAGGCTGCAGTCGATGAATTAAGTCTTTCATACCGCGTGACTCAAGCTGAAACACCGACGTTGTTTGACACGCCTGTAATAATTCAAAGGCTTTGACATCATCCAAAGGAATTTTTTCAATCGAGAGCGGCGCTAAACCCTCTTGGGCGCGCGCTTTATTCACGGTTTGTAATGCACAATCAATAATTGTGAGGGTTTTAAGACCCAAAAAGTCAAATTTAACTAAGCCAACGGCTTCTACATCGTCTTTATCAAACTGGCTTACCCATTGCGTTGAGCCTTGTTCACAATACACCGCTGTAAAATCAGTCAGTACGGAAGGTGCGATAACCACACCCCCGGCGTGCTTACCAGCATTACGCGTAATACCCTCAAGCGATAAAGCCAGATCAATCAAACTTCTAACATCTTCTTCATCTTCGTAACGCCGTTCCAATTCGGGCTCCATTTCGAGAGCTTTGGTGAGCGTAATGCCTAATTCAAACGGAATAAGCTTCGCAAGCTTATCAACAAAACCATAGGGATGACCTAAGACACGACCTACATCACGAATCACGGCTTTAGCAGCCATGGTACCGAACGTAATAATTTGCGACACACTTTGGCGCCCGTAACGCTCGGCAACATAATCGATCACACGATCGCGACCATGCATACAGAAATCGATATCAAAATCGGGCATCGATACCCGTTCGGGGTTCAAAAATCGCTCAAACAGCAAATCATATTCAAGGGGATCTAAATCGGTAATCAATAAAACATAGGCCACCAACGAGCCAGCACCCGAACCACGCCCAGGACCTACAGGAATCGCTTGCTTTTTTGCCCACTGAATAAAATCGGCAACGATTAAAAAATATCCCGCAAAATCCATTTGATTAATTACACCGAGCTCAATTTCGAGGCGCTCTCGGTATTCCGCCGGTGCTTCAGATACATGGGCTAAGCCTAAGCGCTTGGCGAGCCCTTCTTCTGACATATGTGTTAAATAGGTTTTCTCAGAAAATTTTTCTGGCACGGGAAAATTAGGTAAATAAACATTGCCAAGCTCTAGATTCACCGTACAACGCTTTGCTATCTCATGCGTATTTTCAATCGCCTGGGGCAAATCAGCAAATAACGTACACATTTCATCAGCTGAACGTAAATATTGCTCTGGACTGTAACGCTTCTCTCGTCGTGGATCGGCTAGGGTATAACCATCATGAATACAAACACGCGCTTCATGCGCATCAAATTCGCTTGAATCAATAAAACGTACATCGTTGGTTGCTACAAGTGGTAAATCTAATTTATCAGCTAAACGCACTGCACGTTCGTTGTATGTATGTTCGCCCGCACGACCTGTGCGCTGAATTTCAAGATAAAACCGCCCTGGAAATAACGCGCTCCAGCGCTTAGCGATGCTTTCGGCCATGACATCATCTTCTTGTGCTAAAGCGCGCCCTACTTCACCGCTTAATCCACCCGACAACGCAATTAAGCCCTCGGCTTCTTCGGCAATCCAATCATATTGAATGCGTGGCTGACCTTGGTATTGCCCTTCAAAATACGCCCGAGATACCAAGCGCGTTAAATTTTTATAGCCGGTTATATTTTGGCACAGTAAAACAATCGATGTTATGTCATCAGGCTTATCGGGATTATGACAAGGTAACTCGGCACCAAAAATAGGTTTGACACCCATTTTCATGGCTGCAGTGAACATTTTGAGTGCTGCAAATTGATTACAGAAATCAGTCACAGCAACAGCATTCATACCACGGTCCGTCACGGTATTCATCAAAGGCTTGATACGAACAATACCATCCACCAATGAAAACTCACTGTGTACTCTTAAATGAACAAAACGAGAACGAGCCATGCCTTACCTATCTAAATATTTTTACACAGTGAATTGTACCTGGTTCTAAGAAGCCTGTCTTTTGTCGCGAGTATAAAAAACCATACCGAATTGATTGATATGCTCGATTAATTTTTCATTCGTAATATCATACATAAAAGATAAGTCAAACGTATAAATTAAATCCAAATCATCTAGCGCTAACCCAATTTTATTTAACAATGTAATCGAAGGTAAATATGAGGTATTTAAACATATCGTCAAATCAATATCAGAACCTGTTCTGTAATTTCCTATTGCTCGCGATCCATATAAAATAACTTGATTAATTTCTGGGAAATTCGCCAAAGTTTTTTGTATTATTGTAATCACGGATTGCTTCAAACCGCACGTTTCCGACAACAAATCTGGCTTATCATTTATCATATTATGCTGCCGCAGCAAGTCCTACTAGTTTCTCATAAAGCACTTTAAATTCCGCGTGATAACATGCTTTGATTTGCTTAATAATTTGTGCACTAATCACGTCGTTATATGTATGCGATGTGAGATTTCGACTTTTAATCATATCCATCCAAACATCCCCATGCTCGATTAAGCCTAATTTGAACGCTTCTCTTGCCGTATCTTTTGAACCAAATAAGTTATCAACACCTCGAGAGACTAAAAAATCTTTTTTTGTTTTCCAAGCAAGTTCATGCGTATATTCAAATGCCTGTATTAAACCCTGCTCTTCTAATTCGTTTAGATTATCTTTCTGTAAAAATTTACTTAATTGAGATAAAGCTTTTCCGAAATTCTCGAGTCTTTGCCTCCAGCGAACATCCTGCATTTCTTTCTCTCCTCATACAAAGCAAACACAAACAATTATAAGATTAAACGACCGTATCTAACAACGATGTTTTTTTTGTAGCTACATGACTACGTTCATAAAAACCTAATTGATCCAAAGCATTAAATATCAAATCAACGGCTTCACGAACAGATATATTTGATGTATCAATCACTAACTCTGGATTTTCTGGTGCTTCATACGGATCATCCACCCCGGTAAATCCTGTAATCAAGCCATCTTCGGCTTTTTGGTACAGGCCTTTGATATCACGTGCTTTACATACATCAAACTGCGTTGCGACATGAATTTCAATAAAGCCACCGTATTGCTCAACTTGCGCGCGAACCACATTTCGGGCCTCAGCATACGGCGCAATGGCTGCACAAATCGCAATGCCTTGATGCTTGGTAATCTCAGACGCGACATAACCTAAGCGTTTAATATTCATATCTCTATCTTGTTTAGAAAAACCAAGCCCTGCTGATAAATTTCGCCGAACCACATCACCATCTAATAAACTTACTGTGCGAAGATTGTCTTCAAGAAATTTTGCTTGAACAGCTTTGGCCAACGTTGATTTTCCTGCTCCAGATAGCCCCGTAAAAAATAACGTAAAGCCTTGTTTATGCTTGGGTAGATATGCCGTTTGTAATGTTTGAATAACCTCAGGAAACGAAAACCACTCAGGAAGCACCTCTCGATGTTGCAGCGCCTGCCTCAACGCAGTTCCTGAAATATTCTCAACAACATCATCAGCACTGAGTTCATCAGCGCTCAAAAAAGTATTTTTTTGCTTAACATACCCAATCGCAGGAAAAGCCATCACCTCAAGTTCAATTTCGTCTGCATGGGCAAGCAAGAGCGTTTGCGCCGCATAGGGCTCATAAAAAGCTTGGTTTTGGCTGTTATTTCCAGGACCGGCATGGTCACGCCCCACAATAAAATGAGTCGCGCCATAATTTTTACGAATGATGGCGTGCCACACCGCTTCACGCGGGCCCCCCATACGCATTGCCAGAGACAGTAAACTCAGCATCGCATGTTGTGTTTTAGGATAACGTTTGAGCACATGCTCATAGCATTTTACACGTAAGACATAATCAATATCACCGGGCTTAGTCATGCCTACAACAGGATGAATCAATAAATTGGCATTGGCCTTACGCGCAGCACGCTGCGTTAATTCAAAATGCGCGCGATGAATCGGATTACGTGTTTGAAAAGCTAACACACGTGACCAACCGTAAAGCTTAAATAATTGCTTTAATTCAGCCGGGGTATGTCTATATTCACAAAAATCATGATGTGATGGCGCTGACAACGCCGTCACTTTGCCGCCGATATACCAAGCACCGGCTTCATCATATAAATACTTAACACCCGGGTGGAGCTTATCTACCGTTCCAAAAACCTGCTCGGCCTCGCGCTGCTTATTAGGCAGCCATATCGAGCTAATCTTTACACTTGCCAAAGGCGTATTCTCATCATCCACGCATACAATCACATCACCTAAGACGCAATGCTCAGCAAAAGCTTCAGATACATCAAGCGTAATCGGCATAGGCCATAAACGGCCGTCTTGCAGGCGGATGGTGTCACACACGCTGTCGTAATCCGCCTCATCTAAAAAGCCGTTCAACGGAGCAAAAGCGCCGTTTAATAAGCACTCAAGATCACACAACTGCCGCTTGCTTAACGTCCAATAATGCATGGCTATTCTTTCCTCGAGCTTGAAGTATAATTTTTTGATCGGCAAACCCACTCATTTCATGCTGATGTGAAATAATCAAAATCGTCATGGTGCCACGTAATGCCGTAAGCGCTGCTTGAATATGTTGTAAATTCTTGGAATCTAATGCATTTGTGCTTTCATCCAACACCAAAAGTTTCGGTTTCATCAAGAGCGCGCGTGCGAGAGCAATGCGTTGGCGTTCCCCCCCTGACAAACGCACACCACGATCACCTAAAACCGTATCAAGTCCTTCATCTAGATCATGCACAAAATCTGCGGCTGCAGTGTTTAATACCTGCCAAAGCGCTTCATCCGTGTAATCATCACAAAACCAGGTTAAATTATCACGTACGGAGGCATGAAATAAAAAAACATCTTGAGTGACATAAGCAATATGGCGTTGCCAAGCCGTATAATTTGAGGCATCAAGTAATTTTCCATCAATCAAAATTTCTCCCCGGCTTGGTGTAAGCAACCCGACCATCAAATCTGCCAGCGTCGATTTTCCTGCACCGGATGGGCCTATGAGCGCCGTCGTACTATTTTTAATAAGCTTTATTGAGAGATTTTGAATAATATCCATATTTGGCTTCGCCGGATAAGCAAAACTTACCGCTTTAAGTTCTATTAGAAACTCAAAACTTAATTTATTTTGAGACGGTAATACATATTCCGCCGCACATGCCTGAGACAACGATTGAATACCCAAATACGCGGGTAATTGATGCAAAATACGTTGGTACGTTTGCTGAGCCGTTGACACCATCGGTAACGTACGTGAAAACACAATTAAAAGCAGTAGCAAGCTACCCAGCGGCACATGAATCACGCTTATCGCGATATATAACAGCACACTCAATACCAAAACCGAACCACAGGTATACACTAAGCGACTTCGCGCCGTCATCACCGTCACACGTTGATTTTGATATTCCAGTGACGCATTTACATCGACAAGCTTATCCATAAAACGTGTTTCCAGGCCTGAACCTTTGAGCATTTTAAGCGCTGAAAATTGCTCTTGAATCGCTTGGAACATGGTTTGATTTTTAGATAAATGATCGCGTCCTGCCTTCGATGTCAAACGATGCAAAGGCAGCATCAAGCATAACAACAGCAAAGCACATCCCATGGCCGCCAGAGTCATTTTCCAGGATAACAAACACGCAAGCCCCGTATACACCAACACAAGAAAAATATTATTGATTAGGCTTAACAACTGATGATTACAGGTTGAGACGCCTTGAACTTGTGTCGTTAAGCTATACAACACATCCGACATTTTACGCTTTAAAAAAAAAGACCAGGGCGCTAATAATAATTTTTTATGTAAACTTGCACGCAAGTAACGCGTATAGCTTTGCTGCAGGGCTGTCCCCATAACTTGTTCAACATAAGCAAGCAACGCAATACTACTTATGATTAAAGCATAAACAACGAGCACGCCGACCAGCGTCATCGGAAGATGAAGCAGCTGAAAACATGCATTAAATTGGGTAAGAAACCCCTGACTTGCTACAGGTCCTAACGACACGCCAATCAGCTGTAATAACGGCAGAATCATCAATAAACCAAAGCCCGAAGTCAAGCTCCTCGCGAGCATCAAACACAACGTCATCCCTGAGCGTATCGCATCAAACTTAAAAAGATCACGTAGCAAGCTACTTAATACGCGAAGATTACTTAAACTTAGGCTCATTTTAATCCGCAGTTATCACGTTTTCACAAGAAAATCTTGCTTCAACATCGTGTCTACAAAAGCATGCACATCGGTCGTTGCGGTTTGCTCATCCAGCTCATATTCTTTTTGTAAGTAGCTCACCATACTATCTTGAGTCATCGGCTTTGAATCCAATAAATTCCAGAGCTCCGCCCCCACGGTATTTAGCCCGTGATATTCCCCACTGTTGGGATCCATCATCACAATGTCTTGATCAATTTGTGTGAAAACCACATCTTCGTTAATTGCTAGCATCATATCCTTCTCCTAAATATATCCATTAAATATAACCATGAATCTCCATCACCTCACCATGATCATGAATAATTGTGTCAATTTGCTGTGAGGTCAGCACGTTCTTCCAGTCACCGACAATCCCTTTTCTAAAAAACTGCTTCACTTTGGGCGGCTTTTCTTTAAATCCACCCGATTGCTCTAAACCTTGCAGCCGATCAATATGCGCATGCTCTAACGCTCGCTGAATGCGTTCTTCTGAAGCATCCAGTTTTAAATAATTAGCCGCTCGTGTAAACGTCTCCACCGACTCCTGCTTCATGTCCTCATACCGTAACACCAGGCAATTCATGTCTTTTGCCTCACACCAGCTTTGAACATGCATCGACCATGACAATAACTGCTGCCGTAGTTGATCGTTGGCTCTTTTATTACCTTTACACAAGGCATAATCAGGTTTACGCATCGATTCAATGCTTTTATCAATCGAGCAGTCCATATGATTTGCAAACGAAACGGCTACATCTAACGGATTCCGAACAAAATAGAGTGCACCAAGCGAGCTTTGAGCAGGAATCAACGCTTCACCATTCGGTAAATACGTGTATGCATCATGCGTTTTATGATGCTCGGCTATGGTTGCTTGCTCGGCATGCCATCTGTACACCGCAGGCCGCAGGGCATCTAAATCATCATGTGTGAAGTTTGCACTATCAAACCCCAACGCTTCATCTATCCAAGCGCGCCCACTGGCAATCGCTCCCGTATGAATACTATTTAAATCCAAACCTTCATCCGACTCGGCCAACATATGCGCCAAAAAAATACGAAACCAGGTATTCCCCGATTTCGGATACGACGCTAACCAATAAATTCCTTTTTGCTTAGACACCGACCACGCCTCGCTCTAACAAATCCGCTTGGATTAATTCGACAAGTTTATCCAATTGAAACCCAGTTTTAGGACGCGTGATACGCACCACATCCACTTGAGAAGCTAAACTCCCAACATGTTTTAAATGCTTTTTGGTTTTCCCGAGGCCTTTTAAATAGTGATGGCGATAAGTATTATTTTTAAGCGGCAGCATTTTATGCATGCCTTCAATAGAATCAAATTCAAACGTATCTTGATTATGCGAGTTTAAAATATATAAAATTTTTAAAGGCAAATTTGTGGCATGAAATTGCTGTTCGAGAGGCACCGCGAATTTTTCGATATTCGGACGAATGCGTCTAAGCGCTTTTGTTTCAATCTCTAATTTATAACTTGAATCAGCCCATAATTTCACTTGAGGGAAGCTTGGCATCACCTGCCCGGCTTGGTTAATCGCGCACACATCATCAGCGAGTACCGAGTAACCACGACTCATAAATGCTGCCGATAGTGTCGACTTCCCTGCCCCCGATTTTCCTGAAAATGAAACACAGGCATCACCGATTTTGATCGCATTTGCATGCAACAAAAACAAATCTCGCTGCATCAATAATGCACCCATACCCGAACCAAGTAAAAACACACGAATACTGTCTTCGTCAGCTTGTTCGTAAGGGTCTATCGTAATGCAATTACCGTGCGTAATGAGATAACGCGCAACATGGGGAACATCCAGCCAAAGCTCATCATGATTCGATTGATAAAATGCGCCTTTAACCACTGCTTCAGATAAACCCGCTTTAGGAACATCCCCAAACTGAATGGTCACATCCGGGTTAAGATTAGAATTATCAGCACATGCTAATAACTCGGGTAGATTGAGTGCGCTTTGAATGTTTAATCCAAACGCATGATACATATACATAGCACTCGGTCCCTGAGAGCAATTCGATTATTTTCCGATTCTGCCAGATCACCGCTAAAAATAAAACCGCAGAGTCAATAATTATATAGAGTACAATATCTTTATTATCTGATTAACCGTTAAATGAGATTTCGCTTGATATTTGACCCGAGAAATAAGAGGGGCTAATCCGAATAATACAACGTGTTGTTCCGAGAAAAACATACCTAAAATTTACGGAAGTACGAGAGCACGTGTGCTCTTAAATAATATCAAAAATATATCTTGTAAACACGCGTACTATCATGAAAAATACGTTAAAAAGGATTTTTAATGATAGCTGTAATCAAAAGAAAAACGCATCTTTTTTTGAACATGCGTTTTAAATTAAAATGCCTATTTGTCATCAACTTTATTCTCTGCGGCATTGCTCGTGCTTTTATTAATATATTTCCTCTAAAACGCCTTGCCCCCTACTTTGGAACACTTCATAAAAACATTATTTTCTCGACCATCATCACGCGTCAGCAACGTAATCACGCCATTCAACTACGTCGTTCCATTGCTCTCGTTGCAAAATACACGCCCTGGGATTCCAATTGCTTAACCCAAGCCATGGTTGCTAAATTTTGGTGTTCCTACTTTAAAATACCATATATTTTATATATTGGATTTACAAAAGATGCGGATAAACCCAGCGGCTATGCCTCTCACGCCTGGCTTACGGCTGGCCCTATCGCTATTACGGGCCAGCACAGTTTTTCAAGTTTTAAAGTTGTTTCTAGTTATGCATCTAAACAACTTTAGTTTTTGATCGTTGATTAACTCCAGTAAAACAACTCTCGAGTGACCTAAATTCGATCACAAAGAGTATTTATGGTATTATTCTTAAAATATCTAAGTCAATAAATACTGAGTGAATTTATGTTTGATGATCAACCGAGGTTAACACCAGAAGAAATTCTAGGGGCTACAACAACAGCCACGAGAGTAAAGCACAATCCTCTTGTATACCCCAATGGAAATAAAGTTTCTCCCGACTGCTCGGTCATCAAAGTAAAGAAGCGATATTATGTACTAGAAGATGGTGTAAAACACCCGGTGATACGACAAAGCAGCTTAGCTAGCGGCCGATGGCAATATTATAATGGTGAAGATGTTGATAAAAGCTTAATTCAAGAAGACTTTAAGAACCTAAAAGGAGTAAACGCGCTTACAATAGACGGGGTACCTGTGCCCATTTTTAGAAAAGACTATTTATTGAAATATAATCTCATGACAAAAGATAACGCTGAAGTCTTAGAGAAAAACACACCCGTTGTATTGAATAAAGATATGAAAATAATTGTCGCTGGAACTGACCGCATCGTCACTACAATTCAACGTAAACACTCAAATTTTTCTCGAAACCGACCTAAAAAAGAACTTATCGATTGTTCAATACCTGCTTCAAAACAAAAGAACGATGCTAATACTTGTGTGAGAAAAAGAAAGCCAGACGTATTAGAAATGAAAAAAAACAAGATAGTGGCAGAAACTATCTCGCATCTAACAGCTGAAGACATTTTACAAGACAAAGATCAAAAATCGAATCGACTTATTTATCCTGATGGAACCCCTGTTGATACAGAAGAAAACGTCATAAAACGTAACAAGAGACACAGGGTCGTAAAACCTGATGGACAGGAAATATCTGTGATAAGAGCCAGTACGAAACGAACTTCACGACACGTTTTTTATCATGGAAAAGATGTGGATGATACGTTAGAAATACACAATAAAAATGCTCATAAATCCCTCTCCAGCTATGTCATAATTGATGATATACGTATACCTGTCTCCACAAAAATGGCGCTTGCTAAATATATTTTGGTGGATACGCAAACAGGAGCACATATACTCCCTGATACGCCTATTAAGCTCGTTAGAAATAATGAAATTTTTACACAAGAAACTGACAAGCCACTAACCCGCCTCAGAGTAAAAGAAAAAAATAAGATCCCAGGATTTGAAAACCTCTTTCCTGTGGTGCGTCAGAAAAAAATCTCTAAAAAAAGCTCCTCTGAGATAGCGAGTGCATCCGTACTCCCTACCTTATTAGAAAATAGTTTTTTCTCAGACGAGGCGTTTGATTTTGAAATGGATACGATGGATATAGGAGAAGACGTAGTGGAAGCAGTCGTAACAAATGTACCAGATTCATCAACAAACTTATACACTCCTAACTTTTTCAACGCCCGACCAAGCACGCCACCCATCATGGATCCCAATAAACTTGAAGTATTTACACCTGGAGAAGAAGATCCACAACGTGCAGCACAGGTGCTGATTAGGGGGCAAATCTATTTATAATATTATTAACCTTTTCAAAAAAAGCATTATCTACTTTCATGGCCTCATAAATACTATATATAGCACTTGATACACCACCGTAATGCGCCAATCCAAATACTTCAGCAATTTCTTTCAAACGATGATCGCCGTGCTTCTGGGCAATATACATGGCAACCTTTCTTGGCGTATTCTGCTGACCCCGCCCCTTCTTCGATTCTAATAATGAATTAACTTGAACATCAAAAGCATCCGCAACTTCTGCCAGAATTCTAGTTATCGGTAGCGTTTGAGTAACTCGGTCCCGTCGCGATGTTTCTGCGGCTACATCGGTTAATTTCAGTTTATTAATAAAAACCTCATCGCCAAGAACAGGGACTAAGCGCTGTTTACTATAGAACTCAAAAAGAGGTTGGGATATCTCTTGGTTATTCATAAACAAACGATACGCTTCTGCCTGATTAGATGCGTTACCTACCTGACCATACACCTCCGATTGATATAACCAACTTGGCGGGGTGCATTGACCAATGTAAACACGGTAACTAGACCACGTGTATTCCTCAAGTGTTTCCACTAAATGAGCTGACACCGGGTTAAGATGGATATATTTAGACAAATGCAGGAGATACGCATCTGAATCAACGAGGATCGCTTTATAACGCCCGCGGAACAACGCACCATCTGTTTTTTGTCTGCGATTATAACGCTGTGTATACACGCCATTAATATGCCTCATAATACGACTAAGATTAGCACGAGGTGTTTTTATCAACAGATGATAATGATTGTCCATCAAGCAATAAGCATGTACCTCCAAACCAAATTGTTTGTGAGCCTCATCGATCACGCTTAAAAAGTTTTTTCGATCGATGTCATCATGAAAGATATTTTCCCGACCGGCCCCACGGTTCATGACGTGGTAGTAAGCGTTTTCAAATTCAATGCGTTGCGGTCTGGCCATGGCCTGATTTCCATAGTCTTGCTAAGTAGGATGGGATGATAACAAAATTAAATTGCATTATAAATAGATTTGACCCCTTTTTTGTTGACCCCTTTTTAAACCTACTTATTTAAAACAAAAAAATGTTCAATTAATTTACAATAGCTATTAGTTAGTTTATAATATATCAAATTGAACACAAAATATCATTAAGCTATTACCTAAAGCCATTCAACGCCTCGAATATTTTAATACAACACTAAGCATGGACACCCCACCCAGAGGGTGAGGTGAAACGGAATACATGTACGGAATACATGTCCAGAAGCATGATGAAATTGTCTAATAACTAAGGAACACACATTATGAAATCATCAGATGCAATCAAATGCATATTAGGCGCTTGCTTAGCCTCGGCTTTTCTCGCTCCTGAATCCCTTGCTCTGATGAGTTTATTATGTGTGTTACCTTATGCCCGTGCTCAGAGCCAGACTCCTGATAATTATTTCGGACTTTATTCGGATCGTGAGCTCACACCAACAGCCATTACAGCGAATGTCGATGGCTCCGCCAATATTGCAGGAACATTTAAACTTGGTACAGATCAGCTCTTTGTAGGTCAAATAGATTCAGCAGGAACACCGAATTGGCTTCAAAAACAATTTACAGTTCAAGGAGCTAGATTTCATGCCCAGGTCGCCACTGATACCGCGGTATATTCCGGTGGTCAATATTGGTTATATAGCCCTGAACGACCTTACCCCGATCAGCCTTACATCTCTAAAAATAATTTAATTAACGGCATATTAATGAATGCTTGGGATATCAATGGCTTTCCCGAAAAAGCACGTATTAAAGCTATGGTTCTTACTAATAACTGCACACTCATGTGTACAGGCGACTACTATGCTGGTACAGCCAGTTTCATTTTTGAATTTGATCCCGTAAATGAAGTTGTTACTTTACCTATTACAATCTACGATCGTGCTATTTTCTCGATTGCAAAAGTAGATGATGATACATATTTCGTTGGGGGAGGCACCTATGACTCCCCTAAAAAAGCTTGGTTAAGTAAAATAAGAAAAACTGCTACAAGCTGGGAAGAATTATGGACCGATACATATACTCCATCAGGTGGTGGTGATGCTAGCATTAATGATATTACTCTGCACATAGATACACTGGGTTTTGTAGGTAACATTGGCACAGATTCTGTCATTGGCAGCCTAAATACAAGCATGGAAGGGAATGAAACCCACATAAATGATTGGATTTTGCCAATCGGAGGAACAGGCACTAACTCTCTTTCCGGAATTGTTTTTAGCGAAAACAGGACCTCAGATGGAATATCTGAATGGCTTGCTACCGGCTCGAAAACCAATTCATCAACAACTAGTAGCGCTATTTGGAATGTTTTTGTTGGACTTGATGGAACAGTACGTAAAAACACAGCATTAGACGGAGCCGCTGACGACTTTGCATATAAGACTGTTTTACACGGTGATGGTTCAGCTACCACAATCGGTAACACCCTAAGCTACGACGATACACACGAAATGATAGTTATGACGCGCGATTCTAATGGCGAGTTCGATGCTTCCTTACTTCCAGCAGGAATGAATCACTACAATCCAACAGATGTTGTTACCAATGCACAAACTGTCTCACGATCTCGTACAACATCGACACTAACAATCGCAAACATATCACCACTTCCCATCGTGACTGACATTAAAAACGACGTAATAATCTCCAACCCGGTCACGACTGATTGGTTACGTGCTTCAACAAGCTCTCCAACTGGTGAACCCAGTGGTCAACGCGCCTGGCCCACAAGCTGGCCTTCCGCCATGCCCAGCGGCTACC